>Ga0208823_1002843_pt1 | contig 12722 bp, 10 predicted proteins | sample AD_UKC075_MetaG_FD_184440 | JGI IMG/M metagenome (GOLD analysis project Ga0208823, IMG submission 184440) | Active sludge microbial communities of municipal wastewater-treating anaerobic digesters from USA - AD_UKC075_MetaG (SPAdes) (version 2) | ecosystem: Engineered > Bioreactor > Anaerobic >... | reverse complement strand
CCCACGTCGTCCTCGTCGAGCGCGACGGCCATGCGCGGACGCATGACGGCCAACCACTCGGTGGCCTGCACCCACCCCTCGCTCCTCAGGGCCTTGACCAGGTCGGCCAACGGCTCGGGTAGCGCGTGCCAGGGCAGGTGCTCACCGGAAGCCCACAGCCGCATGGCATCCGTCGCCTCCCCGGGGTCGAACGCGTCGGGGTCGTAGCCGGGCGGGAGCCAGCCGAGAGCATGCTCGGCGTCCTCGAACGGGGAGGGCACGGCATCCGCGGGGGCGCCGGCGCGTAGCCACGCCGCAACGTCCGCGAAGCCATGGATGCCGCCCACGTCCTCCGGCGGGCAGGCTCGCGCACCCTTCAGGCACACCGGCTCCCGGTTCTCCGGCGTCAGTGGGGCGAGCGACTCGAGCGTGACGCGGTGCTCCCAGCCATCGCCGAAGTCGTAGAGGTAGAGCAGCCGGTCCCCCGGCTCGCGCAGCACCTGGTCGAGGCGGACGTCGTCCTCGCGGGTGCCCTCGTCGCCCTCCTCCTCATCGAAGTCCGTGACGAAGAACGGCACGTCGAAGGCCGCGCTTCCGCCGGGTTGGAAGCGGTGCAGGTGCGAATCGGTCCACCCCATCGCGGCCTGGAACAGGGTGTGCACGGCATCCAGGGTGAGGTCACCGGGCAACGCCAACCGACGCCAGATGCGGGGCTTGGACCCCACCAGCTCGATGGTGAGCGTCAGCACGTTCGGCTCGGAGGGCGGCGCCGGGAGGTCGATCTCGCGGTTGCGTCGCCCGAAGCCGCCGAAGTCCGTGAGCGAGCCCGCGAACAGGCCCGCACCGACCTGCTGCGTCAGAGCCAGGAGGTCTTCCGGGGGCAGACCTGCCAGCCATGCCTTCAGATCGGCCGGGTCGGTGGGCATGGGGCTCGGTGGGGTCACGTCGCCCAGTGAACCAGCCGAAGGCCCGGCGCTCCCGTACCCTGCCGCCATGGCTGCAGACCGGCTGGGCCGCGACGAGTTCTTCGCCCGGATGGCGCACCTCGACGAGGCCGGCCTGCGCAAGGCCCTGTGGACCGCCTACTGGCGGGGCCCGGCCGCGCAGCGCGAGCGCATCGAGGCGCTCATCGAACCCCCGGGCGAGTCCGGCGGGGCGTCAAGGGCGACCAAGCGGGCTGAGCCGGCGCGGCCCGACGCGACGCTCGTCCTCGCCGAGGTCACCGAGTTCGCGGGCCTCGCGAGGTCCGGGGCCTACCTCAGCCGCAGCCGGCTCGTGTCACCCAAGGAGCGCACCCGGTGGCGGCTGACCTTCCGCCGTCTCGCGCAGCAGTCGCTGGAGGCGCTGGCCGGCGAGGGCCACGACGCGGCCGGGCGGGCCGTCACCACCCTGGTCGACCTCGCCTGCGAGACCACGGGCCACGACCTCTTCCGCTCGGAGGACCCGATGGAGGCTGCCCGCTTCGTCGTCTCGGATGCCGTCGGCGCGCTCTGGGCGCGCACCCTCGAGACCCAGGGCGCGGCCGCCTTCACCGCGATGGCCACGCGTCAGCTGCTGCGATGGGAGACCGAGTTCGGCTGGACCCGCTACGGCGTCGGCTGGGTCGCCGAGCGCGAGACCCAGCTGGCCACCGTGCTCGCCGAGATGCTCGACTCGCCCGCCCTGTGGGCCCAGGCCGCCCGCGACCACCTCGCCGCGCTGGACGACGTCGGCCGCCGCGGACAGGGCGGAACCAGCAGAGGCGGCGGAGGCGGTGCTGGGGGCAGGGGGCTGAACACCAGTGCCCGTGACCGTGCCGACGCCCTCACGACATGGCACCTCATGCTCATCGACCACCTCTCGGGCACCGATGACGACGACCTGCTCGACCGCCTCGTCGGCCACGCGGCGCTCGCCGGGCCCGGGCTGTCGTTCGTCAAGGCGCGGCTGGCGTTCGACCGCGGCGACCTCGAGGCTGCTGGGCGGTTCATCCGCGGCGCCCTGACATCACAGCCCGGCAACACCCAGTTCCGCGAACTGGCCGACGACATCGCCGCCCAACGCGGCAGCTGATCCCTGCCCCCGCCGGTCAGAGCCGCGACAGCGCCCACGACCAGTCGACCCGCTCCTGCTCCAGCCGCACCGACGACCCGAACACCCCCTCGACGAGGTCCTCGTACAGGGCCCGCTCGGCGCCATCGAGGTGAGCCAGGTCGGCCCGGGTCGGCTTGGGTTCGGCCACCCACCGGTCGCGGTGGTGCAGTAGCGTCTCGCGATCCATCAGCACCGAGGTGACCTGCGGCACCTGCGAACGCACGAGGTTGAGGATGGCGAACCCGTGGGTGTCCAGATCGCCCCAGTACTGCACGCACCCGGCCTCGGTCAGCCACGGCATCCGGCCGAGCCGACCCGCGTCGAACCCGTGCCCCCACACGACGACCCCACCAGCAGGAAGCGGCGCGGCCAGGTAGGTGGCGAGGTTCTCGACGATGAGCACGCGCGTCGGCGACAGCTCCAGCGCTGCGGCCTCGGCCACCCGCAACCCCAGTTCGCTGACGCCGGCCGGCAGCACACCCAGCCGCGCATCGATGCGCACCCGCACGAGGGTGGGGGGCTCGGCGAAGCCGTACCGCCGGGCGAACCGACGCGCGGCCGGATGCCGGTCGCTCGCCACCACCCCCGCCGCATCGAGCCACTCCCCCAGAACCCGGGTGTGTGCCTCGACGAACTTCGTGTCCACTCCCGGTGCGGTGATCTCACGCAGGTAGCGCCCCCGGCCGGCGGCCTCGAGCAGCCAGTCGTACGCGGCGAGCAGCGCGGGCCAGTGATCGGCCACCGCCAGCGCCCGCAGCGGGAAGCGCACGACCCAGTCGAGCAACGCCGGATGGCTCAGCCGGGTGCGCGCCAGCAACGCCTCGAAGGCCTGCAGCTGCTGGCCCACCCCGAGCAGCCGCCACCACTGGTCGTATGCCGTGACGCGCACCCGATCCGGCAGCGTCACCGCCCCGATGACCCGGCCCCCGATGGACCGTTCGGTCAGCTCGTAGAAGGTGCCGCCCCGACTCCCGGCCACCAGCGCGTCACGCCACGACCTCACCTGCGCGAGCTGCGCCGACACCTCTCGCGGGGTCGGGCCGCGTACCGGCAGGTCGAGCACGGGAGCCGCCGAGCCGGCGGCGTACGCGCTGAGCAGCTCACCGGCATCCCAGCGCTTCTGGGCTCGGGCGCGGACATCAGCCGGCGTCGTCCACCCGGTCACGACTCGCGACCGGCCCGGGCGTGCTCGGCACGTTCAGCGTGGTACTCCTCGATGGTCAGCGTCTGCAGCCGGGAACGTTGTCCCGAGCGGTTCTCGACGAACCCGACGGCGCTGACGTACGGCTCGATGACGTGCACCTTCTGCAACGGGGTCACCACGAGCAGCTGGAGGCCGAGCTTGGCGAACAGGTCGAGGGCGTAGCGCGTCGAGGCGTCCGAGCCACGACCGAAGGCCTCGTCGATGACGGCGAAGCGGAAGTCCTTGGACTTCGGCACGCCCCATTCCAGCCCGAACTGGTAAGCGAGCGACGCGGCGAGAATCGTGTAGGCGAGCTTCTCCTTCTGCCCACCGGACTTGCCGTCGGAGTCGGTGTAGTGCTCACGCTCAACGCCGCTGTCAGCCTCGCGTTCGGATGCCGCGAAGACGAACCAGCTGCGGACGTCGGTGACAAGCTCGGTCCAGCGCTTGTCGACCTCGGTCAAACCCTCGCGCCCGCGGAAGCGCTCGATGATGGCCTTGACGCGGCGGAAGCGTTCCTCGGAGTACTGGTCGTCGGTGCTCAGCGCGTCGTCGGTGCAGGCCCGCAGGTCGTCGCGGAACGCCCGAACCTCCTGGTTGGTGCTCGGTTCGGTAAGCAGCCGGATGCGTGTGCCGGGGCTGTAGTCGATCGCGGACAGTGACTCGTTGATGGTGTCGATGCGCGAGCGGATCGTCTGGGCCGACTGGTCGAGCCAGGCCTGGAACCCGGCGATGTCGTTGATCGTGTTCGTGTTGAGCTGCCGCTTGAACTCGGCCTCGAACCGGGGAAGGTCGTCGCCGGTGATGCGGTCTCGCAGGGCCCGGTACTCCGCACCCGCGAGCACGTCGGCGCCCAGTTCGGTGGTGTCGCTGGGCCAGGCCTGGCGAAACGCAGCGATCCGCTTGGCGGCTCGCTCGCGAGCCATCGACTGCTTGTCCTGGTGAGCCTGGATGGCCGCCGACAGGTCGCGCTGGAGGTCTCGTTCCGCGACGGCGCACCCGTCGAGCGTTTCCGGCACGTCGTGTCGGCTTTCGAGCAGCCCGTATGCCGTTCGCAGCTCGTCGAGCCGGTCGGTCGCCACCGCGTCGAGGTCCGCCTGGGCGAGGCGTTGCTGTTCGGCGTTCCTGCGGTGCTCACCCTTGAGGGCGCCGACCTCCTCGGTGAGCTCGGTGACCACGGCGACCTGGGCTGCGCGCGCGTTCTCGACCTCGGCGAGGCGACGGTGCAGCGCCTCGACCTCAGCGTTGCCGCGCTGTAGCACGTCGCGTTCACGCTGGAGCTCGTCGATGCGGTGGGCCGAGGAACGCCAGTCGACGCTCGACCACGCCGTGACCGCCAGCACCTGGCGCACGGTGGCGGCCTCGGTGTCACGCTGGTCGGCGCCGGCCTTGGCCGCCACCAGCGCGTCCCGGGCGGCGCTCAGGCGGGCTTGCACGGTGGCACCACGTTCGATGAGGGCGTCGACCTTGTCGGCGTTGGACCAGCCGAGGACCCACCGGGTGCGGTCCTCGAGCGCGAACCGGTCGTCCTTCTCGTGACGCCGATCCGTCTTGACCTGCCCGAGGCGGGTCACGGCCTTGCGGTGCTCGCGCAGCTCGTCGACGTGGTGAACTCGCACGTGGTCGGCCCGCGAGCGCAGCTCGTCGGCGAGCCAGGCGGCGTGCGGGCCGTCCTTGACCTCGAGAACCTGCGCCAGGGTCGGGGCATCTCCGGCCGCGGACGGTCGCCGGTTCACGACGTCGCCCACGCGGTAGTAGACGAACCTCGCACCGAGGTGGTTCTCATCGACCCACCGCGACGCTGCGGCATACAGCTCGCTCGGGACGAGCACCGACAGGGCGAACCCCCGAAGGACTCGCTCGGCCGCCCCACGCCACTCTCCCTCGTCGGCCCGGACCTGGACGAGCTCGCCGACGAACGGCAGGTGGGCTGCCTCGACGCCGAGCGCACCGGCCAGGCGGTCGCGCACCTGCAGGCTGCTGGAGTCGATGTTGCTCGCACGTCCCCGCAGGGAGGCGATCTCACCCTGCAGGGTGGCGCTCTCCCGTTCGGCGTCCCGAACCGCGATGCTCGCATCGGTGCGCCGTTGGTGGTCGGACTCTCGCTCGGCGATGAGCGCCTCGTCGCGTGCCCGCGCGGCCAGGAGTGCGTGCTCGAACGACGACTCGTCGTCGACGAGGGGCAGGTCGAGGGCGCCGAGGTGGTCGTTCAGCTGGTCAGCTCGGCCACGGCATTCCTCGCGACGCAGCGCAGCACCGGCCAGCTCGACCTCGATGGCGCCGAGGCGCCCACCCGCAATCCCCTCACGGGCACGTACCAGTCCAGCGTGTTCGTCGCTGAGTTCGTCCTGCCGGCGCTGGGCCAGGGCCAGGGCGTCGTCGAGGTCGCGTCGGGCCTGCTCGACCCGATCCTGCTCGGCCGCGAGCACGCGCAGCCGGTGCTCGGCCGCCCACAGGGGCAGCGCGTCGAGTGCCTGACGCGCTTGCGCCATGGCCTGACCACGGGCGTCGAAGTCGTCGCAGGCGGCCACGATCGGCTCGAGCTGCTCGAGCTGGTCACGGGCCTTGCGCACGGCGTCGTGGGCCCGCGTCAGGTCCTCGAAGTGCTGGACGAGGGCGCTGATGCGGGTGGCGGCAGCAGCCGGCTCGAGCATGTGATGCCGGACGAAGTCGGTGAGGTTGCCGACCGACTTCATCGAGATGGTCTGGTGGAAGAGCTCCAGCGCCTGCTCGGACCGGATGCCGAGCAGCCGCCGCAGCCGTGTGCCGTAGTCGGGGTAGTGGTCATGCACCGACGCTCCGCGGCTGCGCAACCGTCGCTTGAGGTCCGCCGGGTCGGTGCCGAACTCGGTGAAGTCGGCCGCGATCGACAGGTCGTCCTCGGCCGTGACGAAGAACCGGCGAGGTTGGCTCTCGCTCGTGCCCGGCATCCAGAAGACCTGGGCGAGGGTAACGTCCTGCCCGTACCCCTCGTTCCGGAACACCCCGAGGATGACGGAGTAGCTGCTCTGGTCGCGCAACCCGACCGCCCGCGAAGCCCCCGTCGACTCGACCCGCTCCGACTTGTAGTGGCCCAGCACGTAGGTACGCAGCGAGCGTTCGCGGGTCTCGGCGCCGGCCGCCTTGTTGTAGCTGATCCGGTTCGCCGGGAGCAGCAGGGTGGTCACGGCGTCGACGAGCGTGGACTTCCCGGATCCGATGTCGCCGGTGACGAGGGTGTTGTCCCCGGCCAGCCGCAGCACCTCGCACCGGCCGTCGAAGGTGCCCCAGTTCAAGAGCTCGAGGCGGTGCAGGCGATACCCCGGACGGACCCCGGCGCCGAGGTCGACCTCGAGGGTGGAGAACAGCGCGTCGGTCATGACGCACCGCCGTCGTCGGTTCCCGTTCCGGTGCCGGCCGCGAGCTCGGCATACTCGGCCAGTCGGGCGTCGAGCTCACCGAGCCACTGGGCGTCGACGAACGCCTTGAGGATGCGCCGCACCTCGTAGGCAACCGTCGGGCCGGGCAACGGCCGCAGGAAGCCCAGCTCGACGACCTTGCGGATGGACCGGTCCACCTCGTCGACGAGCTTGGCGTCGTTGGTCGTCGCAGGGCGGAACGTGCGCAGCTCGTCCACGAGCCGGTCGCGGGACACGACGAGCCGGCCCTCGCCCGCCCCGGCGTCGAATTCGGCCAGTGCCTTGCGCAGCACCGCGAGCAGCAGACTCACGGGGAAGGAGAGCCGGTGGCGCGGCACGAGCCGGGGCAGTGGGTTGTCGGGGTCCTCCGTGGCGGAGCGCAGGTAGGCGTACCCCTCTGCCTCGTCGATGACGAGGTCGAGCCCGAGCACGGCAACGTGGTCGCGGAGCGGGTTCTGCAGCCGCACGACGTCGAGCCAGATCCGCTCCGACTGGTCGCGGTCGACGACGCCGCGCATCAGAGCCACCGCGGCCGTCGTGAGTGGAGGTGGCCCGCTGCTGCGCAGGTCGGGGGATGCCGTGCTCACGCGAGCATCCCACCACGAGTGGCGTCGCGGCGCACGAACAGGACGCGCGGCATCCGAACCACCCTCTCGCCGCCCACGGGCGACGGCGAGTCGGACGGCTCGGTGACGAGGACGGCATCCTCGATGGTGTCGTCGATGACGAGCTCGAAGTCGTCCTCGGCGAGACCGAGGTAGCCCACGAGCTCCGCCACGCCGTGTGTCGGGGGGTGCTCGCGCAGGACGGTCAGCAGGGAGGTCTGGTCCGCAGAGCGCAGGGCGGTGCGCACGGTCGAGGCCAACCGCGCGGTGTCGACGTACACCTGGTCGAAGAGCGACTGCAGGTCGACGGCGCCGTCACTGTCGTCGGCCGCGAGGTGCGACTCGACGCCGGTGAACAGGGGTGGGGCGTACAGGGGTCGCTCCATCGGGAGCGAGACGGTGGGCGAGGTGGCCTCGAGCTCGGTGACGAGGTCGGTCATCGGGCTGTCCCGAAGGGCCAGCGCCGAACGCTCGATCGAGCGCAACAGCTCGACAACCCGCCGGTTCTCGAGCCAGACCTTGTCGTCGAGGAAGCGACGCAGTTGCTCGGAGAGCAAGCGCACGGTCTGCTGGGTGCGCTCGGCGGCGTCGAGCCAGTCGAAGTGGATGCGGCCCAGGCTGCGGTCGACCTCGATGGCCTCGAGATCCACGAGCTGTTGGAGGAGGTCGGTCAGCTCGTCCCGGCGGGCGCGCGAGAGCAGGAAGTCGTGGAAGGCCTGGAAGCTGCGGCCCTGGTCGGAGTCGGCGATGGCGTGCCGCTCGCCGACGATCTGGTCGAGCAACTCACCCTTGCCGCCCTCCCAGGCGGCGATGTCCGCGCGGATGTCGCGGTCGAGGGTGCGGAAGTTCTCTTCGACGGAGCGGAAGTCGGCGAGCAGCTCGCGGGCCGTGCTGCTGAAGTGCTGGTAGCGGTCGAGCAGGGCGACGGCATCCAGCGGCGGGGACTCGCCGCTCGCCACCTTGGCGATCTCCGCGTCGATGGCGTCGCGGCGCCGCCGCAGCTCGGTGAGCCGAGCGCCCGGGTCGGGGTCGGCGCCGCTCACCATCTCGCGCAGCAGCTCGACGATCGTGCTGAGGCGGGACTCGGTCCCGACGAAGGAGCGGGCACGGAGCCCGGCGACGAACGCGTAGGCACGTTCGACGTCGACCGTCGCGTCGTAGTGGGCCTCGTCGTGCCCGTCGGGGTAGAACTTGCGCAGCCAGCCCTGCTCGGGGGACGCCCAGGCGTCGACGTACTCGCGGGCCGAGCGAGGGTAGGGGAGACGAGTGGGCGGCGCGCTGTCGGCGTCGGGCGACGTCACGGCATCCGAAGGGGGTTGGGAGGTGCCACCAGCGGTCTGGGCGTTGACGGCGTAGAGAAGGTCGTCGACCCCCGCGATCAGGTCGGGCTCGGCGATGGTGCGAACGTTGTCGACGATGAAGATCGTGCCGAGGACGTGGATTGCCAGCGGTGCGGTGTCTGCACGCAGGAGGCGCCAGGCGCGGGAGTTGGCGCGCAGGTACGCGACCGTCTCGAAGTCCATGTGGCAGTCCTTTCGCCAGCGACGGAGGCGACCCTACGGGATCGCGCCGACACCGCAGCCGCGTCACAGTCCCCTCAACGCAGGCGCCACTGACGCTCTCCCGGGGCGCAGAACGAGTGAGCGCAACACGCCGCGTCCGCCGTTCTGGACGCGGCGTGTTGCGCTCACTCGACTGGTGTCAGACGTCCCGTGTCCACATCGGGTGCCGGAGCCTGTCGGTCCGCTGTGAACCGTGGCTCGGCCCTGCTCGACACCGCGAACCCGCCGACCAGCGCCCATCGCGCATCCACCCCGGTCAGGTCGTCTGCCACCCGGCGCAACGACGCCTCGACCGCCCCCGTCATCGAGCGGGTTGGCCCAGGTCGCGGGAGGAGCGCGGGCCGGGATGGTCGCTGAAGGGGGCTCCCGGACGGTCCTGCATCCACCGCACCATGGCTGCCTCAAGCCTCGCGTCGTCGTACTTCGGGTGCTCGCGACGCAGCCGGGTGCGCATCATCTGCTCCCCGACGTCAGCGAGGTCCAGCGCGATGCGCAGGCGCTCCTCCGGCGTGGATGCTGACATGGCCGGAGCGTATCGACGGCGCGGACGGGGTTCAGGACTCCGGGTCGTCACCGAACATCCGCAGTTCCTGGGGCGTGCGGCAGCCGGTGGCGATCCGCAGCCCAGCGCACGGCATCCTCGCGGGTCGGCAGCTCGAGCACGCAGAAGCCGCCGTCGAGGTGTGAGGTCTCGGAGGTGATCGACCCGTCGGCGTGGACGAGCACCGGGGCGACGCTCTCGTCGATGCCGCCGCCGAAGACGTAGACGCCCGCCGCCTTGGCCTCGCGGATCGCCTCGTGCGACGACTCGATGACGTCGGGGAAGTCCTCGGGAGCGATGTCCATCGCGGCGCTGGGGAAGGAGATCAGGTACTTCGACATCGGGCCATCGTGCCCGACCGGATGCCGTGACGCACCCACTCGGAGTGCCTCACCCTTCGGTGTGGAGACGTTCGCCGGCCCGGTGGTGGCCGGCGCGCACGCGCCACAGGAGGGCCAGGTCGTGGGCCTCCACGCTCCCCGTGTCGACGGCAACTGCCTGCAGGGCGTCGGCGCGGACTGCCGCGGTGGCCTCGTCCGCGTCGGCCCAGGCGAGGCCGTCGATGTCCGAGTTCTCCACGAGGGCCGCGGCCTCGGCGCTGGTGAGTTCACCGGCATCCGTGGTGGGTGCCGGGACCTGGCGGGCGGCGCGCGCCAGGTCGTCGCGAAGGTCCGCGGCGGTGGCTTGCCGAGCCGCTGGGTCCTTGGCCAGCCCGCACGCCAACACGCCTTCCACCGCGGGCCACCGGGGGCGTCCCACGTCGGCGAACGGCCTCGGGGGCCGGGTCGCGATCGCATCAAGGGCGTCGTCACGCTCCAGGTCGAGGTCGAGGTACGCAGCCCCGGTCAGGATGCGAAAGGCGAGCGCGGCCAGGGAGTACACCTCGGCCGTGACGTCGAGCTCAGGAACGGGCTGTCCGTGTCGAAGTGCCTGCGCCGCAGCGGGATCCAGCTGCTCACCCCCGCCGGTCCGCGGGGCGGGACCGAGCCCGGCATCCGCGATGTCGGCGATCCCGAAGTCGATGAGCGTCACGTGGCCCTGCTCGTCGGCGAGGATGTTCCCGGGGTGGACGTCGCCGTGCAGGACACCGCGTGCGTGGACTGCGGCGTAGGCGTCGAGGGTGGCGAGCACGAGGCTGATCGCGTCCGCGTCGCCTCGCGAGCCGCGCGCGTCCAGGGCCGCGAGGTCGACGGGGTCGCCGTCGACGAAGGACAGGACGAGCACCCCGCCGGTGTCCCGGGGCTCACTCCAGACCAGGTTCGGGACCGGGCCGCCGCGGAGCCGCCGCAGGGCCGTCGCCTCGCGACGGAAGAGCTCGGGGCCCGAGGTCGGGTCGTCGACGACCTTGACCACGGCGGGGGCTCCGTCCTCGAGGACGGCATCCCAGAGCTCGCTGTCCCGCAGCACCCGGATGCGCGCTACGAGCGTTGCGGGGCCGACGTGTTCGCCGACCGCGTGCCGCGCGACGAGGCTTGCTGCAGCGTCCGTGCCCGCTCCGACGAGGAGCTCGCTGCGGGTCAGGGCGACGAGCACGGGGAAGGCCGCCTCCAGCGTCGCGACCGGGTCCTGGCCGGTGCTGGTGCAGTGCGCGAGCACCGCGCCGGCCAGCGTCCGGGGTTCCCGGAAGAGCTCGAGGAGGGCCCAGGCATCCGAGGAGAGGACCTGGGGTGGGGTGCGGCTGCCCCGGCGGCTGACGATGACGTCGCCACCGTCGGGGTCGTGCACGGCGTCGACGTCGTCGGGCAGGCGGAACTCGAGGTCGGCGACGCTCATCGGTTCGCCCCTGTCGTCATCGGCTGCGGCGTCGGCGTCGGCGGCTGCGGCGTCGGCGGCTGCAGTGGCCACCAGGTGGTCACGTCGAAGCCCAGGCCGACGAGGCGCTCGTAGGCCAGGTCCGCGACGTCCATCGGCGGGGCGGTGGGGCCGGCGACCGCCCCGCCGGCCACCAGCGCGTCCGCGAGTGACCGGCATACGAGGGCCCTCCAGCTCGTCCCGTCGTGGTCGATGCCGCGCGAGACGATACCCGTGTCGCCCACCTGTCCGGTGAACGGAACCCCCTGCGGCTCAATGTGATTCAGCGCCACTGCCAGGATGGAGGCGGCTCTGTCCGCGGCCTCCCCGGTGGGCAGGTACAGCACGATCTTGTCGGCTCGATGAATTCCGGCGACATCGGCCCCCACCTTCCAGGCCGGGACGCCGAGGTCGATGGCGACGGCGAAGGTGGTCGTCAGCGCTTCAGCCAGGGCCCCCACCGAAGGGCTGACGTAGATCTTGTGGACGAGCTCGCTGGTGTCCGCGTCGGTGCGCGTCCAGCTCATCCACGCCGCCGTTGCGCTTCGGGTGTGGCCTGAGAGGGCTGCGCGAACCGGCCGCTCCGCGCGCCGAAGCACCAGCTGCGGCCAGCGCGCGTCGATCCCCCGCGAGGGAGCGCACCCGCCGGCTCGGTAGAGGAGGGCTGCGAGGTCGCTCGAGCCCTGCGGCTCGGGGCCGAGCCTGCCGGTGAGCGCCGCGGCGCGGATGGTGGCCACCCGGCTCAGCCGGGCGAGGCGCTCACCGGCGGGGTTCGGCATCCGTCACCCCTTGACGACGGACTGGACGTAGGCGAGGTCCTCGGCCGAGGGCTGCATCGTCTCGAGCTGGGCGTCGACGGCCTTGAGGGTCGCCAGCAGGTTCTCGCGGACGATGTGCAGGTCGTTCAGCTCGAGGCTGCCGGCCGGGGTGACGATCGGCGTGATGGGGGTGGGAATCGTCCACAGGGTCGTGTCGTCGGCAGGCAACGCAGTGCCGCCGCCACCGCCGCCACGAACCACCGCGACGTGCGGTGAGAGGGCCGTCATCCGGATGATCGGCGAGGTCTCGGGGATGGTCGGCGGGTTGGTCAGCGGGTCGTGCCACGGGATCTTGGGGATCCGGTGGACGTAGAGGTCCTTGATGTAGAAACCCATGGTTCTGCTCCTTCGACAGGTGCCGCACCGGGCGGTGCTGGCTGCCGGCCCCCAGTGGGTCGACTGACCTGCAGGAGGCGGTCACCCGCGTCGGTGATACGTCAACAGCCTCGAGGAAGTCCTCTGGCGCGATGACCAAGTGACGACGGGGAACGCCATCAGGTACTTCGGCACGGCGCCGTCGTGCCTGGCCGGGATGCCGTGACGCACCTCGCCCGTCGCCTCACCCGGTGTCGGCCTGGACGTCCTCGGGCCCTGGCTGCCGCTATAAGTAGAAGTATTTTTTTACTGCTACGGTCTCTTGGGTGCACGTGGGCAGACCGTCGAAGGACTCACAAGGAGTCGCCGCAGTCGGCCAAGTCGTCGGTGATCGGCGGCGGGCCGCAGGCATGACACGTGTGGCACTCTCCACGCGAGCTGGGGTATCGAAGAACAC
>Ga0208823_1002834_pt1 | contig 12745 bp, 14 predicted proteins | sample AD_UKC075_MetaG_FD_184440 | JGI IMG/M metagenome (GOLD analysis project Ga0208823, IMG submission 184440) | Active sludge microbial communities of municipal wastewater-treating anaerobic digesters from USA - AD_UKC075_MetaG (SPAdes) (version 2) | ecosystem: Engineered > Bioreactor > Anaerobic >... | reverse complement strand
ATACAGCGTGTTGCGGGCCGTCGCCGATGGGGCGTACGCCAATCTCGAACTCCCACAGCGACTTCGTGCGCAGCGACTCACCGGGCGCGACGCCGCTTTCGCCACCGAGCTGGCCTATGGAGCGTTGCGGTTGCAGGGCCGTTACGACCCTATGGTGGCCATGGCCGCCGGACGCGCCCTCGACGCCATCGATGCCAAGGTGCTCGACACCTTGCGGGTGGGCGCCCACCAGATCCTCGGGATGCGGGTACCCGCTCACGCTGCTGTCGCCGAAACCGTCGCTCTCGCGCGGCAGGTCAACGGGGCCGGTGCCGCAGGCTTCGTCAACGCGGTGCTGCGGCGGATCTCGGAGCGCACCTGGGCGGAGTGGCTCGTGGCGGTGACCGAGGCCCTTCCGGATCCGCTGGACCGTTTGTCGGTCGAGCACTCGCATCCGGTGTGGATCGTCAAGGCGCTGCGGGCGGCCCTGCTCGGCCATGGCACAGCCAGCGCAGCGACGGTCGATGCCCAGGTCGAGCAGCTGTTGCGGGCCGACAACACGGCGGCTCTGGTCTCGTTGGTGGCCCGTCCGGGACTCGCGGAGATGGGCGAGTTGATCGGCGCCGGTGCCGTGCCCGGGCGCTGGTCCCCGACAGCGGCGACCTGGCCGGGAGGTGACCCGGGCGGCATACCGGCAGTGCGGGAAGGCCGGGCCGCCGTCCAGGATGAAGGGTCGCAACTGGTCGCCCTTGCCCTCGCAGCCGTGCCGGTGACCCCGGCCGCACCGATGACCTCTGGGTCTAGGGAGCGGTGGCTGGACCTGTGCGCGGGACCAGGTGGCAAGGCAGGGCTGCTGGGCGCGCTCGCGATCCAGCGTGGTGCGGAGTTCGTCGCCAGCGACGTGAGCGAGCACCGCGCCGACCTGGTGCGTGCGACCGTCCGGCCGGTCATAGCGGCCGGAGCCTCGGGCCAGGTCTCGGTGCGAGTCGGTGACGGGCGGGCCGTCGGGTCGGATGAGCCGGCCGGCTACGACCGGGTGATGGTCGATGCGCCCTGCACGGGGCTCGGAGCGCTGCGCCGGCGCCCGGAGGCGCGGTGGCGCAAGCAGCCCGCCGATGTCACGCAGCTGGCCGTGCTGCAACGGCAATTGCTCGCGTCGGCGCTCGATGCGACCCGCCCCGGAGGGGTGGTGGCGTACGTGACCTGCAGCCCCCACCTGGTCGAGACCCGCTTCGCGGTCGCCGATGTCGTGAAGAAGCGCGACGACGTGGCGGTGTTGGACGCGCGCGAGTTCGTCGTCGATGCCGCGGGTGGCCGGTTGCCTGACCTCGGCGAGGGGCCGGCTGCCCAGCTCTGGCCGCACCTGCACGGCACCGACGCGATGTTCCTCGCGCTGCTGCGCAAGCTCTGAGCTATCGCCGCGGTCGGCCGGCGAGGTGCGGCGTGGCCACCTGCTGCTGCGTCGTGGGCCGTGGGGTCAGGCCGTGACGAGCCGTCCCATAGGGTGTCGGTCGTGCAGATCTCGCCGAGCATCTTGTCCGCCGATTTCGCCAACCTGCAGCGCGAGCTGGATGCCGTGGCCAATGCCGACTGGGCGCACGTCGACGTCATGGACAACCATTTCGTCCCCAACCTCACCCTCGGACTGCCCGTGGTCGAGTCGCTGCTGCGGGTCAGCCCGATCCCCATCGACTGCCACCTCATGATCGCCGACCCGGACCGGTGGGCTCCGGCATACGCCGAAGCGGGCGCGGGGTCGGTGACCTTCCACGTCGAAGCGGCCGCCGACCCGAAGCGGCTGGCGCGGCAGCTGCGGGCCGCCGGGGCGCGGTCCGGCATGGCGCTCAAACCCGCGACGCCCTGGTCTCCCTATGCGGAGTTGCTGCCCGACCTGGACATGGTCCTGGTCATGACCGTCGAACCCGGTTTCGGTGGCCAGTCGTTCATGGCCGATCAACTTCCCAAGGTGCGCCAGGTCCGCGAGTCTGTGCGGCGCCATGGCGGGCAGATCTGGGTGCAGGTCGACGGTGGGGTAAGCGCGTCGACGATCGAGGCATGCGCCGAAGCCGGCGCCGATGTGTTCGTCGCGGGTTCGGCGGTCTATGGCGCCGAGAGTGCGGCCGACGCCGTCGACCAGCTGCGCGCATTGGCGGCCCGGCACCGGCACTGAGCTCTCAGTGCCGGTGCACTCAGAGCGGATCAGCGCCCCCACCGCGCTCCCGGCCGCACGGTGGGGAGTATTCGTGGCGCCCCGGGCGCAGTAATGCTCCCCACCGTGTCACTCACCCGGGCCTCAGCTCCAGTCGCGATACTGCACACGACCGTCCGCACGGTCGGATCGACCCGAGGTATCCCCGAGCGGCGAGGGTGCCGAAGACGTCCAGCGCCAAGGCGCACGGATCGAACTCGACGTCCGCCCACCCGGCTCGGAGGGTGATGCCACCGGAGCGCGTAGTCCGGCGATCGCGGAGCCGGTCTCGGTCCTGCTCCGCGGGGCCGTGTCCGACTCGGCCGTCGACCTCGACGACGACGCCATATCTGGCCTGGCGGAAGTCGCGACGAATACTCCCACCATCGATGGTGGCTGGTGCCTGCAGCTGCATCGGGGGGAGACCGTGCGCACGCAACACGTCCTCGTGGAAGCTCACTTCCAAGCCACTCTCCGCGCCCCGGGCCACGACGCCGAGAGCGAGACTCACCGCACGCCGGTGTCGGTGCCCCGCGCGACGGGACAGTTCCGCGGCCAATTGGGGTACCTCGACAAGCCGGGATTGCACCGCTCGGGCGGCAATCGAGACGGCGTCCTGACGGCTGGCCTCGAAGGCATCCCCAATGTCGATGACGGTCTGGGCAGGGGTCGTGACCGACAGACCCCGGCGCAGGGTGGTCCGCAATCCCCGGCGGCGCACGACGCGGGTCCCGGGGACACGACGGACGCGTCGCTCGTGAGGGACCGCCAACGCGATGACTGCCGGTGGCTTCTCGCGCCATCCCCATAGGTAGGCCGCCGAGTCCAGCGCGAGGGCGGCTCCCGGTCCCGCGTGCAGGAGAGCGGCCCATGCCCGGCCCTCCCAGGTCAATCGAGCGTGGCCGGGCACGGCATACACCCCGGGGTGGACGACCGACCACCGGCCGCGTTCCAGGCGCCAGCGCACCTGGCCCGCCGTGAAACCCGCGTCGATCGCCTGAGCGCGCGAGATGACCCCGTGTTGTCGGTGCGCGAGGCTGAGCAGGTCCATGCCGCAACCCTGACCGATTCTCTCCGCGCAGGCCGGCGGATATCCACAGGGGGGCATGTGGGGAGGTTCTCTGTCGTCCCGCCATCAGCCAGGTTCCCCAGGGACGCCGAGAGCGCTGTGGGTCCGGAGGAGGTCGGCCGCGAGCGGTCGTACACGGCATGCCGTCTCAGCACTGGCATAATCGGACCCACGTGCTCCGGGGTCGGTGTAACTCCGAACCGGCGGTGACAGTCCGCGACCCGACCGCAGCCAGCGGCCGGTTGACCTGGTGGGATTCCAGGACCGACGGTGAAAGTCCGGATGGTAGGCAGCGCGTCTTGAGGCGTTCGACGCCGGTATGCCGTGTCCGTGGCGTTCGCGGGCACGGTGACTGACGTCGACCCGTGTCGAGGGTGTCCCCGGAGTTCGTCCCAGTCGGATTCGAACTCAAGGACGAACACCACTCATGAACAACGGCAACATCTTCCAGCAGCTCATCGCTGCAACCTTCCCCATCGCCGGTTACGAGATGCACTGGCTTGAGCTGATCGGCATCCTCATCGGCGCGGCATCGGCCTATCTCGGCATGAAGCGCTGGGTGTGGGCCTGGCCGGTCGGCATCGTCGCCAACGTCATGCTCTTCTTCGTCTACCTCGGCGCCCTCTTCGGCGCCGACCAGCGGATCCCGCTGTTCGGGCAGGCCGGCCGCCAGATCTTCTTCATCGCCACTAGCCTGTACGGCTGGTGGCGCTGGAACCAGTCGCGGCGGGCTCGTGGGGTCGACTCCTCCGCCCCAGCCATCACCCCGCGCTGGGCGACCTCCCGCGAGCGCCTGTTCATTGTCGGCGGGTGGATTCTCGGAACGCTCGTCGTCCACCAGGTCTTCGTCGGGCTCTGGAACCTCGCACCCAACCCCTACTGGACTCCGCAGTGGTGGTTCTACTGGTGCGACGCCTGGATCTTCGTCGGGTCGGTCCTCGCGACCTACTCGATGGCCCGAGGGTGGAACGAGTTCTGGCTGTGCTGGATCGCCGTCGACCTCATCGGCGTGCCCCTGGGCTTCGCCACCGGCTATGTGCCGACCGCCGTCCTCTACATCGGCTACGGCATGTTCGTTCTCTACGGCTTCACCCAATGGGTCAAGGCGACCCGGCTGGAGCGGACGAACGCCTCCGAACCGGTCGCGGCTCGCTAGCGAGCTTCCCGCGTCCGAGCCACAGCCATACCAGGCAGGTATGCCGTCCGCTCACGTCCGCGCGCTGGAAGGTGCGCGGACGGCATACCCGCCGCTCGGTAGGCTGTCACCCTGTGAAGACCTTCGAGCAGCTCTACGCGGAATTGGCCGAGAAGGCCGTGACGCGTCCTGCCGGGTCCGGGACCGTCGCGGCGCTCGATGCCGGCGTCCATGCCATCGGCAAGAAGATCGTCGAAGAGGCCGCCGAAGTGTGGATGGCCGCGGAGTACGAGTCCGACGTCCGGGCCGCCGAAGAAATCAGCCAACTGCTCTACCACCTGCAGGTGCTCATGGTCGCCAAGGGCCTGACCCCCGGCGACGTCTACGCCCACCTGTGAAGTCCTGAACCTGCCTGAGGAAGTCCCATGCTGCGTATCGCCGTGCCCAACAAGGGTTCGCTGTCCGAGTCGGCGGCCGAGATGTTGCGCGAGTCCGGCTACAAGATCCGCCGCGACCCCAAGGAACTCGTCGTCGCCGACCCCGCCAACGACGTCGAGTTGTTCTACCTTCGCCCGCGCGATATCGCGATCTACGTCGGCTCCGGCACGGTCGATGCGGGGATCACCGGCCGTGACCTGCTGCTGGACTCTGGCAGCGATGCCGTCGAGATGATGGCGCTCGGCTTCGGGCGCTCGACCTTCCGGTATGCCGCCCGGGTCGGGGAGTTGCACGAGGTCGCCGATATCGCCGGCAAACGGGTGGCGACGAGCTATCCGGGACTGGTGCGGGCGCACCTTGCGGCCCAAGGCGTCGATGCCACGGTCGTGCGTTTGGACGGAGCGGTGGAAACCGCGATCACCCTAGGTGTGGCCGATGTCATCGCCGACGTCGTCGAGACCGGCGCCACCCTGCGCAGCCAGGGCCTCGCGGTCTTCGGCGAGCCGATCCTGTCCTCTGAAGCGGTCCTCATCCGACGCGCCGAGGTGGCTGAGGACAACGGCGTCGGGGTGCTGCGCCGACGCCTGCTCGGGGTGGTCACCGCGCGCACCTACGTGATCATGGATTACGACGTGCCGGCTGCCCTCATCGACCAGGCCTGCGCCGTCACCCCCGGCCTGGAGTCGCCGACGGTGTCCCCCTTGAAGGACCCCGCCTGGGTCGCCGTGCGGGCGATGGTGCCGCGGTCGAGCACCAACCGGGTCATGGACGAGCTCTACGACCTGGGCGCCAGGGGCATCCTCGTGACCGACATCGCCGCCTGCCGGCTGTAACGTCGCAGTGACGCACGATAAGGAGAGCCACGTGAGCATCCCGACCGACGCGAGTCCCTTCGAGGTCTTCCGCCCTCGACGCGGGCGATTCGTCGCCATCGGGCTCATGGTCGCCGTCGTGACGATCTTCACCTTCATCGGGTTCTTCATCGAGGCGACCAAGACGCACGATTTCAAGCCGATCGACCGGGTCTTCTTCGCCTCGATCGGGTGGGTGCTCGCGCTGCTGTTCTGGCGCTACGCGACGATCCGGGCCATCCCGAGCCGCGAGGGCTTGGTCGTGCGCAATCTCTTCACCACGCGCACGGTCACCTGGCCGCAAGTCGTCGCCATCACCTTCGAGCACGGGATGCCGTGGCCGAGCATGGAGCTCAGCGACACCGAGAGCCTGGCCGTCATGGCGATCCAGCGCTCGGACGGCAAGCGGTCGCTGGCCGAGTGCTCGCGCCTGGTCGCCCTGGCGCAGGGTCTGGGCGAGGCGGCCGAGCCGCAACGCTGAGCCGGGCGTCAGCCGCCAGGCAGGGCGCGGGCGACGAGACAGCCGACGTAGGCCGCGAGGACTCCCGCAGCGGCGGTCACCGTGAGGTTGAGTACGGCGGCCGTATGCCGTCCGGCTCGCCACAGGCTCACCGTGTCGACAGCGAGCGTCGACAGGGTCGACAGGCCGCCGCAGAACGCGGCCGTCGCCAGCAGCCGACCCGTCGTGCCGGTGGCCGTGAGGGCGACAGCTATTCCGGCGATGAGCGACGCGAGCGTGTTGGCGACCAGGACGCCCGTCGGGAATGGATGCGTTGTGGCCGTGTTCCTGTTCCAGCGTCGTTCTCCTGCAACGCTTCCCGCCGCCACCATGGCATAGCGCAGGAACGCACCGAGTGCGCCAACCAGGGGAGCGACGGCATACGCCCAGGGCGGGATCACTGCGACCTCGTCCGGCCGTGGGTCAGGGCGAACCCAGACCAAGCAGCGGCGATCCCCAAGGTGAGGCTCGCGATCACGCCCCAGACGGCATACGGCGTGGGGCTGCCGTCGACAAAGCCGAGGGTGAGCGCCGAGAAGGTGGTGTAGGCGCCGAGGATGCCGGTGCCGGCGAAGGCGCGCCAGCGGGCGTGGCCGGGCGAGTCGAGGGGGAGTCCGGCGAGGATCCCCAGCAGGAAGGCGCCGGTCACGTTGGCGACGACCACCCCGGCGTCCCAGGTGCCGAACGGCGCCCCGACCAGGGCGTCGACCACGAGTCGCGCGATCGTGCCCAGCGCCCCACCGACGAGCACCTCGCGCCAGTAGGGCAGCTCGAGCCCGAGGCGAGGCCCCGGTGGTGTGGACACCGGTCAGCCGTTCTGGGCGTAGGCGACCGCAAGCAGGTCACCCAGCGACGCTGCGACCCCGGCAGGATCGGTGTCGGCGGGTAGGTGCAGCCAGTGGGTGGCCTGGGCGAAGCCCTTCGCCGTCTGCAACCGGGCGTCATCGGGAACCGTTGTGCGGTAACGGAATCCGACGCGCAAGGTGCTTCGGGGTCCGGGCGCGACGGCGACGAACTGGGTCTTGCGGACAACCGGGATGTAGGTCGAGCGGCCTTGCGCCTCGGTGTCCTGCCCGAGGGCGAGGGCGGCAGCGACCACGGCGTCATGGAGGGCGCGCAGCTGAGGTGAGCGGCCGGCATACAGGCCTTCGGTGTAACCGTCGGTGCTCGGGCGGATCCAGCCGGCGGATTCGGCAGCAGCGAAGCCGACCGCGCACTGGCTGTTCTGCGGCAGTCCGTGGACCTGCTTGAGCCAGCGCCGGACCGCAAGCTGGTCGAGCGGATCAGGCCCGTCGCGATGGACCAGCTCGACCCACTCGGTCAGGGTGCGCCCGGTGCGTTCCCGCATCGAGGCGGCCAGGGCTGCGCTCATATCGGCGGGTTCCATGGCGTCCAGGCTAGTTGGCGGCAGTGGGCGTGGTGTCGATGACCAGGTGGGCACGCTCGCGGGTGCCATCGGCGGCGAACAGGGCCCGTTCCTGGGCCATCCAGCGGTCCCAATGCGGGGCATAGGCCGCGCCATCGCGGGCGATCCCGCGGTCCTTGCGGACCTCGGCCGCTGCCTCGACCCACACCCGCACCGCTGCGTAGTCGCCCGCCGGGCGGACACTGCACCCACACCCCTCCAGGACGAGCACGGGCGCGTCGGGGACCGGCACGGTCTCGGCCCACCGGCTGCGGTGCCAGTCCCACCGCCGGTATGCCGCCCGCGCACCTCTGGCGAGGGGTTCCAGAACCTGGGTGGTCACCAGGTCGACGGCCACCGCCAGCCCATCCCACCCGGGGTAGAGGTCATCCATGTGCACGATCGGAGCCTCGAAGTGACGGGCGACGGCGTCGGCCAGGGAGCTCTTACCAGATCCGCTCAGCCCGTCGATGGCGACCACAGTCGTTGTGCCGCAACGGCTTTCGGCATCCTCGACAAGGGCCATCAGCGAGGCGACATCACCAGGGTCGGCGCCGCCGGCCGGTCGATAGGTCACGAGCCGCACCCTAGCCTCGCCGATCCTGGTCACTACAGTGAGGGCCATGTCGGTCGCTACCCGGGTCATCGCCTGCCTCGACGTGGACGCCGGCCGCGTCGTCAAAGGGGTCAACTTCCAGAACCTGCGCGACGCCGGTAACCCGGTCGAGCTGGCCAAGACCTACGACGCCCAGGGCGTCGACGAGTTGACCTTCCTCGACGTCACGGCCAGCAGCGGTGACCGGGAGACGACCTATGACGTGGTCCGCCGCACGGCCGAACAGGTCTTCATCCCGCTCACCGTGGGTGGGGGCGTGCGGGCCGTCGACGATGTCGATCGGCTCCTGCGCGCCGGTGCCGACAAGGTCGGGGTCAACACCGCGGCCATTGCCCGCCCGGAACTCATCGCCGAGATCGCCGATCGCTTCGGCGCCCAGGTGCTGGTCCTGTCGGCCGACGTGCGGCGGCGCCGTGACGCAGCCGGCCAGCCGACCGCCGACTTTGTCATGACCACGCACGGTGGTCGCACTCCGGTCGACCTCGACGCCGTCGCCTGGTGCGCGCGCGCCCAGGAGCTCGGGGCGGGCGAGATCCTGCTCAACTCGATGGACGCCGACGGCACCAAGGACGGGTTCGACCTCGAACTCATCCGAGCGGTGCGTGCGGCCGTGTCCATCCCGGTCATCGCCAGCGGCGGAGCCGGTCGGGTCGAGCATTTTGCGCCGGCGGTGCACGCCGGTGCCGATGCGGTCCTGGCGGCGAGCGTCTTCCACTTCGGTGAACTCACCGTGGCCCAGGTCAAGGACGCCATGCGTGCCGCGGGGATTGCCGTCCGATGAACGACCGGATCCCCTCGCTCTGGGAGGAGAAGCTCGCAGCCGACCCCGGTCACTCCCAGTGGTACGTCGAGCGCTTCCGCACCCTGGTCGCCGAGGGCAGCGACATCGTCGGCGAGGCGCGGACCGTCGACGCGATGGTCGCCCGCGGCTCGCGCATCCTCGACGCGGGGTGTGGTTTAGGCCGTGTCGGTGGGCACCTCGCGTCCGTCGGCCACACCGTGGTCGGCGTCGACGTCGACCCCACCCTCATCGATGCGGCATGCCAGGACCACCCCGCGGTCACCTGGCTGGTCGGGGACCTCTCTCGGCTGGATCTGGAGGCGCACGGCATACCGGAGCTTTTCGATGCCATCGTGTGCGCGGGGAACGTGCTGCCCTTCGCAGCCCCATCGACTCGCCAGGACGTGCTGCGCGGCTTCGCGCGCCACCTGCGTTCCGGCGGCCGCGCCATCGTCGGGTTCGGCACCGACCGCGGGTATGCCGTCCCGGAGTTCCTCGCGCACGTGGCCGGGGCCGGGTTGCAGCCCGAGTTGCTGCTTGCCACCTGGGATCTGGTCCCCTGGTCCGAGGGGGGCGACTTCATCGTCGCGATCCTGCGCCGCGCCGAGGTGGCAGCCGGCTGACCCGACCTGGGGGACAATGTCGCCATGGCTGTCTCGCTCGGTATGCCGCAAGGCCCCGCTCCCGTCGTGTCGCCCCGCCGCCCGTCCCGCAAGATCAAGGTCGGCAAGGTCGAGGTCGGCGGTGACGCCCCTATTTCGGTGCAGTCGATGTGCACCACCCCGACGGTCGACGTCAACGCGACGCTGCAGCAGATCGCCGAGTTGACCGCCGCCGGATGCGACATCGTCCGGGTGGCCTGCCCGAGCCAGGACGACGCCGACGCGCTTCCCGATATTGCGCGCAAGTCGCAGATCCCGGTCATCGCCGACATCCACTTCCAGCCGAAGTACGTCTTCGCGGCGATCGATGCCGGGTGCGCTGCCGTGCGGGTCAATCCCGGCAACATCCGCGCCTTCGACGACCAGGTCAAGCAGATCGCGGCCGCAGCCAAGGATGCCGGCGTCTCGATCCGGATCGGGGTCAACGCCGGGTCCCTGGACAAGCGCCTGCTGGACAAGTACGGCAAGCCCACAGCCGAGGCGCTCGTCGAGTCGGCGGTGTGGGAGGCCAGCCTGTTCGAGGAGCACGACTTCCACGACTTCAAGATCTCGGTCAAGCACCACGACCCGGTCGTCATGATCCGGGCCTACGAGATGCTCGCGGCTCGCGGCGATTGGCCGCTGCACCTCGGCGTCACCGAGGCCGGCCCGGCCTTCCAGGGCACCATCAAGTCGGCCACCGCCTTCGGCGCGCTGCTCTCGCGCGGCATCGGCGACACCATCCGGGTCTCGTTGTCGGCCCCGCCGGTCGAAGAGGTCAAAGTCGGCAACCAGATCCTGCAGTCGCTCAACCTCAAGCCGCGCAAGTTGGAGATCGTCTCCTGCCCCTCGTGCGGTCGCGCCCAGGTCGACGTCTACACCCTCGCCGAGCAGGTCACTGCGGGCCTGGAGGGACTCACCGTGCCGCTGCGGGTGGCCGTCATGGGCTGCGTCGTCAACGGCCCGGGCGAGGCCCGCGAAGCCGATCTCGGAGTGGCCTCCGGCAATGGCAAGGGCCAGATCTTCGTCAAGGGTGAGGTCGTCAAGACGGTGCCCGAGGCGCTCATCGTCGAAACCCTCATCGAGGAGGCCATGCGGTTGGCCGACGAGATGGGCGAGCCCATCGATGAGCAGACCGGGGGACCGGTCGTCAGCGTCAGCTGACCGGGGCACCCGCCCAGCTCCGGGCGGGACTCTGGGACACGGCGCCCCGGCCGGACGGCATACCTGCTGCGACCGGCGAAGTTCTGGCACCCTGGTGCCGTGCTGCGCACTCAGACCCCGGTGCGCGCCCTCACGGCCGCCGACCGTGACGAGGCGCTCGCGCTCTGCGCGCGCAACCCCACCGCCAACGTCTTCGTCGCAGCGCGGATCGAGGAGGGCGCCCTGCTCTCGATGCCGGGTGCGCTCTTGGGGTTCGACACCGGATCGGGGCTGCGAGCCCTGGCCTGGGCCTCGGCCAACCTGGTGCCCGTCGAATGCGATGACGAAGCCCTCGACGCTTTCGCCTACCGCCTGCGTCGTTGGCGGCGGCAGTGTGCGTCGATCTTCGGGCCCTCCCATCAGGTGCTCGGGCTCTGGGAACGGCTGGGGCCGAGCTGGGGGCGCCCGCGCGCGATCCGCCACCCGCAACCGCTCATGTCCACGACGGTGCGCCCTCACCATTGGGGTGTCGAGCCGGACCTGCGCGTCCGGTTGGCCCGCGCGGACGAGGTGGACGACGTGCTGCCGGCTGCGGCGGCGATGTTCACCGACGAGATCGGCTACCCGCCCTACGTCGGCTCCACGGCCTCCTATCGTCAGGTCATCGCCGGCCTGATCCGTACCGGGCACACCTACATCTGGTCCGATCGCGGCCGCGTGGTGTTCAAGGCCGACATCGGCTCGGTCGGCGTCGGTGCCGCCCAAGTACAAGGGGTGTGGCTGGCCCCCGCCCTGCGTGGCCAGGGTCTGGCCGAGCCGCTCATGGCGGCGGTTACCGACCAGGTGCTCACTCGGATTGCCCCCGAGGCGTCGCTCTACGTTAACGACTTCAATGTCCCCGCCCGGGCGACCTATCGCGCGCTCGGGTATGCCGAGGTCGGCACTTTCTCGACCGTCCTGCTCTGATCGGTCAGCCGCGGGTGTGCCGTCCGTGCCCGTTCCTGGCTAGAGCCGACCCTGCGGTGCCCGAGCGAGTCGCACTGGTGACCGCCTGAGGTGGCGGCAGTGACCGAGTGGTTGGACGCGCATCGCACCGACTAGCGTGACCAGCGAATCGGACACTGGTCGAAGGACGCCCATGACCTCCCTCTTGGGGCTCTTCGTGGCGAGCCCCGTGCTCACCCTCTTCGCGTGCACCGCGGTCGGCCTGCTGTTCGGCAAGATCAAGATCGCGGGCATCTCCTTCGGCGCGGCCGGTGCCCTCTTTGCGGCGCTGGCCTTGTCGGGAATCGTCCACCTCGCCGAATTGCCCAATCCCGGAACGCAATTCGACGCACACGGCCAGCTCCTGCCGCATGCATCCGTCGCTCTTCCGACCATGTTCAACGCGTTTGCGCTCGCGGTCTTCTGCTACCTCGTCGGCGTCAGCGCCGGTCCTTCCATCCTCGCGGCGCTGCGCACCGGGTGGCAGCCGATCCTCGTCGCTCTCGCGGCCACGGCGGCCACAGCGGCGGCGGCGTTGGGCTTCGGTCGGCTGTTCGGACTGTCCATCGGGGAAATCGGGGGAGTGTTCGCGGGGGCCGGCACCGCCACGGCGGCGCTGGGGGTGGTGCAAGCCCAACTCGGCGCCTCCGGCGGCCCGGATACCAAGGCCCTCGTCGACGGGGCCGCGGTCGGCTACGGGATCGGTTACCCGGTCGGGGTCGTGGTCACCATCCTCTTCGCGGTGCTCGTCATGGCCCTCGGGCGGCGGCGGCCCACGGCCGAGGACCGCGCCGAGATCCCCCCGCTGCAGGTGCGTACCATCGCGATCGGGCCTGCGTATGCCGGTGAGCTGACCATCGCCGGGCTGCGCACGGCATACCGGCTGGTGGCCTCCCGCGTCACCCGAGGTGAGCAGACTGCGGTCGCGCGTGAGACCGATCGACTGCGGCCCGGTGATCTCGTCACGGTCACCGGACGCGCCGACCACCTGGAGCAGGCGGCCTCGGACCTCGGGT
>Ga0208823_1002828_pt1 | contig 12766 bp, 7 predicted proteins | sample AD_UKC075_MetaG_FD_184440 | JGI IMG/M metagenome (GOLD analysis project Ga0208823, IMG submission 184440) | Active sludge microbial communities of municipal wastewater-treating anaerobic digesters from USA - AD_UKC075_MetaG (SPAdes) (version 2) | ecosystem: Engineered > Bioreactor > Anaerobic >... | reverse complement strand
CGTGATCCACAGCGTGGTGGCGCCCAGGCCGGCGATGTAGTCCAGCCGGCGCCGCAGGCCGGCGAAGTCGCCGCCGTTGTAGTGCGCGTTGCTCTTGGGGTCGTACTCGCCCGCGCCCTGGTCGTTATTGGCCGGGTCGCCGTCGTCGAAGCGGTCGGTCATCACGAAGTAGACGACCTGGTCGCGCCAGTCGGGCGAGGGCACGTGCAGCTTCAGCGGCTGGGCGACCGCGGTGGCGGCGGCCAGGGCCAGTGCGGTGCCGACCCACCAGGCGGGCCCGCAGGAAAATGGGCTTGACATGTAGTAAGGCTACATTCAGCAGCGAACGCATGCGTTGCTGGATTGCAACTGAAAGACTGGTGTTTTCCCGTGGGTTCGCCTCGTGATCACCCATGAACTGCCTCTGAGAACGTTCGCAACGCCATTGGCAGGGTTTGTTGCTACTTGGCAAAGAATCTAGTTTTAGTACAGACTGAAGCGCGTTCTGACACCCATTCCGGCCGGGCCATGCGTTGCGCCCGCCGGACACGAGGAGACCCTCCATGCACGCTTCCACCCACGCCCGCCGCGCGCTGCCGGCGTCCGGCCGCCGCGCGGCCTTCCACCTGCAGCCGGTGGCCGCCGGCTGTGCCCTGCTGCTGCTGCTGGCCGGGGCCGACCTGGCCTGGGCCCAGCAGGCCGAGCAGGTCACCGTGACCGGCATCCGCCGCGGCATCGAGAGCGCCATCTCGGTGAAGAAGTCGGCCGACGGCATCGTCGAGTCGGTGTCGTCCGAGGACATCGGCAAGCTGCCGGACACCAGCATCGCCGAATCGCTGGCGCGGCTGCCGGGCCTGGCGGCGCAGCGGGTGTCGGGCAAGGCGCAGCAGATCAGCATCCGAGGCACGGCGCCCGACCTGTCGTCGGCGCTGCTCAACGGCCGCGAGCAGGTCAGCACCAGCGGCGACCGCTACGTCGAGTTCGACCAGTACCCGTCGGAGCTGATCGGCGCAGCCACCGTGCACAAGACCGGCGACGCCGGCCTGGTGGGCCAGGGCCTGGCGGGCACCGTGAACCTGCTGTCGGTCAAGCCGCTGGATTTCGGACAGCGCACCATCGCGCTGAACGCCCGCGCCGAGAAGAACGGCAATGGCAGCATCAGCGCCGGCGCGAAGTCGACCGGCAACCGCGTCAGCGCGTCGTACATCGACCAGTTCGCCAACCGCACCGTGGGCCTGGCGCTGGGCTTTGCGCACAGCGAGCGGCCCAACTCGCGCTACCAGTTCGAGACCTGGAACTGGGTGGCCGCCGGTGGCTTCGCCGGTGCCGGGGCGGCCAATGCGAATGCGCTGTATCCCGAGGGCATCAAGGCCCTGCACTACACCGGCAATGAGAAGCGCGACGGTGTGATGGCGGTGCTGGAATGGCGCCCCAGCAAGAACCTGCGCTCCACCTTCGACGCCTACCACTCGACCTACACCTACGACGAGACCCGGCGCGGCATGGAGATTCCGTACCAGAGTTGGTCGGGCGCCACCATCAACAGCAGCACCATCACCAACGGCCTGGCCACCACCGCGGCGCTGAACGCCACGCCCATCGTGCGCAACAACCGGCTCAGCCGCGACGACAAGATCACCGCCTTCGGCTGGAACCTGCAGTGGAACAGCGGCCCCTGGAAAGCGCTGCTGGACCTGAGCACGTCCAAGGCCAACCACGACGAGACGATGATCGAGATCAACTCCAGCCGCGGCGCGATGCCGATCACCTGGCAGTACAACGGCCCGCTGCCGACCATGACCTTCGGCAGCAGCCTGACCGACGGCACGGCCGTGACGCTGGGCGGCCCCTTCGGCACCGGCTATGTCAACGTGCCCAGCTTCCGCGACAAGCTCGATGCGGTGCGCATCGGCGTCACGCGCGAGCTGGACATGGGGATGCTGGCCAGCGTGGATGCGGGCCTGAACATCACGCGGCGCGAGAAGACGCGCCGGCACCTGGAGACCGGCTTCAACGCGCTGAGCACCAGCTTCGCCGCCGGCGACCTGCTGGCGCCGACCAACCTGTCGCGCCTGGGCATGCCCGCGGTGCTGGCCTGGGACATCGACAAGGTGCTGGCCCACAACTTCGGCCCCTACAACGCGGTGGTGCTGAACCCCTGGGGCGCCACCAAGAACTGGGGCATCAAGGAGGACGTCGACACGCTGTACGTGAAGGCCAACCTGGACGGCCCGCTGTTCGGCCTGCCGGTGCGCGGCAACGCCGGCCTGCAGGTGGTGCGCACTGACCAGAGCTCCACCTCCAACGCCCTGCTGGGCTGGCCGCTGGCCAGCCTGGTGCCGATCGAGGCCGGCAAGACCTACACCGACGTGCTGCCCACGCTGAACCTGGCCTTCTCGCTGCCCGACCAGCAGCAGCTGCGCTTCGGCATGGGCCGCAGCATCGCCCGGCCCAAGCTGGACGAGCTGAATGCCGCCTTCGAGGTGGGCCTGTCGGCCGGCAACACCGGCACGCCCAGCGGCAAGGGCGGCAACCCGCTGCTCGACCCGTGGAAGGCCGACTATGTCGACCTGTCCTGGGAGAAGTACTTCGGCAACAAGGGCTACCTGGCGGCGGCGGCCTTCTACAAGGACCTGAAGTCCTACATCTACAGCGTCACCACCCCGTTCGACTTCTCCAACTACCCGCTGACGGGCACCGCGCCCGATGGCTCGCCGATCGCGCCGACCACCAACATCGGCACCGTGACGCGGCCCGAGAATGGCCAGGGCGGCTCCTTGCGCGGCCTGGAGCTGTCGGCGTCGATCCCGCTGGACATGTTCAGCAAGTCGCTCAGCGGCTTCGGTGTCGTGGCCAACCTGGGCCTGACCGACAGCTCGATCACGGTGAAGAACCAGCGTTTCGGCAACCAGAACCTGCCGCTGCCCGGCCTGTCCAAGCGGGTGCTCAACCTGACCGCCTACTACGAGCGCGACGGCTTCTCGGCGCGCGTCAGCCAGCGCCACCGCAGCGACTTCCTCGGCTCGATCGGCGGCCCCGGCGGCACCAGCGAAGTCACCTTCATCAAGGGCGACACCGTCGTCGACGCGCAGCTGGGCTACGAGTTCCAGGGCGGCACCTACAAGGGCCTGTCGCTGCTGCTGCAGGTCAACAACCTGACCAACTCCGCCTTCCGGACCTACGGTGCGACCAGCAACCAGGTCCGCGGCTGGGAGAAGTACGGCCGTCAGATGCTGTTCGGCCTGAACTACAAGCTCTGATCCGGGGCGCTCCGGCGCCTCAAGTGCGCCGGCCGGTGGCCGAAAGCGCAAGGGCGGCACCCGCACGGGGCCGCCCTTTGTCCTGTCCGGTCTCCTGGAGCTGCCATGCCTGCCCGTCGCCCCCTCCACCTCGCGGCCCTGGCCGCCACCGTCCTGCTCGCCGCCTGCGCCACCACCGAGCCGGTCGGCCCGCCGCGCAAGGAGACGGTGATGGCCGTCACCGACGTGGCCGAGCTGATCACCTTCAACGCCGGCCAGCCGCAGCGCATCCTGAAGCGCCAGGCACTGCAGGGCCTGCCGGCCGGCGACAGGCTGGTCGGCATCGACTACCGCGTGTCGCGCGGCGTGCTGTTCGGGCTGTCGGCCGCCGGCCGGCTGTACACCATCGACACCGCCACCGGCGCGCTGAAAGCCGTGGGCAGTGCCGCCCCGGCGCCGCTGGCCGGCCAGACCGTGGCGATGAACTTCAACCCGGTGGCCGACCGCATCCGCGTCGTCAGCGACAGCGGCCTGAACCTGCGCCTGCACCCCGACACCGGCGCGGTGGCCGCCACCGACCCGGCCCTGGCCTACGCGCCGGGCGACGCCCGCGCCGGCCAGACGCCCAAGTTGGCCGCCGCCGCCTACACCTACAACAAGAAGGACGACAAGCTGACCACCAACTACGCGATCGACCGCGCCGCGGGCCTGCTGGTCACGCAGGGCTCGGTGGAAGGTGTGCAGCCGGTGGTGTCGCCCAACACCGGCCTGCTGCGCAGCGTCGGCGCCCTGGGCACGGGCGCGGTGGACGCCGCGGCGCTGGACATCGCCGACACCGACAACACCGCCCTGGCCGCGCTGCGGCAGAACGGCCGCACCCGCCTGCACCTGGTCGACCTGGCCACCGGCAAGGCCACGGTCATCGGCACCGTGGGCGACGGCCGGGCGCTGTGGGGCATGGCGATCGAGCCGTGACCGGCCGGGTGCCCGGTCAGGGCACCCGCTTGTAGCTGGTGTAGCCGCCGGCCGGCGCCACATCGGGCTGCAGCACGACGACACCCTGCGGTGGCAGCGTCACTTCCACCATGCCGCAGAACACGCGCAGCGGCCCCGGCGCAGTGCCCAGCAGGTCGTTCAGGCCGAACGGGTTCATCAGCCGCGAGTTGCCGGTCATCACGGTTTCGGTGACCGTCTCGTCGGTGGGGTTGGCGATCACGAACACCGACTCGGCCACGCGCTCGGTGTGGCGCTCGAAGGCGATCAGCCGGTGGCTGGTGACCGGTCGCAGGTCGCCGATCTTCAGCGCCCGCTGGCCCTGGTGCAGGGCGATCAGCTGCCTGGTCCACGCCAGCTCGGGGTGGTTGGCCTCGACCAGGTCCCAGCGCATCGGCGCGCGCATCTCGGGGTCGTCGCCGCCGGCCATGCCCACCTCGCTGCCGTAGTACAGGTTGGGCGCGCCGGGCAGGGTGAACTGCAGCACCTGGGCCAGGCGGCGGCGCGCCGCATCGGGCAGGGTGGTGGCCAGGCGCGGTGTGTCGTGGTTGTCCAGGTAGATCCAGCTGCGCAGCATGTTCTCCACGCCGCTCTCGTCGACCATGCGGTGGACCATGCGCATGGCGGTGGCGCCGTCCAGCGTGCCGCCGGCCAGGCGCAGCAGGATGTGGCGCAGGGTGAAGTGCATCACCGCGTCGACCGCGCCGAACCACTCGGGCGGGTAGCTGGCGATCTCGCCCACCACCAGGCTGCCCGGCTTCTCGCCATGTGCGGCCGAGGTCAGCTCGGCCAGGTAGCGGAAGCCGATGTCCACCGCCACGTCCAGCCGCCAGCCATCGGCACCGTCGCGCAGCCACTGGCGCACGGCCGAATCGGGCGCGGCGTAGACATGGTCGCGCACTGCCGGGTTCTCCAGGTTCAGCTCGGGCAGGTTCTCGGCGTTCCACCAGGCGCGGGCGCCGCTGGGGTAGTCGTCGCCGAAGTTGAACCAATCCCGGTGCGGGCTGGCCGGGTTGCCCAGCGCTTCGCGGAAGACCGGCGCGTTGCGCCCCATGTGGTTGAACACGCCGTCCAGCACCAGCTTCATGCCACGGCCGTGCACCGCGTCGGCCAGGGCGCGGAAGTCGGCCATGCTGCCGAACTCGGGCGACAGGGCCTTGTAGTCCAGCGCGTCGTACTTGTGGTTGGTCCAGGCCAGGTGGATGGGGTTCAGATACAGCACGTCGGCGCCCAGGTCCTGCACATGGCCCAGGCGGGCCGTGGTGCTGGCCAGGTCGCCGCCCCAGAACTCGATTTCATGGCTCCACAGCCGCGCGTCCTCCAGGTAGCGGCCCTGGCGCGGTTCCTGGTCCCACGCCATCAGCTGCTTGGGCGCCGGGTAGAGGTGGGACTTGGCCGCCAGCTCGGCAGCAGGCGCGAAGCGGTCCACCAGCACCTGGTAGACGACAGCGCCGCAGCGCCAGTCGGCGGCGCGGGCGGCGTAGCGGTGGGTCTCGGCCGGGCTGGGGGCGTGGTCGTCCTGGTGCATGAGGGTGGGCTGGATCAGGGGCGGGTGGTGGGCGCGAGCACGCGCCACACGGCGAAGGACTGGGCGGCCAGCGGCGCGTCGGCGCGGCCGGTGCTGTCGGTGCGCAGCGGCCGGGCGGACGCGGACAGCAGCGGCTGCAGCATGGCGCCGGGCGGCAGGCCGGCCAGCGCCGGCATGGAGGGCGTGCGGCCGTAGTTGTAGGCCATCACCAGGCGCTGGTCGCCCAGCCGACGCTGGAACTGCAGGGTTGCGCCGTCGGCCCGGGCGTGCTCGAAGCTGCCGCGGGCGATGGCCGGGTGGCCGTTGCGCAGCGCCAGCAGGGCGCGGTAGTGGTGCAGCAGGCTGCCGGGGTCGGCCTGCTGGGCGGCCACGTTGTGGGTGGCGCGGTTGCGCGCCAGCGCGCGGAACGGCTTGCCGGTGGTGAAGCCGGCGGTGGCGGCATCGCCGGTCCAGCTCATCGGGCCGCGGATCTCGGGGTCGTCCGCCAGGCCCTCGGCGCCGGCCTGGCCGATCTCCTCGCCGTAGTAGATGAAGGGCGTGCCCGGCAGCAGCAGGTAGGTGGCGGCGGCCAGGCGGTAGGCGGCCTCGTCGCCGGCCAGCTGGTCGATCAGCCGCCGGCCGGTGAACTTGTCGTGGTTGGCGAGGAACACGCCCATGGTGGGTGGCATCGCGCCGGCATAGGCCGCGATCTTGTGCGTCGCCGCCGCATCACCCTTGGCGGCCTGGATCAGCGCCGTCTCCAGCCCGAAGCCGAAGGCCGCGCCGCACAGGCCGGGCTGGGCATAGTCCTTCGGCTCGGCCGTGGCCTCGCACACCGTGTAGCGGCCCGGGTAGGCCTTCACCAGGCGCTGCACCTCGGCGGTCAGGCGGCGGCTCTCGGGCTGGTCGTTCCAGTCGACCGCGTTGTTCTCGAGCAGGTGCGGCACGGCGTCGAGCCGGAAGCCGTCCAGCCCGCGGTTGAGCCACCAGCGCAGGTTGTCGTGGTGCCAGGCCACCACCGTCGGGTTGCGGAAGTTGAAGTCGGGCATGGGCGGCCCGAAGGTTGCGAAGTAGAAGTCCGTCGCGCCTGCCGGCACCGGCGGCAGGGTCCTGGGCTCGCCGGCGTGCAGCCAGGGCCGGCTGCCCACGTGGTACCAGGGGTCCTGGCCCCAGATGTCCCAGCCGGCGGGCTTGTCGGGGCGGAAGACGAACCAGTCGCGCCAGGGGCTGGCGGGGTCGCTGCGCGCGGCGACGAACAGCGGATGCGCCGCGGCGGCATGGTTCAGCACGTAGTCGGTGATCACGCCGATGCCGCGGGCATGGGCCTGGCGCAGCAGCTCGTCCAGGTCGGCCAGGGTGCCGTACTCGGGCGCCACGGCGCGGAAGTCGCGGGTGGCGTAGCCATGGTCGCCGTCGGCATTGGCGTTGATCGGCATCAGCCACAGGCCGCGCACGCCCAGGGCCTGCAGGTGGTCAAGCTTGCCGGTCAGCCCGCGCAGGTCGCCGATGCCGTCGCCGTTGCTGTCGGCATAGGCGCGCACGAAGACCTGCATGAAGGCGCCGTGGTGCCAGCCCTCGGGCAGCGGGCTGGCGCCGGCCTGCATCGGCACCGGCGACAGGTCGACCACTGGCCGGGCGGCGGGCGTCACGGCCGCTGGCGGGTTGGTCAGCGCGCAACCGGCCAGCAGCAGCGCGGCGGCGGCCGCCGGCCAGGCAGCGCGGCGGGCGAGGCGGCAGGCGAAGGCGCGCATGGCTCGGTCAGATGTAGGCAAACTACACTCTAGCACGCACGCATCTGCGGCAGTCAGGCTGGTGTTTACCCTGTGTTTTGCGCGAACAGCGACTGTTTTGTAGTTTTGCTACCTTATGATTTGGCGTCAACGGGGCCGGACAGGCCGGGCCCGGCCCGTCCGCTGCGCCTGTGACCACGACGCTGTTGCCCCGCCTTCGCGATGTTGCTGCCCGACCGGCCCGGCGCCGGCGTGCTGCCGCCGCCGGCGCTGTGCTGGGCGTCGTGGTCGGCGGGCTGCTGGCAGCCGCCAGCGCACAGGCCGCCATCGACGATGCAGGCGCAGCCGAGGCCCTGCGCCAGGCCTGCGATGCCGACACCCACGCCCAGGTGCTGCGTGCCGACGTGGCGGTGCTGCCGGCCCAGGCCGTGTGGCTGGACGCCCGCCGGCTGCAGTGGCCCGGTGCGCCGGCTGATGGGGCCGGAGGCGGCTACCGCCTGCTGGTCGCGCCGCAGGGCGGCATCCAGGCGGTGCCGGGCGCGGCGGCAGCGGGGGCCTCACGGGTGATCACGCTGCAGGCCGACACGGCGCCGCTGTCGCCTGACCTGCAGTTGCGCCACCGCCATCTGGCCGATGGCGTGCGGCTGGCGCTGGCCCCGGCCGACGCCACGCCGGCAGCGCTGCAGGCCCTGCACCGCGGCCAGTTGCTGCTGGTGCAGGAGGACGCCGCCGGCCGCGTGCTGCGCGCCACGCGCGTGCAGCACGCGGCGGCGCTGGATGACCTGTACGAACCGGCCGAGCGCCTGGCCGACCTGGGGGTGACGCCGGGCGCGCAGGCCGTGCACTGGCGGCTGTGGGCGCCCACCGCCCAGGCCGTGTGGCTGTGCCTGCATGCCGGCGACACCGCGCCCGCCGCGGCCACCGTGCCGGCGCTGCAGCGCGACGACGCCACCGGGAGCTGGTCGCTGACGCTGGCGCCACCGGTGCCGGGCAGGTTCTATCGCTACCTGGTCGACGTCTGGGTGCCCGGCACGGGCCTGGTGCGCCAGCGTGTCAGCGACCCGTACGCCGTCAGCCTGGGCACCGACGGGCGCCATGCCTGGATCGGCAGCCTGGACGACCCCGCCACGCAGCCGCCGGGCTGGGCGACCGCGCCGCGCCCCGCGCCGCGCCAGGGCAACACCGGGCTGGCGATCTACGAGCTGCATGTGCGCGACTTCTCGCGTGACGACGCCAGCGTGCCGGCCGAGCAGCGCGGCAAGTACACGGCGTTCACCCAGGCCGGCAGCGCGGGCATGCGCCACCTGCGGGCGTTGGCCCGGGCCGGCCTGACCGACGTGCACCTGCTGCCGGTGTTCGACATCGCCAGCGTGCCCGAGCAGGGCTGCACCACGCCCGCCGTGCCTGCCGCGCCGCCCGACAGCCCCGCCCAGCAGGCCGCGGTGATGGCCCAGGCTGCCCCCGACTGCTTCAATTGGGGCTACGACCCGCTGCACTTCAATGCGCCCGAAGGCAGCTACGCCAGCCGGGCCGACGACGGGGCGACGCGCATCCGCGAATTCCGCGCGATGGTGCTGGCCCTGCACCGCGCCGGCCTGCGGGTGGGCATGGACGTGGTCTACAACCACATGGCGGCGGCCGGCCAGCATCCGCAGTCGGTGCTCGACCGCATCGTGCCCGGCTACTACCACCGGCTCGACGCCCAGGGCCGCATCGAGCGCAGCACCTGCTGCGACAACACCGCCACCGAGCACCGCATGATGCGCAAGCTGATGCTGGATTCGGTGGGCCTGTGGGCGCGCCAGTACCGCATCGACAGCTTCCGCTTCGACCTGATGGGCCACCAGCCGAAGGAGGCGATGGTGGCGTTGCAGCGGCTGCTGCGCCAGGACAATCGCCGCGACATCCAGCTGATCGGCGAGGGCTGGGACTTCGGCGAGGTGGCCCACGGCGCGCGCTTCGTGCAGGCGGCGCAGGACCGGCTCGGCGGCACCGGCATCGCCACCTTCAGCGACCGCGCCCGCGACGCGCTGCGCGGCGGCGGCGCCGGCGACGGCCCGGCGGCGCTGGTGGAACGCAAGGGCTGGCTGAACGGCCTGGCCGAGGGGCCGCAGCGCGACGACGCGCTGCACGCCGCCGACCTGCTGCGCCTGGGCCTGGCCGGCACGCTGCGCGCCTACACCTTCACCAGCCGCAGCGGCGCGCCGCTGCGCGGCGACCAGGTCCTCTACGCCGGCCAGCCGGCGGGCTATGCCGACGCGCCCGGCGAGGTGGTCAACTACGTGGAGAACCACGACAACCACACGCTGTGGGACCTGAACGCCTACAAGCTGCCGATCGACACGCCCGCCGGGCAGCGCGCCCGTGTGCAGGTGCTGGCGCTGGCCACCACCGCCTTCAGCCAGGGCGTGGCCTACTTCCATGCCGGGGTCGACCTGCTGCGCAGCAAGTCGCTGGACGGCAACAGCTACGACAGCGGCGACTGGTTCAACCGCATCGACTGGACGGCGCAGACCAACCACTTCGGCAGCGGCCTGCCGCCGGCCCGCGACAACCAGGCGGTCTGGCCGCTGGCCGCGCAGCGCCTGGCCGATGCCCGCCTGCGGCCGTCGCACGCCGACATCGCCTTCACCCGCGACGCCTTTCGCGACCTGCTGCGCATCCGCGCCAGCAGCGGCCTGTTCCGGCTGACCACGGCCGATGCCGTGCAGCAGCGGCTGCGCTTCCACGGCACCGGCCCCGGCCAGGACCCGGCCCTGGTGGTGGCCGAGCTGGACGGCGCCGGCCTGCCCGGCGCGGGCTTCCGCCGCATCCTGCTGGGCTTCAATGCCGCCACCCAGCCGCGTGCGCTGGTGGTCGACGGCGCCCGCGGCCGGCCCTGGGTGCTGCACCCGGTGCACCGCGCGCCCAGCGCGGCCGACCGCGTGGCCGCCACGCAGGCCGGCTTCGACCGGGCCAGCGGGCGCTTCACCGTGCCCGGCCGCAGCGCGGTGGTGTGGGTGCTGGACTGAACGCGCGCCGACCCCCCAACGGAGACCCGCCATCGTGACCTTCCCGCTTCCGCCGACCGCCCGCCGCCTGCTGGCCGGCGCCGCGCTGCTGCTCGGCGCCGCCGCCGCGCCCGCGGCGACGATCACCATCGCCTGCGGCGCCAGCGCGCCGGAGATCGAGCACTGCTGGAAGCATGCCGAGGCCTGGGCGAAAAAGACCGGCCACACGGTGCGCAACTACACCCAGCCCAACAGCCCCACGGCGGCGCTGGCGGTGTACCGGCAGCTGTTCGCGGCCAAGAGCAGCGACATCGACATCGTGCGCATCGACGTCGTCTGGCCCGGCATCCTGAAGGACCACCTGGTCGACCTCAAGCCCTACACCCGGGGCGCCGAGGCCGAGCACTTCCCGGCCATCATCGCCAACAACACCGTCGGCGGCCGGCTGCTGGGCATCCCCTGGTACACCGACACCGGCCTGCTGTACTACCGCGCCGACCTGCTGAAGAAGTACAACCGCCCGCCGCCCACCACCTGGGCCGAGCTGGGCGCCACCGCCGCCCTGGTGCAGGCCGGCGAGCGGGCGGCCGGGCAGAAGGACTTCCAGGGCTTCGTGTTCCAGGCCAAGAGCGGCGAGAGCCTGACCTGCAACGCGCTCGAGTGGATCGCCAGCTTCGGCGGCGGCCGCATCGTCGATGCCAGCGGCGCCATCACCGTCAACAACCCGCAGGCGGTGCGGGCGCTGGCCACCGCGGCGCAGTGGGTGGGCAGCATCGCCTCGGTGGGCGTGCTGAACTACGCCGAGGAGGACGCGCGCGGCGTGTTCCAGAACGGCCAGGCGCTGTTCATGCGCAACTGGCCCTATGCCTGGTCGCTGCTGGAAAGCGCCGACAGCGTGGTGCGCGGCAAGGTCGGCGTGCTGCCGCTGCCCAAGGGCGAAGGGCCGGGCGCCCGCCATGCCGGCGCCCTGGGTGGCTGGCAGCTGGCGGTGTCGAAGTACAGCCGCCACGCCGCCGTGGCGGCCGACCTGGCCCTGTACATGGCCAGCGCCCCGGTGCAGAAGGAGCGCGCGATCCGCAGCAGCTTCAACCCCACCCGGCCCGCGCTGTACAAGGACCCGGAGGTGATCGCCGCCAACGCCTTCATGGCCAGCCTGCTGACCACGTTCGAGGAGTCGGTGGCCCGGCCCTCGGGCGAGGCGGGGCTGAAGTACCCGGCGGTGAGCCTGGCGCTGGCCAACGCCGCGCACGACGTGCTGGGCCGCAAGGCCACGCCCGAGGCGGCGGTGCGCAAGCTCGAAGGCCAGCTCAAGCTGGCGCGGCGCGACCGCTGGTGAGGCCGAGGAGAGAGACGACACCATGAACAACCGTGTCCGCACTGCCTGGCTGTTTCTCGCGCCGATGCTGGTGCTGATGGGTGTGGTGGCGGTCTGGCCGCTGCTGCGCTCGGTCTGGTTCGCCTTCACCGAGACCAACATCAACAACCTGGAGGCCAGCCGCTTCATCGGCCTGGAGAACTTCGTCGGCCCCTACGGCCTGTTCTTCAACCCCAACTACACCGACGGCTTCTGGGCCAGCGACTGGGGCACGGCGATCCGCAACACCTTCCAGTTCGCCTTCGTTTCAGTGATTCTGGAAACCCTGGCCGGCCTGGGCGTGGCCATGCTGCTGAACCAGGAATTCAAGGGCCGCACCCTGGTGCGCACTGCGGTGCTGGTGCCGTGGGCGATCCCGACCATCGTCTCGGCCAAGATGTGGGGCTGGATGCTGCACGACCAGTTCGGCGTGGTGAACCAGCTGCTGCTGGACTGGGGGCTGATCGCCGACAAGATCGCCTGGACCGCCGACGCCGGCACGGCGATGTGGAGCGTGGTGCTGGTCGACGTGTGGAAGACCACGCCCTTCATGGCGCTGCTGATCCTGGCGGCGCTGCAGACCCTGCCCAGGGACTGCTACGAGGCCGCCCGGGTCGACGGCGTGCACCCGCTCCGCGTGTTCTGGAAAGTGACGCTGCCGCTGATCCGCCAGCCGCTGCTGGTGGCGATGGTGTTCCGCCTGCTCGATGCGCTGCGGGTGTTCGACCTGATCTACGTGCTGACCAGCAACGACAGCAGCACCATCAGCATGTCGGGCCTGGTGATGCGCGAGATGGTGGAGGCCGGCAACGTCGGCTTCGGCTCGGCCGCGTCGACCTCGCTGTTCCTGATCATCATGCTGTCGGCGGTGGTGTTCCTGCGGGCCACCCGCGTCAAGCTGGCGGAGGCCTGATGAACCAACGACCGCTCCTGGGCAGCGTGGCGCTGTATGCCGCCGCCGCGCTGGTGGTGTG
>Ga0208823_1002825_pt1 | contig 12773 bp, 11 predicted proteins | sample AD_UKC075_MetaG_FD_184440 | JGI IMG/M metagenome (GOLD analysis project Ga0208823, IMG submission 184440) | Active sludge microbial communities of municipal wastewater-treating anaerobic digesters from USA - AD_UKC075_MetaG (SPAdes) (version 2) | ecosystem: Engineered > Bioreactor > Anaerobic >... | reverse complement strand
TCAACGGACGACTCGAACACCTACGCGGCTCCGCCCTCGGGTTCCGCAACCTCACCAACTACATCGCCAGATGCCTCCTCGAATCCGGCGGCTTCAGACCCCAACTCCTACACCCTCGATTGGGATGAGCCCGATTGTCTGTTCGATCTTCGCAACTGATCATTTCGTCGTGTAGCGTGGTTGAGTCATCTTTCTCAACAATAGGAGTCTTTATGGCGAAGCGTGTGATCGAGCAACTTTTCAGCGATCTGAGCGGCAAGGACATCAAGGACGGTGAGGGTGAGACGGTCAAGTTCAGCATCGGCTCAACCTCGTACGAGATGGATCTGACCGAAGCAGAGGCCGGTCAGTTCTACGCCGCGGTTAAGAAGTACACCGATGTTGCGACCAAGGCCAGCGGTCGTGGTGTGCGCTCTGGTGGTGGCTCCAAGGCCAAGTCCGACCGCGGCCAGACTCAGGCGATCCGTGCCTGGGCGCGTGAGAATGGCCTCGAGGTCAGCGAGCGGGGCCGCATCAGCCAAGACATTCAGGACGCCTACAACGCGGCGCACTGAGAAATCGCAGGACAAGGCCCCTTCCTTGATGGAGGGGCCTTGTCCTGGGCGTCAGTCTCGTTGACCGCAGCACGGCGCGCGCCCAGCGTCTCGGGGTTGGGCTCCGGGCCTCCCGGGATGCCCGTTGCCCTCAGATGGCCCGGCGATGGAACTCACGGAGTCAGGCGTGGGGACGCCGCCGACGGTGGCGAGTGCTTCGCGCATTCAGGTCTGTCGGTTCAGGAGCCAGGTGAGGTAGTTCTCCCAGTGCTTCTGGCTGGTCACCTCGGCGTCGGGGGAGTCGAAGGCAAGCTCATTGGACAGGCCGCGCTGGTGGCCCGCGACCGTCTGGCGAAGGGATGAGGAAGAAGGGCGAACACCCCAGTCATCATCGACCTGGAAACCTCTTGACGAGCTCTCGCGGGACCGCAGGAGCCAAACGCCCGTACGTCACTCTGGTCGGCCGATGCCGCGGGCTCGCCACCTCGTCGATCGGCGGCGTTGCCGTCGCTGCCTGCCATCCGGCGACGCCGCGATGCATGGTCGGCGTGCACCCCGACGAGGAGGTCAGGTCCGACCGCGTAGCGGCTCAGAAGCTCTCGACAAGTCGGACAGTCACGAGATCGTCGACGGCCCGGCCGAGAGCCTCAAGAAGTGTGCCCAGAATCTCGGTATCCGGGGACCCCGCACCTCGAAGCTCGGCGGCGAGGGTGTCTAACGCCGCGCGAATCGCACGCGCCTCGAACGGGTGGTCGGCTTCCGCTGACGCGAGCTCGGGGCAGCCTTCACGACTCGCTTCCTGGACCAGCCTCGTAAACCAGTCCGGCAGTTCCGGTCCTGGCCCCACGTGCGGCACCAGTTCCGGGTGGTCCGAGAACCAGAGCGCGCGGGCGATCGGGATCACATGGTCGCCCTTGGACCCCACGGCCACCCAACGTGGCCTGGTCCGAGATCCGAAGTTCCTCACGGCGGGTATGCGCGCTCGGCGTGCACGCGCGAGAAGCTTCGCGAATTCGTCCGGGTCCTGGTCGGGGAGCAGCTGCTTCATGGTCGCCGCGTCAGCCTCTCCGACCTCTGCCAGTCGCTCCACCAGATTGCGAACATCGGGCTTCAGCTCAACTGGGGCAGGAGGTTCAGGTGCTGGAGGCGGGGTCTGGAGATCGGCAACCAAGTCGGGCGCTTCGTTCATCTCTCGCGGACGCGGAGGGACCGGGACCAGGGATGGCGTCCGGTACGCGCCCTTCCCGACCCGTTCGGGATCAGTCAGCCACTGGTCGCGACCAGGCAGTGCGCGCAGCCCCACCCCGACGACCTCGGTCGTCACGTCCGTGGAGTCCGAGTCCGACTCCGGGAGCGGCTCCAAGACCGACTTCGACGACCAAGCCTTCACCGTCACACGCTCACCGTCCGGGAGCACGACCTCCCTGCGCCGGTAGGTGTCCACGAGTCGCGGTGCTTCCGGATCAAGCCGGTAGCCCGCTGCTCGCCATGCGGCAGCCTGAGCGGGAGTTCCCGAGCCCGCGCTCGCTTCGCTCCACCACGAGCTGTCCCGGATCGCTTCGACGGGCAGGGGATCACCACCGATCTCGACCATCCGGCGGCTCAAGTCTTCGGGCATGAGAGTTGGGCGGTCGCGTTCGTCATAGGCGAGCACCTCGTACAGCGCGCGGTACCGACTGCCAAGCGCCGGAGCCTGGTAGACGACCGGCTCCTTCGGCTGCTCTGGCTGAACGTGGCCGGCTGGGATCTTGTTGTGTTTGATGAGGTTGGCCAGGTTGTTGATCGTCAGGTGGCGCAGGTGATCCGAGATCTCGCTGGCCAACCTCGCCTGTTCGATGCGCCGGGCCAAGTGCTCAGGATCGCGCACTGCCCAACTGCCCTGGAACTCAAGGTGCAGCGCTGAGAGCACCTGATCGATCCACTCGAGGTGGTAGCACCCGTCGAGGACGCGAATCAACTCACGCCTGCTCATGCGCAGCGACCACATGAGGTACTCGAGCAGAGCCGTCGTGTCCCGCTCAACGGCGTCCTGGACGACCAGGATCGCGTGCCGTAGCTCAGCAGCAAGCCACTCGCGCCATTCCTCTGCGCGGCGGGAGCACCGCTCGTCGGCCGGGTCGAACGGGTCGAACTCGGTGTCGTACGTCCGGTCGGGCCAGAGCCACGCAACGGTGCGGAGGGTTAGCGGGGGAGTGCCCCCGGCAGCCTCCCGTGCCGTGCGAGCAGCCCCGTCACGCAGGGCGAACTCTTCGGCGAATCGAGCCTGGAGCTCAGGGTCGGTCATCACGTCCTGTGGGGTCACGGCGACCATGCTACCAATCTTTCGGAACCACATCGACAACAACTTGCCTTTAGATCTGAAGAGCTCTACCTTTTAGCCATCGGATCGTTGATTCGATTCCTAAAGAGGAGTTCGTATGACCACACACCGCCCCATCCGCTACGCCGCCATCGTCGACATCGAGAACGAGGTCATCGATCGCGGCCATCTACTGCCGGCCGAGTGCCGTCGGGCCCTGTTCGGTGAGCTCGACAGGGCTGTCTGGGACATGCCGGTGCGCGTCGCTTCCGGCCCGAGTGTCCTGGAGGCCTGCGTTGGAGAGCTGGCCGCCCGCGCCTGGGGGGTGACGCTGGTGCCGACGGAGCCGGACGCGGCCGACCTTGCGCTCCTGGAGGCGGGCCGACACTTCGCGAACACGGGAGCGACCGACCTTGTGGTGGTCAGCGGCGACCACGCGTTCGCCTCGCTCGCCGCGGTGGCCCGACTGCACGTGGTCGCTCACCGCCACAAGCTCAGTGCCGCCCTCCGGATGGCCGCGACCACCGTCACCTACCTGCCCGACACCCACACCCTCGCCTTGGCGAGCGCCTGAGGGGCGAGATCATGGAAACGCGCCGTCAGCCGTACACCGCCAACTACCACTTCATCAAGAGCTGCAACTTCAGCTGCCGCTACTGCTTCGCAACGTTCGCCGACGGGCTGGGGCGCCCGGCGCTCCCCGACGTCGAGGTCCTCGAGGTCACCCGGGTCCTGGCCCGACACTTCACGAAAGTGACCTTCGCCGGTGGTGAACCGACCCTCTACCCGCTGCTCCCTACGATGCTGGCCGCCGCCAAGGCCGAGGGCGCCTTGACCAACCTGGTGACCAACGGATCCACGATCGACGCGAAGTGGCTCGCCAAGCACGCCGACGTGATCGGTTTCCTGACACTGAGCGTGGACAGCGGCGACGCCGAGCGACTGCGCGCACTGGGGCGCGCCTTCAAGGACGGGACGACCTTGTCGCGCGAGCACTACGTCGGCCTCGCCGAGGCCGCGCGCGCCCTCGGGATCGGTGTCAAGATCAACATCGTCGCGACGACCGCGAACATGATGGAGAGCCTCTCCGACCTGGTAGCGAGCCTCGCGCCGACGCGCTGGAAGATCCTGAAGGCCGCTCCGGTCGAGGGCCAGAACGACGAGAACATCGACCGGATCACCCCCACCCGCGCCGACTACGACTGCTACGTCGACCGCCACGTCGCCGCGCTCGCCGAGCCGGTGGACGTCATCCGTGGTTCGTACGTGATGGTCGACCCCCAGGGGCGCATCTTCGATAGCACCTCCGGGCGCCACCGCTACAGCGCCCCGATCCTCGACGTCGGCTTGGAGTCCGCCTTCAGGGAGATCGCGTTCGACACCACGAAGTTCGAGAGCCGCGGCGGCAACGCCGACTGGCGTGACGGAGGAGTGAGGACCCGCCGAACCGCATCAGCTTCCCCTGTCCTCGTCGGACTGGGTGTCGGCGCCTAGGAAGGAGTCAGCATGGCCAAGGCTTCTTCGAGCCGAGCCGCCGGATCAAGCCGGGGTGCGTCCGATTCCTCCGGCGGGTCAGCTGCGCGCAACTCCGCGAACTCGCGGATGTGGTCCCAGCCTGCGACCGCGCGTCAGATCTCGGCGCTTAAGTCGCACGGGAACTTCGACGGCAAGTTCTACAGCAAGGGCCGCGCCGGTCAGGCGATCGGTGAGTCAGTCCGCGCCGCGGGTTCGGCGGCATCGGCCGCTCAGCCGCTGGGCGGCGGCAGCCGTGCGAGGCGCGGTGAGCATCCAGCACGCATCACAACAGGCGGGCCGAGCACCGGGTTGGAGCCGATCGGCTCGGCCCTTGCACCACTCTGCGGCGAGATCGCGCCCGCGCCCATTTACACCGCAACCCCGCACGCACAGGCAGAGGCCACGCCGACCGACGTCCACACCGGTGAGGCGCGCTTGGGCGGGCTGTCGTTCGTACTCTTCAACGAACTCAAGGAGCGGCACCTCCGGGCGTTTCAGGCGGAGCACTCCTCTGGCTGGGGCTCCCAGCTTCGGGATGAGGCGCAGGAATGGGCGAGGCTCAGGATCAGGCTGGCCGGGAAGCTGACTGACGCGCACGGGGAGTTGGTGGCAATCCTCGCCGGGGCTCCATCAGGTGCGTTTCCCAACCCAGCAGCGGCGGCATGGGGACTGCTCGCATCCGCTTTCCCGTACGGGATCGAGGAGCAGCACTTGCGGCGCTTCCTGTCCGAGCATTCGTCGAGCTGGGGCTCCCTGCTCCGAGACGAGATCGACGACTGGGCGAAGAGCAGGATCAAGCTGGCGAAGGCAAACGCGCGCGGTCTGGTAGCCATGCTCAATACACAGGCCGCACTGGCGCCCGCCGCTCCGCCGCCGGCGCTGCCATCCGGCACTGCGCCGGCGCCGGCCACAGGGCGCGGTCAGAAGCGCCCGCAGCCGAAGGCGCCTCCACGCAGGACTGTGCCGCCCATCCCGTCGGGGAAGGGCAGGACGTACCTCGCCACTGTCGTGCGCATCAATCCCCACGGTGCCGTGGTCTCGCTCGACGGCGGCGAAGAGGGATGGCTGCATGTGTCGCGACTGCGAATGCTCAACGGCGGCGCCCGCGTGGAATCGGTGTCCGACGTTCTGGAAGTCGGCCAGCGGCTACGCACGAGGGGCATCGGGACTACCGATCGCGGGCAGGTCCGGCTTGCCATCGTCGGTGCAGCGGCTGCCACGCAGGTCGCCTGCGAGGGTCTCACGGCGCCAACCGAATCAGCGAGCGCCCCCATGGCCCAAACCCCGGTGAAGCGCCGCGGACTCCTCCGCCGTCTCGCGCTTGTTCGATCCACGACGGAGTCGCTGGGCTGATCCTGACCTCCTCGAACTCCCCAGGTCCGCAGCACGACGACGACCCGATGCCGCCGTGACTCGCCCGCCGGGTCTGGACATCGGACCTGCTCAAGTGGCTTGTGCGCACCTACCTGCCCGCGGCCGTCACGAACCTGATGGGCATCCCAAGGGGCTGCCCTGCAACTAGCCTAGGTCTAGCAGGCACCGGGCCTGATGGCCTAAAGGAGTTAGCGCAGTGGACTACAACCCGCTCACAGCGCGCCTTCAGGATGCCGAAAAGGCGGTCACGGCTCTCCGGCGACGTCGAACCGCCGTTGCAGGAGAGCTCAAGTGGGCAACTGAATTCAAGCTCGACGCTGCTCAGGCGTCTCTCACGCGCCTCAAGGAAGACCTGAAGGATCGAACTGCAGATCTCCAACACGTGAGTGCCAAGTGCGGCGAGGCGGCGGCGACATCACAGCTGATGGACAGGCAGTTGGCGGAACTCGAGGACCAAGCCCGCATTGGCTTGAACCCTGGGCGCTGGTTCTCCCACAGCCGTGCTGTCGCGAAGGACCGCCTGCAGAAGGAACGTGGACGTGTTCAGCAACATCTTCAAGATGTCGAGGCCCTTACCAAGCAACGCGACGATGCGGAGGCTAAAGTTCAACGCATCAGAGGCAGGATTTCTGCCACCGAAAGGGATATCGCAAAATTCACACGATTCAAACCGCAAGTCGCTCAAGATGAACTGAACAACATCGACTCGGAACTGCTGTTCCGGGAAATCGAGCGAGACGACCTCAGGGCCCGTAAGCAAGAAGTTGATCGCAGGCTGCAGGCCCCGCTGTTAGAGATAGCAAGATGCAGGGCGGACATCGCTGATATGCAGAGCACCATTGACGATCTGATCCGACAGGGGAAGAAGTATCGGTCCCAACGAAAGCGGGCCGCTGAGTTGGATAAGGGCATCTCCAACGCTCCCAATGGGTACGAGCGGCACCTACTTCATGAGCAAAGTGAGCGAGAACTCGGCAACAGTTCCCCAGGGCGGGTCGTGGCAGAGGCTGATCGTCAACTCCGCCGCCTGCAAGACAGCATTGCATACAATGAACGCGGCATCGCGAGGGCTGAAAGAGACATCGCGAAAATCGAGCGGCGGATTAGGAAGATGGCCGAGGTTGCCTCTCGCGATATCCGTCTATTGATCATCGATGGAAAGAATCTCTGCTACGAGCATAACGCATTCATAGGCCTTGCAGCCTTGATCCCGGTCACTGAGAGGCTGTCAGAGCGCTTTGACGTAACAGTCATCTTCGATGCCAGTATCCGCCGTGACATGAGTATGAGTGACGATCAGTTGGCCAAAGCGATTCCCGCTGCCAAGGTTCACGTCGTCGCATCACGCGTGAAGGCCGACGAAACAATTCTTGACGCTGCACATGAGTCTACGGCGTGGGTAATATCCAACGACCGTTATAGCGACTACCGCGACAAGGCGGCCGTGAACGAAGGTCGGGTCATACGGCATGAGATTCTGCACGGCAGAGTCATGATCCACGATCTTGACCTGTCGACGCAGTTCTCGAGTCAAGGTCGCATCTAGCGAGCTCGCCTGCGAGGAAACGGCCGTCCCGACACACAATTCTCAACCGCATGTCGAACAACTAACGTGCGCACGTAGGGTCGTCGGGGCCGAGCGCGCCTTCGGTTAGCCCCGATTCGCTACTCGCCGAGCAGATCGGCAACAGGCCCAGGCATTTGCCAGATGCTTTGGAGGGGCCAAGGATCACTTGCGCGGGCAGTTGCGCTTGTCATGGCCCCGATAACCGCAGACGCTGCACACGGTTGCGTTTGGCCCGACGGTGCACGACCGCCGATCGTGTCCAGTCTCGCCGCACCAAGAGCAAGTACGGGTTCCGCTAGCGCTCATCAGTCCTCCTGCGGGTCGGTTCCCTTAGTCCAAGACCCTAGCCCTCCACGCACTCCCGCATGCAGGGTTCCTGACCGTCCACGCCCGGGTGCGCCGACCGTCTCACTGGAACACCCTGGGGGGAGGCCTGTCGCTTCGATAAGGCCGACGGGGATGCAATCAGTTGCGCCTGTAGTGCCCGGTGGCGGAATCTCGTGGCGCATCCATGGCGGGCAGCAATCCAGCCTCCGTGTTGGTGAGGTCCATGCCCCGCAGTCGTGGGTCACTTCGGCACCCCTCTAATGTCAAGGGGTGGGTTGAAGGGTTCTGCGAGTGACGGTCTTCCGGGGCGTGGCCGGCGCGGGTAGCGTCGTTGGTGCGGGTCCGGGAAGTGGCTGATCCGAAGTGCCGGTGCGCGGGATTGAGCCGGCCGCGCTGGATACATGAGACGCCCCGCGGTGCCCTCCCGGACCCGCGTCCACGCGCGTGGCGGCGTACGCGCTCTACAAGGTGATGAAGCTGCGGGACGCGTCCGAGCTCGGCGACAAGGTCGTCGTGCAGGGTGGCACCTTCCTGAACCCGGCCGTGCTGCGCGCCTTCGAGCTGCAGACCGGCGTCGAAGTGGTGCGGCCGAACATCTCGGGCCTGATGGGCGCCTACGGTGCCGCGTTGACCGCGAAGATGCACTACGAGCCGGGCGCGGTCTCGGCGATGATGGAGCGCAACCTCGACGGCTTCGAGGTGACCAGCTCGCAGCGGGTCTGCAAGCTCTGCCAGAACTCCTGCAAGCTGACGATCACCAACTTCGACGACGGCTCGCGGCACGTCTCGGGCAACCGCTGCGAGCGCGGCGCGTCCCTCGAGGCGAAGCCCAAGAAGTCCGAGATCCCGAACCTCTACGACTACAAGTACAAGCGCATCTTCGGCTACCGCCGACTCACCGACGCCGCCGCACACCGCGGCGAACTCGGCATCCCGCGCGCGCTGGGCATTTACGAAGACTTCCCGCTGTGGTTCACGATCCTCACCCAGCTCGGTTTCAAGGTCGTGATCTCGGGACGCAGCTCGCACGACCTCTTCGAGACCGGCATGGAGTCGATCCCGTCCGAGAACGTCTGCTACCCGGCCAAGCTCGCGCACGGGCACATCGAATGGCTGCTCGACAAGGGCATCAAGACGATCTTCATGCCGTGCGTCAACTACGAACGCAAGCAGTTCGACGACGCCGACAACCACTACAACTGCCCGATCGTGGCCTTCTACCCGCAGGTGCTGGCCAAGAACATCGACCGGCTGCGCGAGCCCGGCATCCGGGTGCTCGACCCGTTCGTGAACCTGAACAACCCCGCCAAGCTCGCCGAGCGGTTGGTCGAGGTCTTCGCCGACTGGAACGTCACGCTGGCCGAGGCCAAGGGTGCGGTCGCCGCGGGTTACGCCGAGCTCGACCAGGTGGCCGACGACATCAAGGCCGAGGGCGACCGGGCGCTGCAGTACATGCGCGAGAACGACTTGCGCGGCATCGTGCTGGCCGGGCGTCCGTACCACATCGACCCCGAGATCAACCACGGCATCCCCGAGATGATCACCTCGTTGGGCATGGTGGTGCTCAGCGAGGACGCGCTGACCAACGGCATGACCACCTCGAAGCTCGAGCGTCCGCTGCGCGTGCGCGACCAGTGGAGCTACCACACCCGGCTCTACGAGGCGGCCGCGCAGGTGGCCACCGAACCCGACCTGAACGTCGTGCAGTTGAACAGCTTCGGCTGTGGTGTCGACGCGGTCACCACCGACCAGGTGCAAGAGATCCTCGAGAAGGTCGGCGACGTTTACACGGTGCTCAAGATCGACGAGGTCTCGAACCTGGGTGCGGCCAAGATCAGGTTGCGCTCGCTGCAGGCTGCGACCAAGGAACGCCCGGCCTTCGACCCGAGCGCCGAGATCGACACCACCGGTCCAAACCCGGTATTCGGCCTTGCCGAACGCGAATCGCATACCGTCTACGTGCCGCAGATGGCGCCCATCCACTTCCGGATGCTGGAGCCGATCTTCCGCCGCTCCGGGCTGAACGTCGAGGTGCTCGAGCACGCCAGCAACGAAGACGTCGAGTGTGGCCTGAAGTATGTGCACAACGACTCCTGCTACCCGGCGATCATGGTGATCGGGCAGTTGATCAACAAATTCATCACCGGTGGCGCCGACCCCGACAACTCGACGGTCGCGATCACCCAGACCGGCGGCATGTGTCGGGCGACCAACTACGTCGGGCTGCTGCGCAAGGGGCTCAAGGACGCCGGCTACCCGCAGGTGCCGGTGCTCGCGGTCAGCGCTCAGGGGCTCGAGAACAACCCGGGCTTCCAGCTCTCGGTCGGGCTGGTGCACCGCGCCATCCAGGGCCTGGTGCTGGGCGACCTGCTGCAGAACGTGCTGCTGCGCGTCCGGCCGTATGAGCGCGACGAGGGTGCCGCGATGGCGCTGTATGCGCGCTGGGACGCGATCACCCGTGAGTTCTTTGCGAACGGCGGCTGGTCGCCGACGCTGAACCGCCGGGTCGGTTACACCTGGCTGGTCAAGCAGATCGTCCGCGAGTTCGACGAACTGCCGTTGCTCGATATTCCGCGCAAGCCGCGGGTCGGGGTGGTCGGCGAGATCCTGGTGAAGTTCCAGCCGGACGCCAACAACGACGCCGTGCGGGTGATCGAGGACGAGGGCTGCGAGGCCGTGCTGCCGGGCCTGACCGCCTTCTTCACCCAGGGCATGTACACCGCCGACTACAAGTGGGAGAACTTCGGCATGGGCACGACCAAGGGTCGGCTCACGCAGAAGGCGCTAATCTGGGCGATCGAGCAGTACGAGCGTCCGATGCGCAAGGCGCTGGCCGCCACCAACGGCAAGTTCGACGTGCACCTGACCATCGACAAGCTGGCCGAGAAGGCCCAGCAGGTCATCTCGCTGGGCACCCAGGCCGGCGAGGGCTGGCTGCTGGTCGGCGAGATGGTCGAGCTGATCGAGCACGGGACGCCGAACATCATCTGCGCCCAGCCGTTCGCCTGCCTGCCGAACCACGTGGTGGGACGCGGCATGTTCGCCGAACTGCGCCGCCAGTACCCGATGGCCAATGTGGTCTCGATCGACTACGACCCGGGTGCCTCCGAGGTGAACCAGCTCAACCGCATCAAGCTGATGGTCGCCACCGCACACAAGAACGCCGGGACGAGCGGTCAGCTGGCCACCTGGACCGACGCCGACAACGAGTTCGCGCCGGCTTCGCGTCCGATCAAGGTGAACCAGTCGATGGCCGGCAGCGGGCAGATCGCGCTCAGCATCGCCCCGGTCGGGGTCGCCGGTGGCCCGCAGGTCGGTGGCGGTTGCGGCTCGGGTGGTGCCGGGGGTTGCGGCTGCGGGCACTGAGCGTCCAACCGGCTGACCTGCCGATGGTGAGGTATTTTGGCTGGCTAGGCTGAGGCCATGGCGAAGACCCGTACTGTCGAATCGCCGCTGATCAATCTGGCGGAGGTCAACAGCGCCGTGGCGACGCTGATGACCGGTGGCTTATTCTCGTTCGCGACGCCGCCGGCGCCGGAACCCAACTCCCGCGACAAGATGCCGTTCGACCACGCCAGCATCCGCGTCCCGCTCACCAGCGGCTGGGACGACCTGGTGCGTCGGCTGCCCCCAGTCTTTCAGGCCCCCTTCGCCTACCGTGAGGTGCCGGGCCATCGCGGGCTGATCGGCGCCGTCAAGGGCGGGGTCAAGGGCATCAATCCGACCGTGGTGGCGGCGGTACTGGCCGACGGGGCCAACGAGATCGAGGTCTCGGCCTGGGCGAAGGAAGGCTTGATCGCTCAGCTGGCCGCGACCAAGGTGATCGAGGGGCTGGCCGCGAGTTACCGGCAGGGCTAGGGCGTGTCTCCTAACCTCTGCGGGAGGATGAGGCAGGCTTGGGGGCGTGTCGCGTACTCGTACTCTCTCGGATGCTGCGTGGGCTCGGATCGAGCCTTTGATGCCGGTCGCTTCGCGTAAGGGCGGGCGGCCATTCCAGGATCATCGTCGCGTTGTCGAGGGGATCGTGTGGCGGTTCCGGACGGGTTCGCCGTGGCGGGATCTGCCGGCGGAGTTCGGGCCGTGGCAGACGGCGTGGAAGCGGCACCGCCGGTTCAGCGCGGACGGCACTTGGGATGAGATCCACGCGGAGATCCTCGCTGATGCGGACGCTGTGGGCGAGATTGACTGGGCTGTCAGCGTGGACTCGACGATCAACCGTGCGCATCAACACGCGACGAACCTCCCGCGCGACACAGGGGGCTCTGTCGAGTTACAAGAATCTGCGCGAGGAGCCGCCTGACCATGCGATTGGCCGGTCACGGGGTGGTTTGAGCACGAAGATCCATCACCTCGTCGATGGGCGCGGGCTTCCGCTGGTCGTGCTCGTTGGTCCCGGTCAGGCCGGGGATGCGCCGATGTTCCCGGTGCTCATGGATCACCTCAGCGTCGCCCGGGTCGGCCCGGGCAGACCACGCACCCGACCGGAGCGGGTCCGCGCCGACAAGGCGTACTCGTCGCGCGCGATCCGCACCCATCTGCGCGATCGTGGCATCGTCGCCGTGATCCCCGAGCCGTCCGACCAGCAAGGAAACCGGAAACGACGCGGCTCCCGTGGCGGCCGACCGGTCAGCTACGACATCGAGGATTACAAGGGCCGCAACGTCGTCGAGCGCGGCTTCAACGAAGACAAGCAGTGGCGCGGCCTCGCGACGCGCTACGACAAACTCGCGCTCACCTACCGCGGCGGCGCCGTCCTACGAGCCATCACCCTCTGGCTCAAACGGTTAGGAGACACGCCCTAGGGCAGAACTCGCGGCCTGCGCCTCGTTCCGGGCTGCCTCGGCTGCCGCGAGCGCGTCCTCGGCCTGGCGCTTGAGGTCGGTCACCTCAACCTTCACGGCCGACAGGTAGGCCTCGTTGGCGTCCCCGTCGGCCTTGGCGGCGGCCAGGTCGTTGAGAGCCTGGTTGGTCATAGCCGTCACCGTGTCAGCCAGGACGAGGCGCGTGGCGAAGTCGTCGGCGCTGGTGGCGCCCAGAGCCACGGACAACTGGGCTCTTCGAACTTGACCGGGCACGGGTGCCCTGCGTGGTGACGGGGTAGGGCCCGTGACCTCGGTGATCATGGCTGTTGTCAAGGCAGTTCATGGTCACGAAGGTG
>Ga0208823_1002824_pt1 | contig 12777 bp, 9 predicted proteins | sample AD_UKC075_MetaG_FD_184440 | JGI IMG/M metagenome (GOLD analysis project Ga0208823, IMG submission 184440) | Active sludge microbial communities of municipal wastewater-treating anaerobic digesters from USA - AD_UKC075_MetaG (SPAdes) (version 2) | ecosystem: Engineered > Bioreactor > Anaerobic >... | reverse complement strand
GCCAAACTCCCATTGATGTTCCGCAAAGAAATTCCAGACCGATTTATATTCTTTAAAATAAAAGAAAGCCGCCAAACCTATGAATAAAATTAGAGCTTCAACCAGAACATTCAGCGGAAAGAAAAATGCAGTTATGGTGAAAATAGTGGTAATCGAAATGATTCCTGTTAATATTTTCAGGGAAATATTCGATTTGTAAATTCCGCTTAGCTTCATAAAGATGCTTCCGAATCCCAAAAGAACCGGAAGCAGGATAATAACTGTAAATAAAATGTAAAGCACTTATTTAATAAACTTCACGGATTTCTTTGTGGTTCCATCCACCTTTAGTTCGCACACATAATTACCTTTCTTCAGTTTCAGCAGGTCGACTTCAATTTTTTGGATGTATTTTCCATAAGTCTGTTTTTGTTTTAAAATCTGATGAACCATTTTGCCACTCATATCGTAGATGTTGATTTCAACTTGCGATAAGGAATGAAGTTTATAGGAAATGTATGCTTCGTTTACAACAGGATTTGGATAAAAAGAAATGTTGTGGTCACTAGAATCTTCACTGGTTTGCAAAATCTCATTATCGTTGATATTTGCTGTAACGATTCTACTTGCTCCTCCTACCTGATCTCCCCAAATTGGACGAACGATGCCGTTTCTCACCGCGATATTGGTATAATCTCCAAAAAATATTCCCGCATTCGGGGTGAAGGTTGTTTGGTTCACCTTCATATTCACAAAAGATTGTCCACCATCGGTTGATTTGGCAATATAAACATCAGTTCTGCTGTCGGTGTAACTTCTTCTGTCGTAAAATACGAAATAAAGGTTTCCATTGGTTTGATCGATGGTCATCCAGGTAAGAAACTGGTGTTTTCCGGAATTGTCGTTATTCACTTTTACGGGACTTGTCCATGTATTTCCGCCATCGGTAGATTTGCTTAAAAAAACGTCGGTATTATCTGTTCCGTTTCTTTGATCAGACCAGTTCACATAAATTGTTCCGCGATTTGGACCGTTGCTAATGTCGCATGCAGTAATGGGAAGTCCGTTACTTCGATCAAGCCCGGGAATCATAAAATCCCAACCTCCCGGTATATCTGCAATTTTGATGTCATTGGTGAGCCAAGTATTTCCGCCATCGAACGAGCGGTCAAAAACAAGACCGGCCGGTCCTGCCCAAGAAACGTAAATTTCATTATTAGGACCAATTGCTGGGACTGCACCTTCCACCGTATTATCTTCATCCACACAATCACCATCAATTTGATTTATTTTGAGGGCATTGCTCCACGAATTTCCTCCGTCCACAGATTTTGAAAATAAGATCGCGGTTTTGTCGTTTGGATTGGTGCTTCCGTAAGAATCAAACTGAGTCCAGGTCATGTAGAGATTGTTGTTACTGTCTACAGCAAGCCACTGTTTATCGTGTTGCTTTCCATTCAATCCTGCAAAACTTCCGTTATTATAAGTTGCTCCCCCATCGGTTGATTTTTGCACGACGATTCTATCGAGCCAACTCCCAGAACTTGGGTTGGACAAATGCCCAAAAAACAAATTTCCGGTATTGTCGAAAACCATCACCGGATCTCCCCAAACTCCAAATGTTGAACTTAGAGTTTTGCGGGTCCAGTTTAAACCACCGTTGTTTGAATAATAATAGTTATTAATATTTGCGGCAGCAACAACGATGTTGGGATTATTAGGATGAACAGCAATCGTTGGTTCAGTGGGTGTACCACTGTGAATAACAACATTTTGCTGGGCGCTAAAAAGCATTGCGGCAAAAATTGCGAGAAAATAATTGAGTTTCATAAGCATAAAAAAGATTGCTTAAAATTAAGCAATCTTTCGATATATAAATTGTAATTTGGTTTAAAAATTATCTTGGCTGCACTCTACCATCTTTTCTATCCTGCGCTCTACCAATTGCATATCCTGTTGCACCACCTACAATACCTCCAATTACGGCACCTGCTCCACGGTTATTTTTGTTGATAATCGCTCCTGCTGCTGCACCACCTACTGTACCAATGATTGTTCCTTTAGCTGCTTTACTCATCCCTTGTTTTTGGGTGGTACCTTGAGTTGTTCCTGAAGAAGTTCCCTGTGTTCCGGCATAAGTCCCTGAACTTGAAGATGTTCTTGGTGTATTATTTACATAAACCGTTCTAGTTCTAGTAACCACTTTAGGTTTAGCAGCGACTGCTGTTGCTGCAGCTGCTTTCGCTTTGTTGGATTCAACAATACTATCGGCTTTTTTCTGTGTTTCGTAAGCCATTCTTTCTTTTTCAATCGCCAACTTTTGTTGTTCAATTTCAAGCTGTCTTTGCTGAAATTCTACTTTTTGCTGTTCTAATGATTTTTCAGCTACTGTGTTGTCCTTTTTACAGGCAGTCAACATAAATACCGACATTACACCTGCTAACAATATATTTTTCATAATTTTAAATTTTAGATGATATATTTTTGATCATAGTCACGGAGTCTATGCCAAAAACGAAACCAATTGAGTGTTAAAGAAACGTTAAACTCTTTAAAATTTCTTAAAACAAAAAAGCAAACTGCTGATATTCAACAATTTGCTTTACGAGGTTCCTAGCGGATTCGAACCGCTGTAGATGGTGTTGCAGACCACTGCCTAACCACTCGGCCAAAGAACCATTTGGGTTTGCAAATATAGGAATTTTTCTAAAAACTGAAAAATTTGTTGCGTTATAAATTACATTCCCTGGACTAAAAGTTTCAGTTGTGCGTCGGTATCAATCACTGCTGTAATTCCATTTTGGTTTAAAATAACTTGTGAAGGTTTCAGTTTGAAAACTTTTCCCTGCATTTTCAAGCCTTTGAAATATTCTTTGTTGAAGGTTTCTTCAATGCTTTTCTTGGATGAACTTTCTAATTCCGCGGTTGGAATTCCATATTCCTCCTCAATCATTTTCACGATTTTTCCTTGAAAAAGTAATGTTGCGGTTTTCTGCAAAATATTTTTAGTTTTCAGTTTGAATTTGGTATCACTTAAAACAATTTTTCTTTTCAGCTCATCATAAATCGGAATTCCCGAAATGAAAGAAGTTCCGTCAACAGTTCCTTCCGTTTGTGCTTCAATCATGATTCGTTGATTTTCGCCATATACTTTAATTCCTGTGATTTTGATTTTGGATTTTCCTTCTCTAAAGTCAAATTCCTTATTCAAAAACATTTTTTCAGCGATTGCAGTTGCTTCGGTGAACGGAATATTCGCCGTAGTTTGAAGTAGAAATTTCTGTGGCAAAGCTTGAACAGAATTAAAATTTGCAATCGTTTTAATTAAAGGCGAAGCTGCAGGTTTTTGTCCCGTAAACGTTTCAGAAAAAGTATCGATTCCGATATTGGCTTCAATTTGATTTCCGTAGAAAACTAAAGGTGTGATATTTACAGCAATTGGGGTAATTTTCAGCCAAGTGTTGTACTCTTCCGAAACGTTAAAAGGTTGCGAAAACTGATTCCACGCCATAATGGCATATTGCTGAAAGTTGAGTTGCTTCAACATCATCTCATCGATGGTTTTACAAAAATCGGCTTGCTGTTTTTTCAGACTTGATTCTACCAAATTAGTAATGGGAACTTTAATTTTACCATAATCAAGTACAGGTTTTGTCACCCACTTGAAGCCCATCGGTTGTGTTTTGGTATTCATCGTCCAATTATTATTAAAAGTGAGTTGAGAATTGAAATACATCACCGTTTCAAAAGTCGTGTTTTGGTAAGTGTAAACTCCGAACGTTCCGATTCCTTTTTCTGCCCAAATTTTTAAGGGAACTTCAATGAGTAAATTTTGATTTGTTCCGCCAACTAAACGGATTGGTCGGGTTTTCCAGACTTTTACTTTGAATTGGTCATTGTCATTATCCGTATAAGAATCGTCCTGAAAAACCAATTGCGGAACGGAATTGTTGATGATATTGGCAATCTCCGAAAGAGGAATTTTCACAGGCATCGTAATGGAAGATTTTATCTTCGGGAAGTTGAAATCTGTTGCTGAAACGACTTGTACATTTTGTTGTGAAAATACTTTCGCACCAAAAACCAACAAAAACACTATTAAAAATTTTCGCATTTTTACATTTTGAATGAAACGCAAATTTCATCAAAATTTTGATATCACCTTTAAAATATTTTCTTTCAATGAAACCTTTCGAAATATCCGTCCTTGATTTAGCGCCCGTAAAACAGAATAAGACAATTCACGATACATTTAATGACAGTCTCGATTTGGCGAGATTTGTTGAAAAACTCAACTACAAAAGATTTTGGCTCGCTGAACATCACAACATGGCATCCATTGCAAGTTCTGCAACTTCAGTATTAATTGGATTTATCGCCAATGGAACAGAAAAAATCCGCGTTGGATCGGGTGGAATTATGTTGCCGAATCACAGTTCGCTCGTCATTGCAGAACAGTTTGGAACTTTAGAAAGTCTTTTTCCGGGAAGAATCGATTTGGGCGTTGGAAGAGCTCCCGGAACTGATGGCTTAACTGCAAAAGCTTTGGGCAGAAATCCGATGATTATCAATGAGCAATTTCCGAGACAGATTCAGGAATTGCAGCAATATTTTTCTGAAGAAAATTCTGAAAGTTTAGTTCGCGCGATTCCAGGTGAAGGTTGCGATATCCCGATTTATGTTTTAGGTTCGAGTACAGACAGCGCTTGGCTGGCTGCAGAATTCGGTTTGCCGTATGCTTTTGCGGGACATTTTGCACCCGAAATGATGAGTTTTGCTTTTGAAATTTACAGAGACAATTACAAACCGAGCGAAAAATTTCCTGAACCTTATATCATTGCCTGTGTCAATGGAATTGCAGCGGGAACGGATGATGAAGCCAAAAAATTAGCGACTACACTCTATCAAGCTTTTGTTAATATTATCAGAAACGACCGAAAACCTTTTTCACCGCCAATCGATGACATGGATGAAATTTGGAATCCGATGGAAAAAGCGGGCGTTTTACAAAAACTGCGTTACAGTTTTGTCGGAAGTGCAGAAACTGTTCGAAACCAAATTCAGCATTTTCAGGAGACTTTCAATGTGGATGAAATCATGATTACTTCCCACATTTATGAGCATGAAGCGAGATTGAAATCTTATGAGGTTATTAGAAAAGTGGTGGATTCGTTATAATGATAATATTGTAGCCAGATAGGCACATAGATTTTGCATAATAATAAAACTATTGACTGTGCGGCTTTAGGAAAATTTTCAAAAGAAGCCAACTCCCGCGTCCCGAGCTGAACGGAGCTCTTTTTGTGGAACGGAGTGTAACAAAAAAGCGGGAGTGGAGCGCGGAAAAAGACGCCCAAATAAAAATTGCAGTTCGCCCCAATTCTAAGTATCTTTGCAAAAATCTAAAAGTAAAAATGTCCGACATCCTATTAAATACGATTCCTGAAGCTATTGAAGACCTGAAAAACGGCAAAATCATCATTGTTGTTGATGACGAAGACCGTGAAAATGAAGGGGATTTTCTTTCAGCCGCGGAATTAACCACCCCCGAAATCATCAACTTTATGACCATTCACGGAAGAGGTTTGATTTGTACGCCACTTCCTGAAAAACGTTGCGACGAATTGGGACTCGATATTATGGTGACGAGAAGCAGCGACCCGAAAGAAACGGCTTTTACGGTTTCTGTGGATTTGTTGGGAGACGGCGTTTCTACAGGAATTTCTGCAAGTGACCGAAGCAAAACGATTTTGGCTTTGATGGATGAAAAAACCAAACCAACCGATTTTATGCGTCCTGGTCATATTTTTCCGTTGCGTGCGAAGAAAGGTGGAGTTCTAAAAAGAGCGGGTCATACCGAAGCCGCGATTGATTTGACCAAACTTGCAGGACTGAAAGAAGGCGGCGTGATTTGTGAAATCATGAACGAAGACGGTTCCATGGCGAGATTGCCGCAATTGGTGGAACTTGCCAAAAAGCATGATTTGAAAATTGTTTCCATTGAAGATTTAATCGAGTATCAGCTGAGAAAGGGCAACCTGATTGAAAGAATTGAAGAAAGAAAAGTGAAAACTTTTTACGGCGATTTTGATTTTTTTGCCTTTAAGGAAACGAGTACGGAACAAATCCATTTTGCTTTAACCAAGGGTTCTTGGAAGGATGATGAACCGGTTTTGGTTCGCGTTCAGTCTTCCAATTCTTATTTTGATGCTTTGAGCAGATTGATTACCGGTGAAAAACCTTTGCTCGAAAAAGTGACCAAAATGATTAATGATGAAGGAAAAGGAGCTTTGATTTTCATTAACAATGTTTCGAATTCTGAAAACACGATGCGAAAATTGCAGCAGTTTTTGGATTTTCAGGATGGACAGGAACAGCGTCCTACGCTCGCTTCTAATTTTAGAGATTATGGAATTGGGACGCAGATTTTGAAAAATTTAGGCATCAATAAATTCCGCGTCATTACCCAAAATGTCAACCAAAAACCTGTAGTTAGCGGTTATGATGTGGAAGTTACGGAAATGGTGGAACTTTGATCATCATTAAGATTCAATAAAATAGATCCCAATTTCGGTTGGGATTTTTTGTCGAAATTATTCAAAAGAAATTTAGTAATGTCTTAAAACCACAAAAGTCATAAAAGTTTTATGCTTTTGAATGCTGAAAAATAAAGAATTAAAGTAAACAAAACTGAGAACCAATAATTTTAAAACTATTCTCATTTACACATTTCTTTTGCGAGTTTTGCGGTAAAATTTTTGATCTATTTTTAAAATAATTATACTAAATTTGTTTAATCAACTTAACATAATAAAATGGATTTCGCCCGTATTCAGGAAAAATTAGAAATACTTGCAGATGCTGCGAAGTACGATGTTTCCTGCTCTTCAAGTGGCGGAAACCGAAAAAACAATGGCGGATTGGGAAACAGTCACGCTTCGGGAATTTGCCATTCTTATACCGAAGATGGAAGATGCGTTTCGTTGTTGAAAATTCTCCTTACCAATCACTGTATTTTTGATTGCGCATATTGTGTTTCCCGAAAATCAAACGACATCAAACGAGCTGCTTTTACCGTGGAAGAAGTGGTGGATTTGACGATCAATTTTTACCGCAGAAATTACATCGAAGGTTTATTTTTAAGTTCCGGGATTTTCAAAGATGCAGATACGACGATGGAACGGTTGGTTCGTGTCGCCAAAAAACTGCGAACCGAACATCGTTTTAACGGTTACATCCATTTAAAATCAATTCCCGGAGCAAGTGACGAACTGATGAAAGAAGCCGGACTTTATGCAGACCGACTTTCCATCAACATTGAAATTCCGACCGAAAAAGGTTTGAAACTTTTGGCTCCCGACAAATCTCACGCGGAAATGATGAAGCCGATGGATTTTGTGAAAAACGAATTGATTCTCTATAAGGACGAACGAAAAATTTTCAAAAAAATCCCGAAGTTCGCACCTGCAGGACAGTCCACGCAAATGATCGTGGGCGCAACGAATGAGACTGACTTAAAAATTATTAAAGTTGCGAATCATTTCTACCAAAATTTTAATTTGAAGCGTGTTTATTATTCCGGTTATGTCCCTGTTTTGGAAGACAGCAGACTTCCTTCGATACATTCCCAAGTTCCGATGCAGCGGGAAAATAGACTTTATCAAGCGGATTGGTTGATGCGCTTTTACGGATTTAGAGCGGATGAAATATTAGAAAACACCAATCCTTTCCTTGATTTAGAAGTGGACCCGAAATTAGCGTGGGCTTTAAGAAACCGCGAAAAATTTCCTGTAAACATTAACACTGCTCCCAAAGAAATGATTCTACGAGTTCCTGGAATCGGAACAAAATCAACAGGAAAAATTTTGATGGCACGAAGATTTCAAAAATTGAATTTGGAACATCTGCAAAAAATGGGAGTTGCCGTAAACCGAGCCAAATACTTCGTTGAATTTGAAAGTGAAAATATTTTCAACCGGTTAATTGATGAACAAAATTTGCGTAAAATTTTACTTTCCGGAATGAAATCAAAGTTTCAAAATCCTTTTTCTCAACAGTTGAGTTTATTCTAAAAAAATGACCATCTTACTTTACGACGGCAGTTTTGAAGGATTGCTCACTTCTATTTTCGAAGTTTTTGAATATAAATTTGAAGATGCCGAAATCATCAGTTCTGCAAATTATCAGCAGAAAGATTTCTTTGCGGAAATTCATGAAGTCATTTCCCAAAAGGATAAAGCAGACCGCGTGCTGAAAAAATTGGAGGAAAACTTAGGCAAAGAGGGTATCAGAAATTTGTTGTGGGTTTATCTTTCTGAACGAAAGGATTTGGAACGCTTGATTTTGAGTGCGGTTCGATATTCAATAAAAAATCCAAAAGAAAATATTTTACAGGATTTTGCCCATCCCGATATTTTGGATATTTCTAAAATCATTAAAAGCGTCGGTCGTGAACGCCATCGAATGACGGCTTTTGTTCGTTTTGAAAAACTACAGGATGATGTTTATTTCTCGAAAATCGAACCTGATTTTAATGTTTTGCCCTTGATTTTGAATCATTTCAAAAACCGTTATCAGGACCAAAAATGGATGATTTTTGACTTGAAAAGAAATTATGGAATTTTCTATGATTTAGAGACGGCTGATTTTTTCTATCCCGAAGAACATCAAATTTTGCAATTAAGAAATCCGAAAAACTTATATCACGACGAGGAAAAGAAATACCAAAAATTATGGCAACGATATTTTTTCAAAACCAATATTGTGGAGCGTAAAAATATAAAACTGCACATTCAGTGGCTCCCGAAAAGGTATTGGAAATATTTGACTGAAAAAAATTGATGGTTTTTAATATAACGCAATAGACGCAAAGTTGCTTTGATAATAATGCTGCTTTTCTTGAAAATATTAAGTACTCAAAGGAGTTACACTTAGCAACGAAACTCTTAATAATTATATAATTAAAAAACTCGTATCTCTAATCCCTAACTCGGAACTCGCATCACTTTCTAAAACTCCACGGTGAAACTGCATTTGGGTCGCTCCATAAACCGACTTTGTTTTTCATCGCCAATTCCTCTAATCTTGCATATTCTAAATTGGAAGAATATTTTTTGTAATACCATGCTAAACCTGATTTCACCATTTCTTTGTTGACATTAGTTCCGTCTTCCAAAATAATTTCAGAAATCAGTCTACCTCTGGAATCGTAATTCCCATTTCTTCCGTTGCTGATTATGGTGACATTTTTCCCAAAACACAAATCCGAAAGTTTTTCTTTTGATTTTGTTCCGAAAGGTTGTCTTTTTTCAGGCGCGTCGATGTGTTCCAGACGAATATTGATCGGAAATTGATAATACAAACCTTCCACGGTGTCGCCGTCTTTCACGCCGATAATTTTCATCTTTAGAACGACTTGGTTTTTTTGGAGGTGGAAAGTTCCGGGAATTAATGAATTACTTGAGAATAACAGGAAGAGGAAAAATATTTTATTCATTATTTATTTTGGAAAATTGAAAAACTCGTTTATAAATTAAAATTTTCATCATTAGTAGAAAAATTCAAATATAAATGAAAAAATCCCAACTTCACAGTCGGGATTTCTATATTTAACTTTCAGGAAAAATTACGCCTGAACGTTGTTTTGTCCTAATACGAAAGGTTCAACTTCTTTGATTTCTCCGAATTGTTGTTCGTAGTTTGCGATGTTTTGTTGCAATGCAGAAAGAACTCTTTTTGCATGAAGTGGAGCCAAGATTACTCTTGATCTTACTTTTGCTTGTTGAACTCCCGGCATTAACTGGATGAAATCCACTACAAATTCAGATGGAGAGTGGTTCACTAAAGCCAAGTTTGCATAAACTCCTGCAGCTACCATTTCGTTCAATTCGATGTTGATGTTGTTTGGATCTTGATTTTGATTGTTGTCCATTTTGTTTCTTTTGTTTGATGTTATTTGATGTTGTTTGATTTGGTTTGATTTGGTTCGAAAGCCTGAACAATATCAAACTTTCAAACCAATTTCAAACTATTTCAAATTTTTTAATTGATGTCTTCGAATTCTTTTTTAGAACCCACGATTACGTTTTGATATTCTTTAAGCCCCGTTCCTGCAGGAATTCTGTGTCCTACAATTACGTTTTCTTTTAGACCGCTAAGATAATCAACTTTTCCTGAAACCGCCGCTTCGTTAAGAACTTTTGTAGTCTCTTGGAACGATGCTGCAGACATGAAGGATTTGGTTTGCAACGCTGCTCTGGTAATTCCCTGAAGAACCGGAGTTGCGGTTGCAGGAAGCGCTTCACGAACTTCTACCAATGCTAAATCTTCACGTTTCAGTTTAGAGTTTTCATCTCTTAATTCTCTTGCCGTAATCATTTGTCCCGGTTTGAATTCTTTGGAATCTCCGGCTTCTGTTACTACTTTCAATCCGAAAACTCGGTTATTTTCTTCCAAGAAATCATATTTGTGTTCCAAAGCGCCTTCCAAGAATTGGGTGTCACCTCCGTCCACGATTTCTACTTTGGTCATCATTTGACGAACGATGATTTCGAAATGCTTGTCGTCGATTTTTACCCCTTGAAGACGGTAAACTTCCTGAATTTCATTTACTAAATATTCCTGAACTGCGGTTGGTCCTTTGATTTTAAGGATGTCATCCGGAGTGATGGAACCGTCGGAAAGTGGCGAACCTGCTCTCACAAAGTCGTTTTCCTGTACCAAGATTTGGTTGGAAAGTTTTACTAAATATTTAGAGATTTCTCCTGTTTTTGCTTCCACGATTAATTCGCGGTTACCTCTCTTGATTTTTCCGTAAGAAACTACCCCGTCGATTTCGGTTACTACCGCCGGATTTGATGGATTTCTTGCTTCGAAAAGTTCGGTAACTCTCGGTAAACCTCCTGTGATATCCCCTGCTTTTGCAGATTTTCTTGGGATTTTGATTAAGACTTTACCGGACTTAATTTTTTCACCGTCATTTACCATTAAGTGGGCTCCAACAGGAAGGTTGTATGCTTTTTGTTCAACACCTTTTGCATCTACCACTTTCAAAGTAGGAACCGCTTTCTTATTTCTAGATTCGGAGATTACTTTTTCTTCGAAACCAGTTTGTTCGTCGATTTCCAATTGGAAAGAAACCCCTTGAATAATATCTTCGTACTCTACTTTACCTGCAGTTTCTGCAATGATTACCGCATTGTATGGATCCCACTTCGCAATCATTTGACCTTTAGTTACTTTGTCGCCTGCTTTCACAAAAATTTCAGAACCATACGGAAGGTTTCCGACCATTAGTGGAGTTCTTGCTGCATTGTCTGCAACCAAACGGAATTCCGTAGAACGGGAAACCACGATTTCAGCTTTTTTACCTTCGTCGTTTTCTGAAGTTACAGTTCTCACCTCATCCATTTCCACGATACCGTCTCGTCTTGCAACGATGGATGGATTTTCTGAAATGTTTCCGGCAGTACCTCCTTGGTGGAAAGTTCTCAACGTCAACTGTGTTCCCGGTTCACCAATGGATTGTGCTGCGATAACTCCTACAGCTTCTCCCATGTGAATTGGTTTTCCGGTCGCCAAGTTTCTACCGTAACATTTCGCACAGATTCCTTTTTTCGCCTCACAAGTTAATGGAGAGCGAACTTCTACCACTTCGATTCCTGCTTCTTCAATCTGTTTTGCAGTTGCTTCATCGATGATGGTATCTGCTTCAAGGATTATTTCGTCGGTTTCAGGGTCGTAAATATTGTGAAGAGATACTCTACCTAAAATTCTTTCAGAAAGTCTTTCAACGATTTCGTCGTTTTTCTTTAATGGAGTAATTTCAGTTCCTCTCAAAGTTCCACAGTCGTCTTCGGTGATGATCACGTCTTGAGCCACGTCAACAAGTCTTCTTGTCAAGTAACCTGCATCCGCCGTTTTCAAAGCGGTATCTGCAAGACCTTTACGAGCACCGTGGGTAGAAATAAAGTATTCCAAAATTGATAGACCTTCCTTAAAGTTAGCCACAATCGGGTTTTCGATAATTTCTGCTCCGGTAGAACCTGCTTTTTGTGGTTTTGCCATCAAACCTCTCATTCCGGATAACTGACGAATCTGTTCTTTTGAACCCCTCGCTCCGGAATCAAGCATCATATAAACAGAGTTGAATCCACCTTGGTCGGTTTTCATTCTGCTCATAATCATCTCGGTTAATCCTGCGTTGGTATTCGTCCAAACGTCGATTACCTGGTTGTAACGTTCTGTGTCTGTGATAAGACCCATGTTATAGTTTGCCTTGATTTCATCCACATTTTCTACTGCAGTTGCAATCATGGTTTTCTTTTCTGCAGGAATCACGATGTCTCCCAAAGAGAAAGAAAGTCCACCTTTGAATGCGTTTGAATATCCAAGGTTTTTCATATCATCCAAGAACTTCACGGTAGTTGGGAAATCTGTATCCGCCAAAATTCTACCGATAACGTTTCTCAAAGATTTTTTAGTCAAAAGTTCATTGACGTATCCCACTTCTTTAGGAACGATTTGGTTGAACAAAATTCTACCAACAGTAGTTTCCGTGAGTTTCGTTACCAAAGCACCGTTTTCTTTGATTGGCAATCTGCATCTTACTTTTGCATTTAAAGAAACTTGTCCTTCAGCATAAGCAATTTCCACTTCTTCAGGGGAATAGAACGCCAAACCTTCACCTTTTACTTTGTAATCTTCTGTTGAATGTGCTTCTTTAGTCATGAAATAAAGACCAAGAACCATGTCCTGAGAAGGAACCGTGATTGGAGAACCGTTTGCAGGGTTCAAAAT
>Ga0208823_1002822_pt1 | contig 12782 bp, 12 predicted proteins | sample AD_UKC075_MetaG_FD_184440 | JGI IMG/M metagenome (GOLD analysis project Ga0208823, IMG submission 184440) | Active sludge microbial communities of municipal wastewater-treating anaerobic digesters from USA - AD_UKC075_MetaG (SPAdes) (version 2) | ecosystem: Engineered > Bioreactor > Anaerobic >... | reverse complement strand
CTCTTAGACCGGCGCTCGTGCATATCTCAACAATTTCTCGAACCCTGGAACGAGGTGCTGAAGGCATTGCAATGATTACTCCAGAAACACTCTTCTTCTTAGCAACAGAAGGAATTAATTCTGGCCTTCCAACTACTGGAACACCCAAAACCCTGATGCCGGTTTTGTTAGGATCATCGTCCACTATAGCCACCGGAACCATATTCAGTTTTGGGTTAGCTCTCAGTTCTCTAATAGTTAATGCACCAGCTTGTCCTCCTCCCGCTATGATTACGTTTCTACGATCCCCTCCAGAACTAAGCCGCAACCCATGAGTATCTGCAATGATACGATAAAACAAACGCGAAGAACCAACGAAAACAACTGTAAGTACAAAAAACAAGATGTATACACTACGTGGAAAATGCATGTTGAGCATATAAGTGAATGCAACGGTCAAAAGCACTGACACAAACGCAGATTTCACGGTGGCAACCAAAACATCAATGCTAGCAAAACGCCAGACCCTATTGTACATGTTAAACACACCAAAACTGGCTAGCGAAAGGAGGCAAACAGGTATGAGTGAGCGTATCATGTAATCCCAGTATTGCTGAGGAATCTGACCTTCAAACCTTAACCAAAAAGAAGAATACAAGGCGAAACAAACAAGAAAAACATCTAGGATTAGCAAAAGAATAACTGCAGTATTCCTTTGTAGCCGAATACGCCCCACCTTTCGAACAGGCATCGAGAACGCCTCCGTTTCCAAAAGTTTCTTCTCCTAAAACTACAAATAAACACTAGTCTGCTGAATCCATTTTACCACTACCCTGCAAGTATTTTCAAAAAAGTCCATAAGAAAATTTTTATGTCAAGGATAAAACTTACACGAGACACGTAAATCAATTCAAGTTCTATTTTTTTAGGCAAGATTTCGGTCACATAACCAATCTCCGGTTCGGTATAACGTGACAGAACTTGTTCTTCGTTTCTAAAGACAACAGAAGCATAGCCAGTCATCCCTGGTCTCACAGTCAACAGCTTTCTGTACTCTTTTTCAAAAAGCTTAGCGTACTTAGGAACCTCAGGGCGTGGGCCAACTATGCTCATTTCTCCTCGTAGCACGTTAAATATCTGGGGTAATTCATCTATTTTCAGCTTCCTCAAAATTTTACCAACTTTTGTAATCCTTTTATCGTTTTCAGAAGTGACAAGAGGCCCTGCAACCTGGGGATCAGTTGTCATGGTTCTGAATTTTACCACTTTAAAAGTGCTAAAATCTCGCCCCACCCGCTCTTGAAAGAAAAAAATAGGGCCTCCGTCCTCTAACTTTATGGCAACAGCGACCAACAAAAAAACAGGCAACAGAACAACTAACGAAACAATGGAAACAAAAAGGTCGAAATACCTTTTCCCGTATCTGAGGTAAAACTCCCTCATAACTTAGCTAGCGCCTATATTTTTTCACGATCTCAACAACCGCTGCAATTACATCTTGAACATCATTGTCAGAAAGCCCCGCGTGCAGGGGTAAGCTAAGTATTCTTTGATAATTGTTGAATGCAACCGGGAAATCTTCGGGTTTGTAACCATACTTATCTCTGTAATAGGGGTGAAGATGGATCGGAATAAAGTGCACCGAAGTTCCTATGTTACGCACTTTAAGTTCCTCTATAAATTGATTGCGGTTTATTCGAAGTGCCTGCAAATTCAACTTCAGCACGTAAAGGTGCCAAGCATGTTCAACCTCTGCCTTAGCTACTGGTATCTCCAATGCATCATAATTCTTAAATTCCTGGTTATACTTGGCGACTATTTCTGCGCGTCTAAGCTGAAAAGACTCAAGCTTCTCGAGTTGTACAAGCCCAAGGCTAGCTTGTATGTCAGTCATGTTGTACTTGAATCCGGGTAGTAATACTTCGTAATACCAGCTACCTTCCTTTGAATATCTGTTCCACGCATCTCTACTCATACCATGTAAACTGATAATCCTGCATTTTTCAACAAAATCAGGCGTGCCTGTCAGCATACCACCTTCCGCGGTCGTCATGTTCTTAGTCGCATAAAAGCTAAAAGCTGCAATGGTTCCACCACTCCCGATATACCGCCCCTTGTATTGAGCGCTTACTGCATGTGCGGCGTCTTCCACAACAAATAGGTTGTGTCGCTTGGCGATATCATATACCGCATCAAGGTCCACAGGGTGCCCCGTGTAGTGAACTGGCATGATAGCTTTGGTTTTAGCAGTGACTGCATCTTCTACCTTATCAGGGTCAATGTTTAGGGTGTCCGGTTCAACATCAACCAATACAGGTCTTGCCCCAACTTGTTCAATCACATTTACAGTCGAACAGAAAGTCATAGGAGTTGTGATAACCTCGTCACCAGGTCCTATACCAAGACCAACTAAAGCCGTGTGCAGAGCAGCCGTACAAGAGTTTACAGCTAATGCCGCCGGCGCACCAAACTTTTCAGCAAACTTTTTCTCAAATTCTTTTGTCTTAGGTCCTGTTGTGATCCACGAAGAACGGAGAGTTTCCACAACTGCATTTACCTCATCGTCACCTATAACAGGTGGCGAAAACTCAAGAAAGTCTTTCCGCACAGTTTTTACACCTCACAATCTATGATAATTGTCTAACATACTCATTCATCAGTCTACCAGGTCTGCTATAGAATTTTCTTCTAACTTTGAAACCATTCTTCAAGTAAAAAGCATTGACCTTATCATTATTCTCTGCATCTGTTGTTAGAATAACAAACTGCGCACCAGTTTTCTTAGCTTCATCTAAGAAACTATTAAGCAACTGGGAGCCAACGCCAGAATTGGCGTGCTTTGGATGCACAGCAATAGAAGCCAGCTCCGCATATCTAAAATCAAGCCTTAGGAGAAACGCAAAGCGTCAGAAGTTGTTTGCTTCCTCCACAACCTCAGCGAGAGTCTGAGCCAGCTTGTCAGCTAGGACTTCTACGCTGTAAAACTTACTAACATAATTGAAAGCGTTTCTCCCCATTTCTATTCTCTTGCTATCAGGCATACTCTTAAATTCAATTATCGCGTCCGCTATGTCTTCTGCTCTGTTCGACTCCAAAACGATGCCGCAATTAGATTCTTTTATCAGTTCTAAAAGGGCCCTGGATACGGCCAATATGGGTCGTGCAGCAGCCATGTACTCAAAAACCTTGTTTGAGCTAAGTCCATAATTGAATACACTCCAGTCTTCAAGACTAATATAACATAGATCAAGGCTGCTGAGAAAATCAGGCGCTTTTTCTTTAGGAATAGGACCAAGAAAATAGACGTTAGTGTTTCTATTGTTTTCACAGATGGCCTCTAACCGAGATTTTTCTATTCATTCCCCTGCGATCAAGAATTCAACGTCATCTATACCTCTCGATTGCAAAATTTGAGCAGCTAAAACAAGTGATTCCAAACCGTATACAGGGCCAATCGTACCGAGAAAACCTACCCTAAATTTCTGCTTTCTTGGTTGGGGGCTAGATTCTAACCCTACAAATCTGCTCAACGCAACGCCATTAGAAAGCCAAACCACCTTCTGCGAAGATACCCCACGTGAACTTACATAATCCCCAGTTCTTTCACCTACACCAATGATTTTAGCAGCCTTCCGATAAAGGAAATCCTGAATCAAGTAGGCAATTCTTACCGGCAAAGAACGGCTATCATACATACCAAGGTCAACCACAGCTTGAGGCCAAAGGTCTCTAATCTCCATCACAAACGGAACTCTGTAATATGCACTTACTAAATAAGCCGCGAGAGCGCCTATCGGTTCTGGCCAAGAACCAACAATCACATCTGGTCTCCTAGATCCCATGCCTCTCGCCACCATGTATGCTCTCAACCCATAAAAAACCATGTCAAGTATCCTCCGCCAATTGTTTTCAGTATATGGAAAAGTTTTTAACCAAACAAAATCGACTCCATTTACGTTCTCGACCTGCCAGTAAGCATTACTATAGCTTTTTGTTTCCTTTTTTAATTGGTTATGGAAGCTCGATGCAAAAATAACAACCTTATGGCCTTTCTTGACTAACTCACACCCAAAATCATAGTTCCTTGTAGGTCCAGGTTGGTATGGTGCATTCGCGTAATGGTCGAAAACCCATATTACCATAATGCTCCTCCTTTAACTGGATGCCGTATTCACAAAAGTTCTATGTTAGCAAACTCGTTATACAAGTTTTTTGTTGCATTACGTGTATCAAAGACAAATGAAGCATTCTTCACAATAGTCTCATAGTCGTACGAAGAATGATCAGTGATAAGAACTACTAAATCCACACTCTTAAGTAATTCTTCCGTTAGTTCTTCAGAGCGATGCTCATTGCCGTTTACAAAACATAATGGTATATAGGGGTCATTGTATAAAACAGTAGCACCTTCCTTTTCAAGAAGGGAAATTATTTTGACTGCAGGGGATTCTCTTATATCGTCAATGTCTTTCTTGTAAGCCACACCTAGCAGGAGAATCCTAGAACTATTAATAGATTTCCTGAATCTGTTCAGAATTCTATATATCCTATCAACCACGTACTCAGGCATGCCGTCGTTTATCTCCGCAGAAGTCTCAATCATCTTTGTGTAATAGTCATATTCTTTTGTCTTCCATGAAAGATAAAGCGGATCAATTGGAATACAATGCCCTCCTAGTCCAGGGCCAGGGTAAAACGGCATGAAACCATAAGGTTTTGTGCTTGCCGCGTCGATGACTTCCCAAACGTTTATGGCCATACGTTCGCAAATCAGAGCAAGTTCGTTAGCAAGCGCTATGTTCACATTACGGAATATATTTTCGTATAGCTTTTCCAGTTCTGCTACCTTTGGGCTAGAAACTTCAAAGACATCACTTTGAAGCACATTGCTGTACAAAGTGGCTGCTACTTTAGTGCAGACTGACGTTACGCCCCCAACAACTTTCGGAGTATTTTTCACATTGTAAAGTTTGTTACCCGGGTCAACACGTTCAGGCGAAAACGCTAAAAAGAAATCAGTACCACACTTAAGCCCAGTAGACTCCAAAATAGGTTTCACTTCTTCTTCTGTGGTCCCTGGATAAGTAGTACTCTCAAGCACTACTAACATTCCCGCATGCAAACGTTTTGCCACTTCCTGAGCAGAGTTCCTTATATAGGTGAGGTCAGGTTGCTTATTCTTATCCAACGGTGTGGGGACACATATGGTTACAATGTCCAGATTCTTTATCTCATCGTAGTCAGTGGTTGCTCTGAGTCTACCATCACTTACTACTTGTCTAAGTTCCTCATCAACCACGTCGCCGATGTAGTTGACACCTTGGTTCACCATATCCACACGCTCCTGCTGAATATCAAAACCGATTACTTCGTAGCCAGCAATGGCTTTATCCACAGCAAGAGGCAAACCTACATAACCAAGCCCAATGACACCTATTTTTGCACGCTTATCTTGTATTTTTCTTATGAGCTCACTAGCAACAGAATTAGCTACTCTTTCTGGTTTGTACTTGTCCATTGTATCTATGCGCCCCTTTCTTCAAAAAAACCTCGCAACGTCTCAGCCACATAATGTATCTGTTCATCAGTTAGATCTGGGTACATGGGCAGTGAAAGATTTCTTTCGCAGGCAGACTCCGAAACAGGGAAGTCACCCTTGCAGTAACCAAGCTCAGCATAGGCCGGCTGCAAATGCAAAGGCGTTGGATAGTAGACACCTGTTTCCACTCCACGAGATTTTAGATAAGCTCTAAGTTCTTCACGGTTATCAGTAAGTATGGTGTAAAGGTGAAAAACGTGCTCGCCCTTGTCGCCAGGATCAGGCAATTGCAGTGGTAAATCTTTCAACAGTTTATTATATTCAAGAGCAATCTCTCTCCTCCTGCTGTCCCACTCATTTAAGTGCGTTAGTTTAACGCGGAGCACTGCAGCCTGCATTTCATCTAATCGACTATTGTAGCCTATGAGCTCATTGTGGTATTTCACTTTACTACCGTGTGCTCTGAGCATTCTTACACGCTCAGCCAACTCGTCATCGTCAGTAACTACCAGCCCACCGTCACCATACGCTCCCAGGTTCTTTGTTGGGAAAAAAGAAAAAGCTCCCGCATTGCCAAAAGTCCCGAGTTTCTTACCTTGAATTTCACCGCCCATGGATTGACAAGCGTCTTCAACAACAAAAAGATGATGGCGGCTGGCAATGTCCATTATTCTCGACATATCAGCTGCCCTACCGAAAATATGTACGGGGATTACAGCCTTTGTTCTTGAGGTGATCGCTTGCTCTAACTTTTCTGGGTCAATAGCCAGAGTAATTGGGTCTATGTCAACAAACACCGGTTTGGCACCAAGGCGAGAAACACACTCAGCAGTTGCGAAAAATGTGTAAGGTGTAGTAATCACCTCATCACCTGGCCCTATGCCCAAAGCATCAAGAATGAGGACAAGTGCATCAGTCCCGTTTCCAACACCAATGGCATGCTTTACACCGAGATATTTAGCTATCTCTTGTTCAAAGGCAGACACATTTGGCCCAAGAATAAACTCGCAAGACTCAAAAACTTGTTCGAGTACCGCCATAACTTCTTCTTTTATGGTTAGAAATTGTTCTTTCAAATCTAACAAAGGTACATACAATTTCCTCTCCCTCCAATCACTGGAGCTCTCGCCGAGAACATTTTTACCTAATTGTATGATACTCCGACCTAGGAGCCGCACGCACCCATATGATACTGGTCGAGAGCCGAGAGCCCATCAAGTCCTCCAACAGACATGAGAAGTACATCTCGAATTTGGTTCTGAATATCGACTCCGAATTGGCACGTAGCCAAGTATCTCAACCTTAAGTAATTGTAAGTCTGGCTTTGTTATGAATACAAGGTTCAACCAAATTTTCCCTCGCTATGCGTTACAATAGACCTGTGGCGCCTAAGTTGAATCTGAGCAAAAAACAATCGGTCGTGGCACTCTCTGTATCTACCATGTGGTCGAAGGTGTTTGGCTTCTTCAGAGAGATGCTCACGGCGTTTTACTTTGGTGCGGGCGTTGTAAAAGACGCCTTCAATGTGAGCCAAGCCATACCCACAAGAATTGGCTCGGCCTTTTTTGGTGCCATAAACAGCTCGCTGGTTCCTTATCTTATTCACCTTAGAAACCAAGAGGGCGAAGAAGCTTTCTGGAAGGCATACTCCAGCATTTACCGATGGCTAGTAACCCTGCTCCTACTGTTTACGGCATTGATGATGATATTGCCTCAGCCTTTTATTGCCATCTTGGCACCAGGGTTCTATAGCGACCCTCAGCGGCTAAGTCTAACTGTGTTCTTTATTCGGTTCACTGCACTTATCTTTTTGTTTCAGGTGCTTTCTTCCATGCAGATAACGTTACTGCAAATATTTGAAAACTTCCTTCCTCAAATTGGTATCAACTTATTTGCATCGGCCTCTGGTGTGCTGGTACTTGCTTTAGCGGGTGCACTGCATGGTGCCACACCAACTGCTCTCGCTTTATCAGCTCTTACAGCAGGTTTTGCAACTTTTGCAATTGCCTATTACATGTCCTTGCCCTATAGGGCCAACCTTAAGCCTTCTGGCTTATGGAATAAATACGTCTCCGACTACTTAAAGTTTCTGCTACCGATCTTAGCAGGACAGGTCGTCATTATCTCTTTTACTCTGGTAGACCAGCTCATGGCTTCTTTCCTGCCTGTAGGGAACATCTCAGCTCTAAACTATGCTTCCCTTCTTTATAACTTGCCTATTACTTTGTTTGCCACGCCTATTACCAGCGTGCTGTATCCTACCATATCAAGCGCATCAGCAAAAATGGACTGGCCAGAGCAAGCCAGCGCAGTTAGCCGCGGCATACAACTGATCTGGCTAATTGTACTGCCGTCGGCGGTTGGCCTTGCTTCGCTTGCTTTACCCATTGTAAAACTGGTTTACATGCGTGGAGCATTCGACATAACAGCTGCCACCCTGACCAGCGGCGCTTTGCTCTTCTACGCTTTAGGAATTCCATTCTTGGGCTTGCAAAACCTACTCGCCATTGTCTTTCTGTCAGAGAAAGATAATATTACTCCACTTAAGAGGAACATCTTCGGCATAGTATTAAACGCTTTTCTGAACTACTTTTTTGGGATAAGACTGCACATGAATGCAGCAGGGTTTGCCATAGGTACTGCTATTTCTTGGACTGTTCTTTGCTTGTGGCTGTATATGTCATGGGCACACAGGCACCAAATAAGAACTTGGGGGATAGTGAGGGCTCTCTGGAAGAGCACAGCTGCAGCAGTGCTAATGCTTCTAGTCATTTTGGCATGGAAGCTGTATTTGCCCTATGAGGGCCTGCATCTTATTGTGCTAATAGTGGTGGCAGCACTGGTTTATTTTGCGGGGTTATTGGTGCTAAAAGACGAGAATATGCAGGATTTAACAAAACAGGCCATAAACAAAATTAGGAAACGTCTTAGTTCATAGTAAAATTCACTGGTGCTATGATAGGAAAGAGTTAGCAGGCGTGATGCTTGAGGTGACTGGGTAGAAGTGGCGAAGAAAAGAACTGTAAAAATCGTGTTTTTGGTACTCTTGGTTTTGATCATAGGAGTGCTAGGATACTCCGCTATGCGCTACATTTCATACCAGAACGCTCTAAAAAAGGCACAAGAAAGTTACGTCATACCCAAGCAAGAAACACCAACCAGCACAGTAACTGAAGAAACACCAACTACGGCTACTACTCCAACCACAACCACAGTCACAGCCACAACACCTACTGCCCCGGCTTGTACTATCGAGCCTACCAACATACTTGTACTTGGTATTGACACGGGCGAGCCGTACAACAGAAGGCCACGCTCTGATACCATCATGATTTATTCTATCCAGCCTTGCAAGAACCGCATTCTAGAAGTTTCTGTCCCACGAGATTCTCGCGTTCAAGTCCCTGGCCATGGAGTTATGAACATAAACCGAGCCTTCGAGATTGGCAGTGCCTCTTTATCTGAAAAGACCGTTGAACAACTTTTCAATGTACGTATTCACAGAGTAGCAGTAGTAGACTTCGCAGGCTTTACTAAACTTATAGACGCCATAGGTGGAATAACCCTTAATGTGGAGGAAGAATTTAACGAAAAGTACAATGTCCATCCGCCTTTACCAACTGGTAGAGTAATACTCAATGGACAACAAGCGTTAGTTTACGTCAGAGTCAGAAGAAGTGACATTGAACGTGTGCAAAGGCAGCAGCAGTTTGTTCATGCTCTTTATGAGCAAGTAAAAGCAAAGAAGGCCTACCTTACTTTGGCAAATTTCATCCTGAACAACCCCGATGTGATTGTTACTAACTTTTCTAGCAGCGAACTCCTAAACATGGCGAAAAATGCAAACCGCTATGCCAGTTACAAACTGGAGACAGTATTCCTAAGGGGTAAAGCAGCCACCATTGATGGCCTAAGCACTTGGATCCTTAACGAGGAAGACATAAAGAACGTCCATGAAATGCTCACAAATCCTTGATTTCTGCCATATTCTTCGAACTCAAGCATCTTGCCGTTAATAGGTTTTTGAAGTCTGTTTCCATTACTCAACCTAACAACGATTTCTTGACTTCACCACCCGATACAAATGATCTTGTATCGCTCTTCCAGCCCAGTATTGTTTCCAGCTGATCGGCGAGTATTCTTATGTCATGGTATTTCTCAACGTATCGTCTTCCATTCAATCCAAGTTCTCTTCTTTTCTCCTCAGGCATTTCATAAATCTGAATTATAGCTTTTGCAAGTGCTTCAGGATCTTCTGGTTCTACATCGACTCCACATTTCGCTTCGACTATAGGGTTATTACTTGCACCAATAGCCGTAATTATTGGTTTGGCGCTCGCCATATAGTCAAACATCTTGTTTGCACTGATTCCAAAACGAAGAACTTCCATACGCTTGAGAGTATGAACAAGAAGGTCAGCATTAGCAAGTACACCGGGAATCTCATTTTTGCTTACAGCATCCAAAAACGATATATTGTTAAGCGCCATCTGCTTAGCTTCCTCGATTAAATGAGCTTTTTCAGGTCCATCTCCTATTAAGAAAAAATGAATATCTGGATAACTATCGCGGAGCATCGAAGCGCAACTAACCAACGATTCGAGGTTGTTAGCAGGGCCGTGGGCACCTGTATAGATGACTTTGAATTTGTCCTTATACTCATGGAAGCATATGGCAATATCTGAATCCACCTTAAGCGGTTTCGGATTATCAAAGCGCTCAAGATCTACTCCCTGTGGTAACCAAACAACCTTATCACGGCTCACTCCTCGTCCAATAGCATACTTTACGCCACCTGGCATCGGGACAATTACCTTCTCTGCTTTCTTGTATAGAAAAGCTTCCACCGCATACAAAACTTTAGCTACAAAGCTGTTTTCTCGTAAAACCCCCATGTCCACCAATACTTGAGGCCATAAGTCCCTTTCTTCAAAGAAAAACTTTGCTTTATACTTCCTAGAGAGCCACCAGCCAGCTAGAGCAGCAAAAGGATGTACACTAGACCCGATAATCGCATCGGGTTTTTCCAAACCTTTTGTGCATCTCAAAACCCTCCAACCATACGAGAGCATGTTAACTACTCTGCGCCAATCATTTCTATAATAGGGGAAGGTGTTTATCCATACAAAACGCACACCGTCATAAACTTCAGTTCTGAAGAGCTGGTTTTTATCTACTTTTGTATATTTTCGAATCTTGTGGTCGAAGCCTGAAGCAAAAATAGTTACATCATGACCTCTTTTCACCAATTCTCGGCTCAAATCGAAATGTCGAGTAAAACCAGGTAAATCAGGGCTCACTGCATAGTGATTCAAAATCCATAGTTTCTTACCCATTCTATCCCTCCAAGTGACTGTATTACCCACACAGAAGCAACTACTTTGGGCTTCCTCTCTTGAGACATTATATATCTTCGCCATACTGTTTTTATAAGAGAATCTGCTCCTAAATCAGGCACACCCCGCTAGCAATCCTGACGTATACCAAAAGAGAAGATAGATGCTTTCAACACGTTGATATTCATTGTTAGTAAACAGAAGCTAAAAGTGTTAGAATAACAAGGAAGCTTGTTTCTTGATCTTGTTTCTGTGAGGAGGGATAGTAATTGGAAGAACAGCAACAACTCATGGAAGATGAAATTGATCTAAGGGAGATATTCCAAACACTGAGGCGTAGAGCGAAGGTAATAATCGGTACAACTCTTGTTTGTGCTGTAGTGATGGCAATTCTGAGTTTTTTTGTGCTTACACCAGTATATGAGGCAACCACTACTTTGTTCGCCGGGCGCGCTACTGTAACACCCGAAAATGCCAGCACACCTCAAACCCTCCAGAGTGAAATGGCCATTGCAAAAGAACTGGTAAAGGATTACCGAGAAATAGCCACAAGTCGCGCAGTTCTTCAGCAGGTTATCAACGATTTAAATCTGCAGATGACACCAGAAGAGTTAAGCGAGCTGGTAAGTGTCCAGCTTAAAAATGACACCCGTATTATCATGATAAGCGTAAAAAACACAGACCCTAACATGGCAGCCCTGATGGCCAACAAATTGGCAGAGGTGCTCATTGATGCAGTTCAGCAGATTCTGAACGTAGAAAACGTTCAGGTTATCGACGCTGCCACAGTGCCTGATACGCCTGTAAGCCCAAGAAAAGTTCTCAATACGGTTGTTGCCGCAGTGGTTGGATTAATAGTAGGCATAGCGCTAGCTTTTATGTTCGAATATTTCGACAACTCCATAAGAACGCCTGAAGACGTGGAGAGGCACTTGGGGCTACCAGTACTCACTGTTATCCCGGATTTAGGCAATGAAGGAGGCGAGTAGAAGCATGTTTCCTGGCCCAGAATTGGTAACGCTACACAACCCCCGTTCTTTAATAACAGAAAGCTACAGAGTGCTTAGAACAAACATTTTATACTCCAGCCCCGATAATCCCATAAGAACCTTAGTGGTAACCAGCCCGCTTCCGGGTGAAGGTAAAACCACAACTGCTGGGAATTTAGCTGTGGTCATGGCACAAGGAGGCAGCCGAGTTCTTTTGGTTGACCTTGACCTTAGAAGGCCGAATGTCCACCGTCTGTTTGGTATAAGCAATAGGGTGGGACTCACAAATTTGCTAGTGGAAGACAGGCCCCTGGAGAGTGTGGTACAAAAAGACAGTGTTGGCAACCTAGATATTTTGACCACAGGTCCTATTCCGCCAAACCCGGCAGAACTAGTGGGTTCTAAAAAGTTCGCAATGTTTATTGAAGAAATGAAGACTGTGTACGACTACATCATTTTGGACACATCACCCTGTGTCGCCTACACCGACGCAGTGTTAGCTGGAAGAATAAGCGACGGTGTACTGCTAGTGCTCTCTGCTGCTACTGGTAGAATGGATGCTGCCATACAGGCAAAGAAGAATTTCGAAAAAGTGGGAGCAAAAATCATAGGCGTAGTTCTTAACGGAGTTAACAAAAGCCATCTGGGTTATTCTTCTTATTACTACTATTACTACTATTATGAAGACGAACAAGGCAAAACGGTTCGAAAGAAAAAGAAAAGAACCCACGGTAGAATGTAACAATGATTGACATTCATTGCCACATTTTCTGGGGTGTAGATGACGGCCCACAGTCACCTGAAGAAACAGAGGAGCTTCTTAATTTAGCTAAGGCAGAAGGTATAACGGACATCATAGCTACATCTCACTACAGCCCCTACCTGGAACAAGTTTACGAGGAAAAGTTTGAAGAAGCTGCGAGTATGGCCAGAAGCGTC
>Ga0208823_1002816_pt1 | contig 12800 bp, 6 predicted proteins | sample AD_UKC075_MetaG_FD_184440 | JGI IMG/M metagenome (GOLD analysis project Ga0208823, IMG submission 184440) | Active sludge microbial communities of municipal wastewater-treating anaerobic digesters from USA - AD_UKC075_MetaG (SPAdes) (version 2) | ecosystem: Engineered > Bioreactor > Anaerobic >... | reverse complement strand
AGGTTTAGGCTATATTTACGACCAACACCAAAAGCTCAACCAAAATTTGGGCGAAAAAGTAATTACTTATTACAGAAGTTTCTCTGAAAAAGATTTAAAAAAAGCACGCCGAAAACTGTTTAATCTCAAAGAAAATGAACTGAAAAAATTAGTTTTAGACGAACTGAAAATCGCCCATCCTTTAATTGAAGACTATCTGTTGGAAATTCAGTTTCATAAATTGGGACATGCAATGATTTCGCCCATTCCGAACCAAATCTTTGGAAAAGAAGCAGAAAATACGAGGAAAAACATTAACGGAAAAATATTTTTTGCACATACTGATTTATCGGGAATTTCTATTTTTGAAGAAGCTTTTCATCAAGGAACAAACGCCGCAAAACAAATTTTGAAAACATGAAACAACCGTAGATTAATAACGCCAAAACGGATTCGCTCTTTATCGTTTCGCCGCCTTTTTTGGTCTTGGCAACGGTTTTTCTTTTTCAAAATACATTGATGGAACTCAATGAAAAATACAGTTTTTTCACGTGGCTTTTTCTGATTGTCTTCGTCGATGTGGCGCATGTTTACTCTACCCTTTTCAAAACTTATTTCGTAAAGCAAGAATTTGAAAAACGGAAAAAACTCTATCTCACCATTCCAATATTGAGTTTGGTTTTAGGAATTATGTTCTACCAATTAGGAAGTTTGATTTTCTGGTCGGCTTTAGCGCTGGTTGCGGTCTACCATTTTATTAGACAGCAATATGGTTTTATGCGGCTTTACGCAAGATTTGAACCCAACAACCTTCATAAAAAAATTGACACCGCCGCAATTTATGCCGCCACAATTTTCCCGATGCTTTATTGGTTTGGAACGCCGAGAAAATTCAATTGGTTTGTAGAAGATGAGTTCAATTGGATGGGAAAACTTCCCAACTACATTCCTGTAATCACCTTTCTATATTTTGTAATTCTAGCTGTTTGGATTTTGAAAACGGTGGCGGTTTTTGTGAAATTTAAGGAATTCAACATCCCAAAAAATGCAGTGATCATCGGGACTTTTCTGTCATGGTATTTCGGAATTGTCTATTTTAATAACGATTTGATTTTTACTTTTCTCAATGTCGTTTCGCATGGAATTCCGTATATCGCCCTAATTTATCTGAACGAGATTGAGAAAAAAGATGATGCTTATCTAAAAAAACTTTCCGTATTCAAATCAGGAATCGGAGTACTTATGTTTATCGGAATTCTTTTAGTCATCGCTTTTTCAGAAGAATTTCTGTGGGAAACTTTTGTTTGGAAAGAGCACATTTCTTTCTCTAATTTCTCGTTATCCGGAGATTGGCAAATGTTTTTGGTTCCGTTGCTTACCGTTCCGCAACTCACCCATTATTTGTTGGACGGCTTTATTTGGAAGAAACCAAAAAAAATATATGAAGTTTAATTTTGTACCGCCTCATTTAATCATCAAGCATATTGGAAAAATCAGCGCTTTTTTCAAAACGCCGATTTCAACAATTTAATATAGAAAGGTATGAGAAATATTTTAGTTAAAATTAATTTCCAGTTCTGTTTTTAATGTCGCTTGCTGCACCTTCAATGTTTCTCGCCTTCTTAATTTTCTGGTTTCCAAAATTATAGGTAATCGCTAAAGTCGCTCTTCTCGAATCTTGATATTGGTCGATAGAATTGAATTTTCCGCTTGCCTGAACATCATTAATAATAATTTTGTTGGTTTTCAAAACGTCTCTTAAATCAAGAGAAAAAGTCCAGTCGTTCCAGATTTTTTTTACATTCAAATCCAGTTGTTGAAGCGGACTCAAAGTTCCCAAATCAATTTTATTTTTTCCGAGATAGAAATAATTCACCCCCAAAAACCAGTCTTTTTTAGAAGAAAGTCGAATCGTATTCTGTGCTTTGAAAAATGGCGTCACCAAACTTCCATCCACCACATAAGGATCGAAAATTTCGTGAGTAATTGGATCCATATTGACGCTTCCTTTATAGGTGTTGACTTGCAATCCAATGGTGTAATTCACATTCCAGATTTGTTTGAAAAACTGTTTGTTCATTCCCAGATTTGCGCTGAAATTATTTTCGGTTCCATAGTTTGTACGGATATACCGCAACTCGCTAACTCCGTTTACTGTTCGCTGCAGCGGAACTTGAGTCGTTGCATCTTTGGTGTAAGAATTCGATAGTTGCAAAAAATACGCACTGTTGAACATATACATCAACTCTTGATTAAATACAGAAGAAGCTTTCATAAAAGGATTATTCTGTACATAATTCACTTTGGTCAAATAAATTCTTTCGGGGTTGATTTCCCAAAAACTTGGTCTCTTCATTCGACTTGTAAAAGAGTATGAAAGCGAATTTTTGTCATTGATATTGTAATTCAAACTTAAAGTCGGAAGAAAGTTTTGGTGTTTTCTTTTCACGTCAATCGCGGTTCCGAGAATTTGCCCGTAACTGTCGGTAAATTCCATTCTCGCGCCCATTTTTGTAGAAAATTTCTCACCGAAATTTTTGTCCACATTCACATAAACTCCCGAAATTTTTTCATCATAAACAAAGTGGTTGCTTTGATTGAGGTCTTTCACATAGTTTCCAGTGGTTAAATCCAAATTTTCAAGATAAGTGTCGTTATCTGTTTTTGTTTTGTTGAAATTTCCACCCGCGCCTAAAGTGAAACTTTTAAAAACCTTTGTAAAATCAGCCGTTCCCGAAAAATTATCGATATCCTGTGGAATTCTTTGATTGAATTTTCCTTCCAAACCTGTGATGAGATTTTGAGAATCTGTAATATTGGTAACGCTTTTGTTATTTTCGGTTTGATTGTATTTCAAATAGGCGGCGTTCAAGTTTAACTTGCTTCCTTTGTCGCCAAACTTTACTTCGTAATTCAAATTGAAATTATTATTCAAATGATGAGAATCCATGAAGTTTTGAGTTCTGTTGTAATGCGTTTGCCAAATATTGTTGTTATCCAGGAATTTAATGGTGTTAAAAAAATTGCTTTGCGTATCCTTATTCTCGCTGTACCAAGTGTTGTAAGAAAATCCCACGGTTTGCTTATCGGAAATATCGTAATCAATATTCAGGTAACCACCTAAATCGAAAGTTCCGTTTTTCACGTAACCTACCGAATTATTGCTACTTTTAGAGTCGCCGTTATTCATGTCATATTGCTGGTTTCTGATTTGGTTTCGGGAGTTTAAGTTCGTACTTATCGCCCATTTATTTTTTCTAAAATTCAAACTTGCAGAAGTAGCTTGACTGTTGTCGATTCCCTGATAATTTGTCATTCTCAGATTTCCGTTGGTTCCGTCGGTCATTTTTTTCTTCAACACGATATTGATGATTCCTTCCGAACTTTCTACATTAAATTCACTTCCCGGAAGTGTGATAACTTCTATTTTTTGGATGTTTTCAGCGGGAGTGTTTTTCAAAAGAGCTTCGATTGCATCGGCGTTCATCTGGGTTCTCTTTCCGTTGATGTAAATTACGGCGTTGCTTTTCCCGGCGATTTTCAAGGTTTTGTCGTCGGTTGAAGAAACCAATGGCGTTTCTTTAAGCAAGTTAAAGGCAGTATTTCCTTTTGCAACAGGCGATGCAGCGACATCAAAAACCAATCGGTCTGCTTTTTTTTGAAACACTTTTTTGGAAACAACGACTTCCTGAATGTCTTTTGTTTTGGCTGAATCCTTTTTTGGTTTTTCTTGAGCAAAAGCAACAAATCCTGAAAGAAGTGAAAGTGCAATGATTAATTTTTTCATGGTTTTAAGTTTAGGAAAAAAGAAAGAGAAGGAAGTTTTTGGTGATTAGTTTTAAAGCTATTAGTTTCGGTTATGAGTTTACTTCCTTCTTTTCTTTTTGGTTATTAGTTTTTTGGTTACAAGTTTTTTGGTTATCAATTTTACATTGCAAAGATATGTTATTATTTTAGTATTATGCAATACAAAGTAGTAAATAAATTTTCATTCATCATCTAATCAACTGATAATCAACAATAAAAATTTTACAAAATTTTTTGGATTCAATTAATTAGACAACTGAAACTTGAAAAATGTTACAGGTGAAAGATTGAAAAAGTGAATTTCTTCGAGTGAATATTGTTCGCCGTCAATTTTTCTGTGACGAATTTAGTAGTGGAACAAATCAAATTTACTGCTCCAGATGATTTAATCTTCCCGATCAAATCTCGCATACTTTTTTTCAATCCAAATTGTGGCAAAAGGGAAAAATGCAGAAACCAGGGCAAAGACGAAATCCTCATCGTCCCATTTATAAATTTTTCTAGCGGGAAGAATCAGCAAAAGGTACAGCGTGAAAAACAACCCATGGATATTACCGATGGTAGCAATATAAATAATGGGCAACAAACCATCCGGGTCATAACGAATCCAAATCATTGCTGAAAATAAGAATGCCCAGGAAATAGCTTCAAGTTTGCAAACTTGATGGAACCATTTCATGATTTTTTCCTCACCATGTTTTTCTAAAAATTTATCTACTATTTCCATTTTTTCTTTCAAGTTCAACGTTGATGACGGTTTGCTACAACTGCCGATTACTTATTGCTCATTACTTATTGCTCATTACTTATAAAAAGAAGAGCCATCCAAATATTCAAAAACTTCAGGTGGCAACATTGGTCGTACATTTTTCCCAAGCTTGATCATCTCCCGAATTTCTGTAGCGGAAAGTTCTATTACAGGTGCTTTGATTAAATGAATGTTTTCATGCTGCAAGTATTCGTGGTCTTTTTTCTCGCCTTCAAAAACTCTCGGATAAACGATGATCTGATGATTTTTAATTAAATTTTCCGAGTTTTTCCATTTTGCAAGTCCGTCCAAATTGTCTTCACCCATAATTAAAGCAAAGGAATTGTCGGGATATTTTTCGTGAAGGTAAGTTAAAGTATCAATCGTGTAACTTGGTTTTGGTAAGGAAAACTCTACGTTTGAAGCCCGCATTTTCGGATAGTTTTTCACGGCGAGTTGCACCATGTCTAAACGGTTGTGGTCTTTCAGCAGAGATTTTTTGTCTTTAAATGGGTTTTGCGGACTTACCACAAACCAGAGTTCTTCCATATCCGAGTTTTCCAGGATATAGTTTGCCAGAATCAAGTGCCCAATGTGAATGGGGTTGAAACTGCCGAAAAAAAGACCTACTTTCTTCATATATTTTGAAACAACTAACTTTCATTGAGTAAAATCAATGGAAATTCTTTAATTTGTACCAATAAAATTACAGTCTGCAAGATAATAAACTTACCTTAATTCTGTTGAATTGTTACTGACTGCTTTTGAAAAAAATCCTCTACATATTCACCATGTTTTTATGTGTATTTCTGAATGCACAGCAAAAAGAATTTTGGTTGAATGATGTTCAAAACGGTAAAAGAATTTTAGCAAAAGATTCTGTTTCGGCGGTGAATTTTCTTGATTCGCTTTCCCAAAATAATTATTATTTAATTCAGTTGAAGGAAGTGAAAAAAGATGGTAAGAAAACTGAAATCTTTTTCGACAAGGGAAAAAACTTCAACGAAGTACAGGTAAAAATTTCCGATGAGATAGAAAAAAACACCAAACTCAATAAGGAGTTCTTTACCAGAAATTTAGACTCCTTAAAAAAGTCAATCAGCGAAAAGTATCGAAATCAAGGTTTTTCCTTCAATCGTGTTAAGTCAAAATATCTTGGAATGAAAAAAGGGATTCCACAGGTTGAAGTTTCTGTGATTCCTGGAAATCAAAGAAAAATTGATGCTTTCGTTTTCAGAGGTTATGAAAAATTACCAAAACGTTTCGTGAGGAATTTGGAAAAAGAATTCCAAGGAAAAGTTTATGACGACAAAAATTTGATGCAGATTAATCAGTCGCTGCAAAACCATCCGTTTGTGCTTTTAGAAAAGCCGCCGCAAACTTTGTTTACGAAAGATTCTACGCAGATTTTCCTCTTTACCCAAAAGAAAAAGTCGAATTCTTTCGACGGGATTTTAGGTTTCGGGAACGACAAAACCGACAAATTTACCTTTAATGGAAGTTTGAATGTGAATTTCAGAAATATGTTCAATAGTTTTGAGAGCATCAATATTTTTTGGCAAAGAAATCCGGACAAAGGTCAAACTTTCGACTTGAAAACCGATATTCCTTATCTTTTTGGTTCCAATGTGGGAACGAATATCAATGTAAATATTTACCGTCAAGACTCTACTTTTGCGAATGTGAAATTGATTCCCGCGTTTTATCTTCACCTCAACAGCCGACAAAAACTGGGCGTTCGAGGAACGTTTGAAACCTCAACCGTGATGGATTCGCTGTATGTTCAAGGAAAAGATTACGTAAAAAAAGGAATCGGTGCTTTTTATGAATTCAACGAACCTACTGAAATTGAACTCTTTCTCTACAAAACCCGAATTCGCGCAGAAGCAGATTTTATTTCGACTAATTATTCAAAAGACAATTTGAATGTTACTCAAAATAATTTCTACTTGTTGGGCGAAAGAAATTTTCATCTGAAAGCTAATCACTTTTTAAATCTTAAAGGTGAAACCGAGATGATCAGTTCCAAAAACGATTTCGCAACAAACGAACTCCTCCGCTTTGGCGGTTGGAATTCTTTGCGCGGTTTTAATGAAAACTCCCTCTATGCCGATTTCTATTATTACGGAACTGCGGAATACCGTTATCTGGTGGGAAGTCAAGCATTCTTCGATATTTTCGGGCAATACGGGCAGCTTAACAATAAAACACTTTCACTGAAACCAAGGTTCTACAGTTTCGGTTTGGGTTTCAATTTCTTTTTACCGATTGGTTTAATGAGCTTCCAGATTTCGAATGGAAATGAGTTTGGAAATCCCTTTAAATTTAGCGACACCAAGATTCATTGGGGGATTTTGAGCAGGTTTTAACAAAAATTCCGCCTCTTTCTTTAAGAGACGGAATCTAATTTTATATTATGAATTATTTACGGCTTCCAAAAAGACCACTTACTGCCGTTGAAAACAATCAGTCTGTAATGTGCCTATCCTGTTGCAGGCTTTAGGAACGCCATCATTTCTGCTGCAGGGCTTGTATAATACCAGCTTTTATACATCAAAAGTCTGGTTTCCAGACTTTTCTCCTTACTTTTTTCAGCAAGGATAATACCTTCGGACAAGTAGCTTTCAAAGTTTTCTGTATTAAGAGAGTTTACTTTAATGGTGAGGATTTTCTGTATAAAATTTAAAGTGCCTTATTCATAATTAAGCTTTTTAGAAAGTTTATAGGCATCAGTCCAAATCTTCATCAGTTCATTTTCACTGTATTTAGAGTATGCTTCCGAGGTTTTAAGTAAAGCCATTAAACTGTCAACCTTTTGGGTGCTATGAAAATAAAAAGTGCCAAAAACAGTAATCGCCAGTAATCTAAAAACAATTCTCAGAAATGTGATTTGATGCCTAAAGTTATGCCTCATATATAAAAAAAGCTAAGAAACTATTTGTGAGAAGAAACTTTCCTATGTTTTTGAAAATAAAATCGTGTCAAAAACAACTCAGGTTCTCATCAATTCTGCTTAATTAATACTAGAATAATTAACTAATTTTCAAAAGCAACAAAAAAAGTCCCCAACTACATTCGTAATTGGGGACTCTGAAAAAAAACTGGCGGCGGCCTACTCTCCCGCTTACGCAGTACCATCGGCGCTGGAGGGCTTAACTTCCGTGTTCGGAATGGGAACGGGTGAGCCCCTCCGCTAAAACCACCCTAAATATTATTATAATTAGGAGATTAAGAGATTAGGGTGTCAGGATATTGGCAATCCCTCAACACACCAATCTTTAAAATTCTTAATTTTTATCGATAAAAACTTTCACAAAGAGCAAACCTGCGCTTGCCCCCGGGTGCCCAACCAGGCCATAAATCTACGGGTAATTAGTACTGCTCGGCTATGACATTGCTGTCTTTACACCTGCAGCCTATCGACGTGGTCATCTCCCACGACCCTTAAAAGATGTCTCATCTTGAGGCAGGTTTCGCACTTATATGCCTTCAGTGCTTATCCTTTCCAAACGTAGCTACTCAGCGGTGCACCTGGCGGTACAACTGATACACCAGAGGTTTGTTCAAATCGGTCCTCTCGTACTAGATTCAAGCCCTCTCAAACATCTAACGCCCGCAATAGATAGAGACCGAACTGTCTCACGACGTTCTGAACCCAGCTCGCGTGCCACTTTAATGGGCGAACAGCCCAACCCTTGGGACCTTCTCCAGCCCCAGGATGTGACGAGCCGACATCGAGGTGCCGAACCTCCCCGTCGATGTGAGCTCTTGGGGGAGACTAGCCTGTTATCCCCGGAGTACCTTTTATCCTATGAGCGATGGCCCTTCCATGCGGAACCACCGGATCACTATGTCCTGCTTTCGCACCTGATCGACTTGTAGGTCTCACAGTCAAGCACCCTTATGCCATTACACTCTGCGCACGGTTACCAAGCGTGCTGAGGGTACCTTTGAAAGCCTCCGTTACTCTTTTGGAGGCGACCACCCCAGTCAAACTACCCACCACGCAGTGTCCTTCCCTTAGGAAGTTAGGCTCCAAGTAAACAAAGGGTGGTATTTCAACGTCGGCTCCACCGACACTAGCGTGCCGGCTTCAAAGCCTCCCACCTATCCTACACATTGTTTACTCAAAGTCAATACGAAGTTATAGTAAAGGTTCACAGGGTCTTTTCGTCCCATTGCGGGTAATCGGCATCTTCACCGATACTACAATTTCACCGAGCTCGTGGCTGAGACAGTGCCCAGATCGTTACACCATTCGTGCAGGTCGGAACTTACCCGACAAGGAATTTCGCTACCTTAGGACCGTTATAGTTACGGCCGCCGTTTACTGGGGCTTCAGTCAAAAGCTTCGCTTGCGCTAACTTCCTTCCTTAACCTTCCAGCACCGGGCAGGTGTCAGACCCTATACAGCATCTTTCGATTTAGCAGAGTCCTGTGTTTTTGATAAACAGTCGCCTGGGCCTCTTTACTGAGGCCTCCCCTGGGGGAGGCGTCCCTTCTTCCGAAGTTACGAGACTATTTTGCCTAGTTCCTTAGCCACGACTCACTCGAGCACCTTAGGATTCTCTCCTCGACTACCTGTGTCGGTTTTGGTACGGGTTGCTTCACTTCGGCTTTTCTTGGAAGCGCTTTCCCTGCAGCAGCTTCGCCCGGAGGCTAGGCCTTGACTATTCCGTCAGTCTCCAGCAGGTACGGCGCTCCGTCCCCTTTTTAGTGTGAGCAAGTACGGGAATATTAACCCGCTGTCCATCCACTTCCCCTCTCGGGTACGCGTTAGGTCCCGACTAACCCTCAGCTGATTAGCATGGCTGAGGAAACCTTAGTCTTTCGGTGAGGGGGTTTCTCGCCCCCTTTATCGTTACTTATGCCTACATTTTCTTTTCTGTCCGCTCCACAATGCCTCGCGACACTGCTTCGGCGCAGACAGAATGCTCCCCTACCAGATATATCCTACGATATAAATCCATAGCTTCGGTACTATACTTATGCCCGATTATTATCCATGCCGGACCGCTCGACTAGTGAGCTGTTACGCACTCTTTAAATGAATGGCTGCTTCCAAGCCAACATCCTAGCTGTCAATGCAGTCCAACCGCGTTGTTTCAACTTAGTATAGATTTGGGGACCTTAGCTGTTGGTCCGGGTTCTTTCCCTTTCGGACATGGACCTTAGCACCCATGCCCTCACTGCCGCGCAACATTTATTAGCATTCGGAGTTTGTCAGGAATTGGTAGGCGATGAAACCCCCGCATCCAATCAGTAGCTCTACCTCTAATAAACTTATCGCGACGCTGCACCTAAATGCATTTCGGGGAGTACGAGCTATCTCCCAGTTTGATTGGCCTTTCACCCCTACCCACAGGTCATCCGAAGACTTTTCAACGTCAACCGGTTCGGTCCTCCACTTTGTGTTACCAAAGCTTCAACCTGCCCATGGGTAGATCACAAGGTTTCGCGTCTAATCCTGCCAACTAAGCGCCCTATTCAGACTCGCTTTCGCTCCGCCTCCGCACCTGAAGTGCTTAAGCTCGCTGGCAAAATTAACTCGTAGGCTCATTATGCAAAAGGCACGCCGTCACCCAACTTGTGGGCTCCGACCGCTTGTAGGCGTACGGTTTCAGGTTCTCTTTCACCCTCCTATTCGGAGTGCTTTTCACCTTTCCTTCACAGTACTTGTTCACTATCGGTCTTTCAGGAGTATTTAGCCTTGGAGGATGGTCCCCCCATATTCAGACAGGATTTCACGTGTCCCGCCCTACTCATTTATCACTTATGTATGCCTTTCATGTACGGGGCTATCACCCTCTACGGCCGTTCTTTCCAGAACATTCTATTAAACATATAAAAGCTTTTGGGCTAATCCGCTTTCGCTCGCCACTACTTACGGAATCTCTTCGATTTCTTTTCCTCCGGGTACTTAGATGTTTCAGTTCTCCGGGTTTGCTTCCCTTGCGGGATAATACACCTTCAATGTATTGGGTTGCCCCATTCGGACATCCGCGGATCAATTCGTGTGTGCCGATCCCCGCGGCTTTTCGCAGCTTACCACGTCCTTCTTCGCCTCTGAAAGCCTAGGCATCCGCCATACGCCCTTAACGATTTCCTTCCTAATTGTTATATTAGTATATTTTTATACTCGGCGCCCGAAGGCGCTCGGTTTTCTCTTTGTGATGTCTTTACCGTTAATGTCAATGATCTTAATGTCTTTTCTTCGTCCTGATGAACAGATGTTGTTTTTGGCTCCATCCGTAACCTTTAAACCAGGCCCCCGAAACTGTGGAGAATAAGGGAGTCGAACCCTTGACCTCCTGCGTGCAAGGCAGGCGCTCTAGCCAGCTGAGCTAATTCCCCTCTATCAATTAGTAGTCTCGGGCAGGCTCGAACTGCCGACCTCTACATTATCAGTGTAGCGCTCTAACCAGCTGAGCTACGAGACTGCTTGCTATTAATCTCTTCCCTGTACTAATTTCTAGTGGGTTTATTTTTAAATACCAACCAAAGTAAAAAAACTAAAGCGAACTTCAAGCAAGTTCTTTCGTGCCGAGGCACTTGTCTGTTTAACGTCGAACGACGCTCTAAAATGAGATGTTCCAGCCGCACCTTCCGGTACGGCTACCTTGTTACGACTTAGCCCTAGTTACCTGTTTTACCCTAGGCAGCTCCTTTTACGGTCACCGACTTCAGGTACCCCAGACTTCCATGGCTTGACGGGCGGTGTGTACAAGGCCCGGGAACGTATTCACCGCGCCATGGCTGATGCGCGATTACTAGCGATTCCAGCTTCATAGAGTCGAGTTGCAGACTCCAATCCGAACTGAGACCGGCTTTCGAGATTCGCATCCACTCGCGTGGTAGCTGCCCTCTGTACCGGCCATTGTATTACGTGTGTGGCCCAAGACGTAAGGGCCGTGATGATTTGACGTCATCCCCACCTTCCTCTCTACTTGCGTAGGCAGTCTCACTAGAGTCCCCAACCGAATGATGGCAACTAGTGACAGGGGTTGCGCTCGTTGCAGGACTTAACCTAACACCTCACGGCACGAGCTGACGACAACCATGCAGCACCTTGAAAATTGCCCGAAGGAGGATCTATTTCTAAATCTGTCAATTCCCATTTAAGTCTTGGTAAGGTTCCTCGCGTATCATCGAATTAAACCACATAATCCACCGCTTGTGCGGGCCCCCGTCAATTCCTTTGAGTTTCATCCTTGCGGACGTACTCCCCAGGTGGCTAACTTATCACTTTCGCTTGGTCTCCGAGCCTTGCGGCCCGAAAACGAGTTAGCATCGTTTACGGCGTGGACTACCAGGGTATCTAATCCTGTTCGCTCCCCACGCTTTCGTCCCTCAGCGTCAGTTGAATCTTAGTGACCTGCCTTCGCAATCGGTGTTCTAAGTAATATCTATGCATTTCACCGCTACACTACTTATTCCAGCCACTTCAAATTCACTCAAGACCCGCAGTATCAATGGCAGTTTCGCAGTTAAGCTGCGAGATTTCACCACTGACTTACGGGCCCGCCTACGGACCCTTTAAACCCAATAAATCCGGATAACGCTTGCACCCTCCGTATTACCGCGGCTGCTGGCACGGAGTTAGCCGGTGCTTATTCGTACAGTACCTTCAGCTCCCCTCACGAGGGGAGGTTTATCCCTGTACAAAAGAAGTTTACAACCCATAGGGCCGTCGTCCTTCACGCGGGATGGCTGGATCAGGCTTCCACCCATTGTCCAATATTCCTCACTGCTGCCTCCCGTAGGAGTCTGGTCCGTGTCTCAGTACCAGTGTGGGGGATCTCCCTCTCAGGACCCCTAAAGATCATCGACTTGGTGGGCCGTTACCCCACCAACTATCTAATCTTGCGCGTGCCCATCTCTATCCACCGGAGTTTTCAATAATAATTGATGCCAATCATTATATTATGGGGTATTAATCTTCCTTTCGGAAGGCTATCCCCCAGATAGAGGCAGGTTGCACACGTGTTACGCACCCGTACGCCGCTCTCAAGTCTCCGAAGAGACCCTACCGCTCGGCTTGCATGTGTTAGGCCTCCCGCTAGCGTTCATCCTGAGCCAGGATCAAACTCTCCATTGTATGTTTGTCTTGACTCGCTCAAAGTTGTTTACGCCTTAGTTTTTTCCTTACTTTTTTGGTTGTTATTTGTATGTCAATGAACTTGTATTCTCTTCGCGCCCCGGAAACTCTCTCTGTCGTTTGTTCCGATTTGCGAGTGCAAAAGTATGAACTATTTCTGATGTGGCA
>Ga0208823_1002815_pt1 | contig 12805 bp, 15 predicted proteins | sample AD_UKC075_MetaG_FD_184440 | JGI IMG/M metagenome (GOLD analysis project Ga0208823, IMG submission 184440) | Active sludge microbial communities of municipal wastewater-treating anaerobic digesters from USA - AD_UKC075_MetaG (SPAdes) (version 2) | ecosystem: Engineered > Bioreactor > Anaerobic >... | reverse complement strand
CATCCGCAAGCGCGTCGAACTAGGTGGCACGCCGGAAGAAGTCCTTGAACACCGGGAACTGCTGGATCTCCTGTTGCCCACCCTGCGTGCCGACTTCGCCGTGATCGACACCTACCGGTATTCTCCCGCGGCCCTACTGGCCTGCCCGGTGACCGTGATCAGCGGCTCGACGGATGCGCACGCAAGCCGTTCGACGATGGACGCCTGGCAGCTGCAGACCTCGAACCGGGTGTCGTTCCGCGAGATCGAGGGTGGTCACTTCTTCGTGCACTCCGCGGAACACGAACTGGCGAAGATTGTCGCCGACGAGCTGGACCGTTGCATGGCGCCGGGCGTGGTCAGTGCGTGGTGAGGCTGGCCGCGTGCGAGTTGCGCGCCGGCCGCTGCGAGGCGGCGGTGGCGGGCGCAGCGCAGGCATGGCGTGCGGCGGCCGGCCTGCAGCGCCAGCACGGCCTGCGCCCGCCCAACCCCGTGGCCGTCGTGGAGGGCGGGCCCGACGTGGGGTGGACCCCTGGCCTTCAGCCGCTGCTGGGATAGCTGGAGAGCTGCAGGCCGGCCGCGCATCGCCGACCACGCCGCCGACGGACCATAGCGCCCTGGAGCCGCTGCACGTGCTGCTGCAGCGGCTGCAGGCCCACGAGGATGGCACCTGGCTTTCACTATCCGCCGACGGCCACCTGCGGACCTTCGTTACCTGAACCACCGAGAGACGCCATGATCCCCTCCCGGCTTATAAGGAACATGTTCGAGGTCATCGATGCCAACAACTTCGACGCCCTGTACTCCTACGTCGATCGCGAGATCGTCTACGAGCGGCCGGGCTTCGAGCGCGTGACCGGCTGGGATGCTCTGCTGCACTTCTACCGCAACGTGCGCGTTATCCGCTCGGGCCGCCATGTGCTGGACACCATCGTCGTCGACGGCGACACCGCGATGAGCTGCGGCCGATTCACCGGCATTCAGAAGGACGGCACGCCGGTCGACATCCAGTTCGCCGAGCTTTACCGCTTGGCTGCGGACCACTCGAGCTTGGTGTTCCGCCGCACCTACTTCTTCCAGAGGGCGGTGTAGTGGCGCAGCCGCACGCCCCCCGCAGCTCGGCCAACGCGCGGTAGCCAGCCGGCCGCGCCGCTGCAGCTAGTGTGTTTCCCGTAGGGCGACGACATGGTCACCAGCTTCGCGTGCTGGCAGGAGGCGCTCGGCCCCGACGACGATACGAGGCTCGTCCATGGCAGGATCGAAGTACAGGCCGCGGAAGATGGCGCGATTGCGATTGGGCCAGTGGATCTGATTGAGGTTGATGACGTCGGTCTGCAGGCGGTGCGGGCTGTCGCTGCAGACCTGCACGACTTGCGCGGGCCGCAGGTCCCGGGCGCAGCGCGGACCTACGACATATTGCCCGAGGGACCCACCAACTTGGTCGCCAGCAGAACGCGCCGAACCATGCCCAGCCTTGCGGCGAATCAGAGGCCAAAGATGGTCTCGGTAGCGCCGCAGGTGTTGCGGCACTGGGCTCCGCGCACATCTCGGCGGCATCGATGAAGTTGATGCTGAGCTTGATGGCGTGGTTCGGGCTTAGGATGCGGTGGACGTCGTCGGTGCAGACCCTTTCGACACAGGTCATCGCGCCCTGGCAGATGGGGGTGACCTGCACAGGTCGTAGCGGCGGAGGTGAGGGGCCGCATGCGGTGGTGTCGTCGTGGGCGGGCTGACGCGGGGGGGCCCTGTGCGCCGCAAGCTACCGCTATCCTCGACAGCCATGTCTTTTGAACTGCAGGCCCGTCGGCTGCACCCAGGCATTGTGGCGGGGGTGCTGCTGCTGCACTTGCTGCTGCTCGCCGGCATGGGGCGGCTGGGAACGTGGCAGGACCGGGGATGGCCGGCACCGGAGCCAACGCCGACGATCCTGTGGCTGCTTCGGCCACCTGGGGAGCATAGCGCGGCGGACGCGCCCGCGCCTGCCGGGCCTGCTCGCCCGCGCATGCCGCGGCCGGCACCCGTGGTCGCCCGGCGATCCGGCGAGGCAACTCCCGCTGTACGCCCTGAGCGCGAGCCCCAGGTCATCACGTTGTTCCCACCCGAGCAGGCGCCTGCCGGTGCAGCCCCCCCGCCGGATGCGGCCCCTGGCGAGCCGGCATTGCCGACCGCCCTGCACCCGCCGCTGAACCTGGCCCTGCCCCGCGGCGCCGTGGCGCCCTGGCGTGGCCGCAACCCGGCGTTGGACGACGCCCACTCCAACACTCCGCGCTCAACGCTGGAAGCACGCATGGCCAAGGAACTGGGCGGCCCCGACCACATCGTGGAAGAACGCCTGGGCGACGGCAGCGTCCGCTTCCGCCGCGGCGACGCCTGCGTCGTCGTGCGTCCGAACCAAGCCGAGCGTCTGGACCCGTGGAACGCCAGCGTGCTGCCGAAGGCGCGCGGGGTGGAGAAGTGCTGAAGTATTGGCGCAGATCTCCATTCCCATGATGCTGGCCGGCACTGCCGGCGTCGCCGCAGTCTATGCCCCATTTGGCGCGAACCGCGCGCACCTTGACATAAGCGTGCGCAGGTCGCCTACCTCGCACTGGCGCGCCTAGCGTTCGACGGGATAGTGGCAATTTTGTGAGCGTCTGGGCATCCCATCTTGAACCGGGTCAGTAGCCAAGCCAGTCTCGTGTCCACGACAACTCTGTCATGGACACGATGGAACACTCGACACGCAAGAAGGTGCGCCAGCATCCCCCCGCGCTGAGGCGACAGGTGCTGATGGAATGCGAGCAGTCCGGTGCATCGGTGGCCCGGGTGGCGCAGTCGCACGGTCTGAATGCGAACATGGTGCATGCCTGGCGCCGGCAGGAACGGGTTGCCTCGGCCGCACAGGACACGAACGCTGCGGGGCCAGCCCCGCAGTTCATCGCGTTGCCGCTGCCGCCGAGCACGGCCTGCGCGCTGCCGGACATCCGCATCGAGCTGCGCCGTGGCGCGACCACCGTGAGCATGATCTGGCCCGGCCAGGCCGCCAGCGAGTGCGGGGCTTGGCTGCGGGAGTGGCTGCGTTGATCCGCATCGACACGCTGTGGCTGTGCACCCAGCCGCAGGACATGCGCGCCGGCGCCGACCGCTTGCTCAACATCGTCGTCAACACCGTCGGCGCGGCGCGTTCCCACCACGGCTACCTGTTCGCCAACCTGCGGGCCACGCGCATCAAGCTGCTGGTGCACGACGGCTTCGGCGTGTGGTGCGCCACGCGGCGGCTGCACGCTGGGCGCTTCGCCTGGCTGGAGCGTACGCCTGGCGATGCCTCGGTGGCTGCGACGCTGCAACTCACTGCCGCGCAGTTCGAAGCCCTGACGGTTGGCCTGCCTTGGCAACGGCTTGATGAGTTTGACGTCATCAGTCGATCCTGAGGATCGCGGCCAGCCCAGCCGTTGACATCGCATCTGCCGATGCGCAGCTGGGCCTGACTGATGCAATATGCCGAGCATGCTCGGCGACACCGCTGCACCCCACATCGACACGGCGCAACTGCCGCCAGATCTGTCGGCTGAGGCTGCCGCGCTGATCACGAGGCTGCAGCAACAGGTGCAGGCCCAGGCCCGCGAGATCGCCTGGGCGCACGCCAAGCTGGAGAAGGTCAACTTCGAGCTCGCGCGCCTGAAGCGCTGGAAGTTTGGTGCCAAGACCGAGGCCATGACGGCCCAGCAGCGTGCCCTGTTCCAGGACATGCTGGCCGAGGACGAAGCCAGCCTGCAGGCCCAATTGGCCGAACTGCAGCGCGGCCTGCCCGAAGCGCCCAAGACCCCGAAGGCACCACGCGCCAAGCCGCGCCGCCAGGCCCTGCCCGAACACCTGGAGCGCGTGGAGCATCGCCACGAGCCCGCGGACACGAACTGCCCTGAGCCTGACTGCGGCCGGCCGATGCAACGCATCGGCGAGGATGTCAGCGAGAAGCTGGACATCATCCCGGCCAAGTTCTTCGTGCACCGCCACATCTACGGCAAGTGGGCCTGCCGTTGCTGCCAGGTGCTGCGTCAGGAGCCGGCGGAACCGGACGTGGTGGACGGCGGCATCCCGGCCAGCGGGCTGGTGGCGCACACGCTGATCAGCCGCTTCGTGGACCATGTGCCGTACTACCGGCAGGAGCCCATCAACGCGCGCTCGGGTGTGCACACGCCGCGCTCGACGCTGGCCACCTGGGGCGGTGCCGGTGGTGCCAGGCTTGATCCCCTGTTGGAGGCGCAGCGCCGCTTCGTCCTGAGCTGTCCGGTGCTGCATGCCGACGAGACGCCGGTGCCGCTGCTGGACCCGGGCGCGGGCAAGACGAAGAAGGCCTACATCTGGGCCTGGGCGCGCAGCCTTCACGACCCGCATCCGGGCGTGATCTACGAGTTCTGTCTGGGCCGAGGGGCGCAGTACCCGGTGGCCTTCCTCGGCGGCAAGGGACCACCGGGCCCCGAGCCGGCGTGGAACGGCACCCTGATCACCGACCAGTACGCGGGCTACAACGCCGTGCTGAACGCGAAGGTCTACCCCCAGCGCAAGGCTGCGGCGTGCGCCGAGCACGCACGGAGGTACTTCGAGGAGCTCAGCCGCGGCGGCAGCAGTGCCAGCGCGGTGGCCACCGAGGCGATGCGGCGCTGGGCGCGGATTTACCATGCTGAAGGCGCCTTCGCGGGGATGGGCCACGACGAACGCCGACGAGCCCGACAAACGTTGAGCAAGCCGCTGTGGGATGAGTTCGAGGTGTGGCTGAAGCTGCAGCGCATGCAGGTGCTGGACGGCAGCAAGATCGCCGAGGCGATCGACTACAGCCGCATCGCCTGGGCGGCGCTGAGGCTGCACCTGGATGACGGCGCGGTGGCCATCGACAACAACCTGATCGAGCGGCAGATCAAGCCGTGGAAGTTGGGCGCGAATAAGGCGAAGTCAGTGTTTATGCTGACTGCGGGATGCTCGCCCGCAGTGGGTGGCCGGCACCTGGACTTCGCATAAGAAGTCGCTTCTCCTGACGTGGCAACGCCACTTCAGGAGATCTGCATGGATGTCTTCGATGCCTTGACGCCGCTGGCTTCAAGCCGACTTCGCGGCGGCCACCTGGGCCCCTTTGTTCAGCCGTACTGGGATCGTTTGCGCGAGCTGGGGTATGCCCAATGCACGGTGCGGCTGTACATCAACTGCCTGTCCCACTTCGCGCACTGGGCAGCGCATCAACGGTTCGAACTCACCGCCCTCGATAAGCAGATCGATCACTTCGTCGGCCGGCATCTCCAGCGATGCAGATGTGCGGGCGATGTTCAGCGGACGGCGCACTGCGTGCGGGCAGCCCTTGGGCATCTCAAGGTCGTCATCGTCGACTCGGGTGTTCAGCTCGATTCGCAGCAGCCCGGACCAGTGGATGAACAGCTGCTGCAGTTCGACCGACATCTGCAACAGATGAAGGGCCTGGCCGGCAGCACTCGACGCCGCAGGCTGGTTATCGTGCGGCCGCTTGTGTCGATGACGAACGGTTTGGGGTTGCCGACGCCAGACCAACTGCGGCAGTTCCTTCGTCGGGAACTGTCACGCGTGAGCGCCGCCAGTGCCGGCGTCACGACATCGGCCGTGCGCAGCTGGCTGCGCTATTGCGCGTTCGAAGGTCATCGCGTCGAGCGCTTGCTGGCCATCGTTGCGTCACCGGCCAGCTGGCGCCTCGCACCGCTGCCACAGACCCTGACGGCAGGCGAGCTTCAACGCCTGCTCGATGCCTTCCCACCGGGACTTCCTTCGCGCCTGCGGTGCTACGCGATCGTGCGATGCCTCGTCGATCTGGGCCTTCGAAGCAGCGAGGTCATCGCGCTGGACCTGGACGACATCGACTGGGCGGCGGGCACTGTGCGCATCTGCAAGTCCAAGTCGCGACGAGTCGACGTTCTGCCACTGCGGCAAGCCACCGGTGCTGCCATCGCCGAGTACATCCGTTGCGAGCGGCCTCGAGTTACAGGCCGGCGGATCTTCGTTCGCCATGTGGCGCCGGCAGAGGTGCCGGTGTCCGCCGAAGTTGTTCGGCGCGCCGTCCGTGAAGCTTATCGACGTGCAGGCTTGCCGCATACGCGCGTGCACATCCTGCGCCACACGCTGGCCAGCAGGCTGCTGAACACCGGCGGCACGCTCAAGGAGGTCGCCGATGTCCTGAGGCACCGCGAACTGGACACCTCCCTCATTTACGCCAAGGTCGACTTCGTTCGTCTCGGCGCAGTGGCGATGCCGTGGCCTGGGAGCCGGCCATGAGCGGCGACAAGTCCGTGATGGCGGCTGTGCGGCGCTACTTGGCGGAGCGCCGGGCCCTGGGCTACGCTCTCGCCTCGCCGGGCACCGAGCTGATGCGCTTCGCCCGCTACGCGGATGCGCGCAATCACAGCGGTCCGTTGACCGAGGACCTTATCGTTGGCTGGGCTCGCGAACACGTCCAGCGCACGACCGAGGTCACAGCCGCACGCCGGCTGGAGATCGTGCGGCCTTTTGCGGCGTACTACCGCCAGTTCGAGCCGACCACCGAGATCCCACCTGGGGGTGCTCTCGGACGTGGGCATAGGCGTCTGGTGCCGCACATCTACACCGATGAAGAAGTCGTGCAGCTCCTGCAGGCCACCTGCCGGCTGACCCCGCGCAACGGTCTTCGTGCGCTGACCTACCGCACGTTGTTCGGCTTGATCGCAGCGGCTGGCCTGCGTCTGTCCGAGGCACTGAACTTGACCAACGGTGATGTCGATCTGGCCGCCGGGTCGATCACAGTGCGACAGACCAAATTCCGCAAGTCGCGATGCCTGCCCTTGCACAGCAGCGTGGTCCAAGCGCTGAGCCGGTATCGCCAATCGCGCGACCAGTGCCTCGACACTTGCGCTGATGCACCGTTCTTCGCTTCGCGCTCCGGTGCGACCCTACCCAAGGGGACGGTCGACAACGTCTTCCGGCGTCTACGGCCGCATCTGGGCTGGCGTGCTCGCGGCGACTACCCGTTGCCGCGCCTGCACGACCTGCGCCACACGTTCGCGGTAAGACGGCTGCAACGCTGGAGAGAGGAAGGCCAGTCGATCGATCAGGCGATGTTCTGGCTATGCACCTACCTCGGCCACGCGAAGATCTCCGACACCTACTGGTACGTCACCGGCATACCGGAGCTGATGGATGCCATCGGCGCGAGGTTCGAGCAGTTCACCGCAACGGGAGAGGCATCGTGAGCCGCCAGACCTCGCTGACCTTCGCCAAGCTGATGCAGGAGTTCTTCGGCCCGTACATGTTGCAGCAGCGGGCATTGAGCCCTCGCACCGTGGCGTCTTATCGCGACACCTTCGTGCTGTTGTTGCGCTACGCCGAGGAGGTGATCGGGTTGCCGGCGCACAACTTCGGCATCACCGACCTGAGCGCCAAGTTCCTCGCTGGCTTCCTGGATCATCTGGAGGCTCAGCGCAACAACTCCGCCAGAAGTCGCAACGTGCGGCTCGCGGCAGTGCGGTCGTTCCTGAAGTTCGCCGCAAGGCGGGATCCAGTGAACCTCGCCGTCATCGAGCAAGCGCTTGCCGTTCCAATGAAGCGATTCGATCGCCAGTTGGTTGGCTTCCTGCCGCGCGAGCAGATGCTGGCCGTCATCGAGGTCCCGACCGACACCTGGACGGGGCAGCGTGATCGCCTGATGCTCACGCTGATGTTCAACACCGGCGCCCGCGTCTCCGAGATCGTCGGTGTGCGCGTGTCCGACGTGGTGCTCGGCCCAATCAGCAGCATCCGGCTTCATGGCAAGGGGCGCAAGCAGCGGTCGCTGCCGTTGTGGAAGAGCACCGCGCAGGCGATTCGCCAGTGGCTCCAGCTGAACCCTCAGCTTCGGGCTGAGGCGCCGCTGCTGCCACGGCGTGACGGCTGCGCAATGTCGCGGGCCAACGTCGCGCAACGCTTGGCGTTGGCTGTCGATCTTGCGGCGGCACGACACCCGGAGTTGAAGACTTCGCGGGTGTCGCCGCACGTCATCCGGCATTCGACGGCCATGAGCCTGCTGCAGTCCGGCTCGGACACCTGCGAGATCGCGCTATGGCTCGGCCACGAGAGCCCGTCGACGACGCACATGTACGTCGAGGCTGACCTTGCCATGAAGGAGCGGGCGCTTGCGCGCTTGAAGCAGCCAGAGGTCAAGCAGGCGCGGTACCGGCCGCCCAAGGCGCTGTTGGAGTTCTTGCGGTCGCTGTGATTATGCGAAGCGCCCTCGGCCTGGCGTCCTGCCTGCTGCCGGGGGATCGCCCGCACGGCCGCCGCCACCTTCACATAAACACCGACTTCGCCTTATTCCTGCCAATGGCCAGTTCGGTATCATTAAACCCATCATGGGTTGGCACCGAAAGAGCAAGCATCGCCTTGCGCGCGGCGTAAGGGGCACGCAAAGTGCGCCCGAGTACGCTTGCAGTAGGGTCTCCGCGGGCTCAACGGGCACGCATGGCTGTCCGCCAGACATCGTGAACGGCCGGGCAGTACGGCACAACCAAGAAAACTCGCGGCACGCCAAGTTGTCGGCTTGGCGCGGATCAAGTCCGACGGACTCCTAGACGTTCCCATGAGCCTCTTCGGCGGGAGGCGCAACCACACGACCCAAACCGGCCTGATCGAAGGCTGGGATGACGAGACAAGGCAGCGAGTGCGTACGGTCTGGTTCAATGGCGATCACTTTTTTATCAGATCGCATCGTGACGCGCCTGTCCACGAAAATCGAGGTGACCGCGCACAAGGCGTCGGATGCAGCCCGTCGCGGCCTACGGTGCGTTCAGCCCGTCGGTGAACGGGCCTACGCAGCCTGCAGTGGCGATAGTCGCGAAGACTATCGCCGTCATGGCAGATGTCGCTTCGGTGGGGACCGCCTGGCTTGCCCCCTATGAAAGGGAGCGGGTCGAGTCCTTTCGCGTCGAACAGGCCCGGCAGGCCTACTTGGCGGCGCATTGGCTCGTGCGCCAAGCTGCCGCCCGCCTGCTATCAGTGGCTGCGTCGGACCTGCGACTGGCTCAGCACTGTCCAGAGTGTGGTGGGGAGCATGGGCCACCGCGGATCGTCGGGCAAGAGCACATCCACGTCTCGCTGAGTCATGCCGACCAACTGGTGGCGGCTGCCGCAGCTTGCGTGCCGGTGGCTATCGACGTCGAAGAGTGGTGCAAGTTGCACATGAATGACTTGCTGCGCGGACGGGTATTTAGCGCTGCCGAGCGAAGGTGGCTGGAGGAACTGCCGGTCACAGAACGAGCCCACGCTGCGACGCGTGTGTGGACGCACAAGGAATGCCGTGTCAAACTGGGCAAGTTGAGCTTGGACGACTTTGGGAAATGCGATCTCGAAACGGAATTGGCTGGGCTTGCGCTGGGCGAGGGAACTCAGCGCGGTGTTTACCTGGACGGTTGCCGCTTCACACAGTGGTGCAGCACGAGCAACGCTGCGACGATGGTGGTCACATGTGCAGGTGACGTCGACGTGGCGCTTTGCGTTCCACCCTGATCGAATCTGCATTCGGCAGCTTGGGCGTGTAGTACGCCATGCCGCTGAAGAACTGCCACACCACATTCTCGCTCCAGCGCTCGACGAGTTCTTCGTCGCTGAGGTTGAAGGCATGCTTGAGGTACAGCAGCGCCACCATGAGCCGAATCGGCAATCGTGGCCGGCCCCGGTTGCTCACGCCAGCGCCGGCCACCTGCACCGTACTGCCGAATAGGTCCGCGTCTTGGGGTGATCGTACTTTTCGTGCATGTATGGACCCGACGCCCTTTGCAAGCTCTACATGTCGGCGCCGATCCAAATTTGAGCCACCGGGGGTGCGGACAAAAACTTGGACTGGTTATGCAGCCAGGCCCAGGCTCCGGCGGTGCTCGGCGGGGCTGCGGAAGCCCAGCGAGCTCTTGATGCGAACTTCGTTGTACCAGCGGATGTACGCGTCCAGCGCAGCGACGAAGTCTTCAATGGTCGTCGAGAGCCAGTCTCGTGCGAAGAACATCTCGGTCTTCAGCCGGCCGAAGAAGCCTTCGCAGGCAGCGTTGTCAGGCGAGCATCCTTTGCGCGACATCGAGCGCACCAGCTTCGCCTCCGTGATTCTCGTCAGCCAGCCTGGCCAACGATAGTGCCCGCCGCGGTCAGAGTGGACCATTGGCCGGTCACCGCTGGCAGCGACCTTGTCGATGGCTGCGTCGAGCATCGTGTTGACCAACTCGGCGTTTGGCCGTGTACCGATTGACCAGCTGACGACCATGCCATCGAAGCAATCGATCATGGGCGACAGGTAGACCTTGCCCACCGGAATCTGGAACTCCGTGATGTCGGTGAGCCACTTCTCGTTCGGAGCGTCGGCGCTGAAGTCGCGGTTCAGCAGGTTGTCCGGCGCCGGACTGATCTCGCCCATGTACGAACCGTATCGGCGCCGTTTGCTCGTCGCAGCGACCAGGCTCTCCTGCTTCATCAGGCGGCGAATGACCTTCTCCGAGATGCTCACGGATTGATCGCTCAGCGAGGCGTGGATCCGCCGGTAGCCGTAGCAGCGATAGTTGCGCTCGAAGATGTCGGTCATGGCCTGGCGGACGTCGGCGTACTTGTCGGCCATCTCGAGCCGGGCTCGATGGTAGAAGTAGGAACTGCGCGGCAGGTCCAGTTCGCAGAGGAGTTCGGCCAGCGTGTAGGTCGCTCTCAGGGCATCAACCAGCTGTGTCTTCTCCCGGTTCGTCAGCTCTTGCCGGTCGATGCCCAGTTCTTTTTTTAACAGTTCATTCGCCTTCTTCAGCAGGTCCTTCTCGAGCTGCAGACGCCTGATGTCGCGGCGCAGGGCCTCGACCTGCTGTTCCAGTTCGGCTCGATCAGGGCTTGCCGGGGCATCTTGCTGGCGCTTCATGGGTACGGATGCTTCGTGGCCGAGCAACTGATTCTTCCACTTGTACAGCGAGCCTCTGGACACGCCCACATCGTCGGCCACCGCCTGCGCGCTCGCCGGGCGCATGCACAGGGCGATGACAGCGGACTGCTTGGCCTCCGGCGCCAGTTCCGGGACTCGACCCGTGGCTCGGGCATGTCCTTGCGGATAGACCTGTTCGATCCACGCAGACAACAGATCCCTCGACGGATAGCCCAGCGCCCTGATCGTCGCCACGATGCAGCGGCCGTGCTCGAGGTAGTGCTCGACGGCACGATCCTTCTGCGCCTGCGAGTACATCGGCTGGCGTGCATAGCCGGTGGGCAGATCGCCGCGCTCCTCGTACTCGCGATACCAGCCCTTCAAGGCGTTCTCGGTCGGGTAGCCGAGCTGGCGAATCGTCAGGCCGACGCGCTTGCCCAGCTTGATGTAGAGCCGTACGGCTCGGACACGATCTTCGTATGAGTACATGAACTACCCCTCCAAGTAGTCCAAGAAATCGTCCGCACCCCCACCGTGCCGACCGAATATTGAGCCAGGGGTGGAAGCCGACTTTGAACTGGTCGGCTGTGGATAAGTTTAGTTCCTGATCTGCTTCGTTGACCTCCTTGGTGCCGTGTTGATCGCGCGGGGGAAGACGCGGAGGGTGTAGCCCGTAGCGTCTTCCCCCGCGCGGGGCCCGCCCAGAACGGCTCGGCCTCAGGCTCGCTCTTGGGCCCCTTGCGCGTGTGCTCTCGCGCCTTGATGCGATTCTTGGCCTCGGCCGTGCTGCGGCTGAAGCGGATCGACTCGTTGCCGGTCTCCACAATGTGGCAGCAGTGGTGCGTCAGGCGGTCCAGCAGCGCGGTGGTCATCTTGGCGTCGCCGAAGACGCTGGACCACCACGCGAAGTCCAGGTTGGTCGTGATCATGACGCTGGTGTGTTCGTACAGACGGCTGAGCAGGTGGAACAGCAGCGCCCCGCCGGCCTGGCTGAAGGGCAGGTAGCCCAACTCATCGAGGATGACCAGATCCAGGCGCAGCAGGCTCGCGGCGATGCGACCGGCCCTGCCCTGGGCCTTCTCCTGCTCCAGCGCGTTGACCAGGTCGACGGTGAAGTAGAAGCGCACCCGCTTGCCATGACGGGTGATGCCGTCCACGCCGATGGCCGTGGCCAGGTGCGTCTTGCCCGTGCCCGGCCCACCCACCAGGACCACGTTGTGCGCGTCGTCGGTGAAGGCCGTGGTGGCCAGCGTGGTGACCAGCTTGCGGTCCACCGGCGAGACCTCGAAGTCGAAGCCCGCCATGTCGCGGTGCATCGGTAACTTCGCAGCCTTCATCTGGGGTGACCGTCGCGATCGAGCTGATGAGCATGCGACTGCATGGGTTGCGCAGCAATGCCCAAATCATTGACGCCCATGCCAGAGCGGTTTGCCGAGAGTTGTTGCTTCAAGTCGACTTGACCGACGTCCACAACGACGACAGCTATCGTCTGAAGGGCTTGGCGGCGGTAGCGTTGGAGGTGGAGGGCAGTGAGCTGGTGGCTCGGCAACTGTGCCAAGCGCTGTGTGCAGTGCTGGACAAGACTTGGTCTCTAGGCTGGGAGTGGGAGCGGCTCGCCGGGGTGCTGTTTCGCACCCACCCGAACGTCGCCCTCGACGCGTTTATTGCCACACCAACGCGGCGTGGGCATTCGGCGCTCGTCGACCTGTTCGTCGGTCGCCACGACCCCGTTCGCGAAGTCCCAGAGCAGGTTCTACTGGAGTGGGTAGCGTCGGACCACTCACAACGCGATCCATGGGTTGCCCGGCACATTGACGTTGTCAGCTCCGGCTCCGACGCTGAGTAAGCGTGGCCCGAAGGCCCTCTTGACCGCGGGCCGTGGCTCAGATATCGACGACGTGTCGCAGCAGTCCGAATCCCACACGCCATGAGGTGCCGTTG
>Ga0208823_1002808_pt1 | contig 12818 bp, 16 predicted proteins | sample AD_UKC075_MetaG_FD_184440 | JGI IMG/M metagenome (GOLD analysis project Ga0208823, IMG submission 184440) | Active sludge microbial communities of municipal wastewater-treating anaerobic digesters from USA - AD_UKC075_MetaG (SPAdes) (version 2) | ecosystem: Engineered > Bioreactor > Anaerobic >... | reverse complement strand
GAGCGAAATAGACAGGGCCTTGAGAGATCTCGAAAACAGGGGGAGATTGCGGACGTTTTTCAGAAATGGCAGAAAACACTATATGGATTCCCGATCGGGCCGCGTGTGAGGTTCTAAGGCGCAGCCTGGCAGAGAACCCATCTTTCGCAATGTGGCGTACTGTGTGGGCTGAGCAAATGCATGAGCCGGACGTGAACTCGCATGAGGAGTTTCACAGTTTCGACATTGAAAGGCGGCATTGATTGATGGGAGGCAGAATCAAAGTTATCGGCGTGTTTGAGCCAGAAGAGGACTGGCATCTGGAGGACGAAGATGGCCAGCGCCTTGAGGGCGCGCTCAGTCCTGTTGCGCATCTTGTTGCCAGTTTAGTGGGGTGCTCGGGACTGACTATGCGCGGGGTCATGGACAAGATGAAAATAGAGCATCAGGGGATCGTGATCGAGGGAATAGCGGCCATCTCTGACGAGCGTCCCACATTTGTGCGGTCCATTTGGCTGGAGGTGTCCGCCCCGGGCGCCTGCATTAATGAAGCTCAATTCGCCAGCATCCTGGAGATGACTGAGAAATACTGCCTGATCGCTCAGACATTCAGACACGGGCCTGAGCTGATCCTATCAGCGAAAACAATACCCTAATAGGAGGATTGCTGGAGTGAACGATGAGCAGAAGCGTGACGTCATTAACCGGCTTAAACGGATAGAGGGCCAGGTAAAAGGCGTACAACGCATGATAGAAGAGGACAAATGCTGTGCTGACACACTGGACCAAATTGCTGCCGCGCGCGCTGCTCTGTACAATGCAGGCGTTCTGTTACTCGAGAGGCATGCGCGGGACTGCGTTATGGAGGCGATGGCCGAAGGAGGAGAAGGCGAGGTCATCGACGAGCTTGTGCGCGTGATCAAGAAGTTTGCCAGGTCGTGAAGGCCGAAGAACTGTCCGAGACAAAAATGCCGACCGGGCTGACGCTGCCATGGTTGAGACTGCAGCTGCCCGGCCGGCTTCTTTTCGACGGGTGGACATGGCGATGACTTAATCTGGAGCGAGCAGGTGCGTGAGAAAATCGTTTCCGTGAGAAACAACCCATATGTCACGTCTTATCCTGCCCGCCGCTCATAGTCTGCTCCCATAAATGGAACTTATTCAAGTTTGGCTTCGAAAGATTCTGGGGAAATATGACCATATGCCACAACCATTAGCGATTCCCCGAGGCACAACGTCTGGCTGCCTCAACACTCTGGACAGAGCATTACTTTAGCATGAGCGTGTCTCCGGGATACTCGCCAAGCACTACGGTGAGGTAGTGCTTCTGCCCTCCCCTCAGAACATACATCACTACCTTGTCGCCCACCTTCTTCTTGCTTATCTCCTCGGCGAGCGACATCTTTGCGGTAATCTGTTTCCCGTCGATCTCCTTGATGACATCTCCTTCTTTGAGTCCGGCTTTTTCTGCCGGACTATCTTGTATCACATTGGTCACAAGGATTCCGTTGGCATCCGACAGGCCCAGCTGCTTTGCGATATCGTCATCGAGCTGCTGATACCAGATTCCAATCCATGGGGTGGGCCCTTCATCGTAATTGACGATGTCTTTCAGCGTATCTTTGACGGAATTGATGGATATGGCAAACCCAAGTCCCTGTGCGTACGGGATGATCGCCGTGTTTATGCCGATCACTTTGCCTTCCATGTTGATGAGCGGACCTCCGCTGTTTCCGCTATTGATGGCCGCGTCAGTTTGGATGAGATCCCCCGTGGCCAGAGTTCCGCCACTCTCGTCGTCTATGCGTCTTCCGACCGCGCTCACAACCCCTGCAGTAACAGAGTGATCAAACCCGTAGGGATTCCCGATAGCCACTACCCAATCCCCTTGACGCAACTTACTCGAGTCGCCCAGCTGGGCTACGGGGAGGTTATTGGCCTTTATCTTGATGACCGCCACATCGGCATCTTTGTTTCCGTTAACGACTCTTGCAGTGAACTTTCGTCCATCGGTCAGTGTAACCTCCACTTTCCGGGACTCTTCTACCACGTGATAGTTGGTAACGACATACCCGTCTGAACTGATGATGAACCCTGAGCCCGTGCCCGGCTGTATTCCCTCGCCGCCAAAGAAATCTCGGAAAAACGGACCGAAGAAGCCGTCATCGGGGAAAGGGGACCTGTAGCTTACTACTCGCTCAGTGTCGATTCTGACCACAGCTGGCCCTACCGTTTCTGCTACATCTGCTATAGATGGCAGGTTTCCGCTGTAGCTTGAGGCAACGATCGGCGTTACCGCTGCGGCAGTGTCTCCTTTGCGTTCAGGGAACCCGTATGACACCACTACAATCGACGTTATCACGCTGCTTATTATCGCGATAACGACCAGGGGCAGATACTTCTTAAAAGATGCTTTCATCTACCATACCTCCGTTCTGGAGATGTTACTTGCATAAAATAGTCATCGTAGATATCACGAAGATCCAGACCATGTTGGCTGGCGTTTGCCGCTTTTCCTGAAGCCTGCGTGGGCTCGAGCAGCCAAATGTTTTCCCCAAGGACTTCCTCCAGAGCATCGCTTGAACTGAATGTTCCGGCTGCATGGATACGAACACTGGGAGATGTCAGTTCCAACTGGGGATTAGGTCTGCCGGATGCAATCGGCGGTTGCGATTTGTCTGGTGCGCCGAACAAGCTGATTCCAAGGAGCGCCTGAACCAATGGGATAACAATGAGCGTCCCAGCGACCGCCGCCGGAATCACCAACTTAATGAATGACCAGGCAGGTTTCGTAGAATCGTCCCGCTTCATCTCCCTATCAAAAGGAATCAAGGTTATCTGGCGTTCCACCTTTTCCCATACACATTCCGGACATTGCGTAGGGGTCATCGAGCTTAGCGCGCGCTTCACCTCCAGGGTTGCTGTGTATGTTGCCATGCAGCTTGAACAGACGGCCAGATGCTGCCTGACCCTGTTCCTATCATCTTCAGAGAGTTCATGGTCGATATAGGCAGAAATGAGGCGCTCAGCCATGTTGCACGTCACTTTTGGCTCACCTCCCGCGACCGCTCTTCGAGGTAAGGAGAGATTCGCTCCCGGAGCGCTCGCCTGCCCCGGTGTATCCGTGATCTTACGGTACCAATGGATGTGCCCATTATCTGCGCTATCTCTTCATAGGAGAAGCCTTCAATGTCGCAGAGAATGACAGCCATCCGATACTCTGGGGAAATGGAATCGAGCGCGTCTTGAATGAATGCATCAAGATGGTCCCTGTCATAGACTGTCTCTGGATTGCTGGACATATCCGGGATCTCCTTGTCGAGTTCATCTCCCTCGGATGTAGTAATTCGTTGGTCAAGAGACTCGATATACGGTCTCCGTTTTCGACGCCGCAGTTCGTCTATATATAGATTAGTCACTATGCGATACAGCCACTTGTCGAAGGAGGTTCCCCGCTTATAGCTGTCGAACGATCTGTAAGCCCTGACGAAAGCCTCCTGTGTCAAATCACGGGCCTCCTCAGGGTCGCCGCTCATTCGAAGTGCAATATTGTAAACGGAGTTTTGGTGCCTCCGAACGAGAGATTCGAACTCCGCGGCCTTCGACACGGGCTGTGCAGGTCTTGCAATCGCATATTCGTTGCTCAATTGAATCACCCACTCACATGCCATTTGAGCGTCTACCCGTAATAACGACTGACGCAAGAGGCGAGTTCCCTGTGTCAATTATACCTGAAACTATGCCGGTATGTGAGGGACACAGGATCCTCAATGGGCACTTGCTGGAATTTGTCTGCGTGCGTACACTAGAATGCGGAAGGAGTGCGTGTTTGGATGCATCGGAAAGCAGGAATTGCTCCGCCACAGCCTGTTGTGATTGTTGTGGAGAAGCTAAAAAGCTGTGGACATACCGCGTACATTGCAGGGGGAGCTGTGCGGGACATGATTATCGACCAGCGCCGCCCTGTCGATTGGGACATCGCTACTTCTGCTACTCCGGCCGAGGTAAGTTCGTGTTTTGAGCATGTCGTGCCCACGGGGTTAGCTCATGGAACTGTCACAGTAATAGAGGAAGGCATGAGCATAGAGGTGACCACGTACAGACATGACGGCCCGTATGTTGATGGCAGGCGCCCGGAGCATGTGGTGTTTTTGCATGACATCGCTGCCGATCTTGCAAGGCGGGATTTTACAATAAATGCAATGGCATTCGATCCGACCACAGGCGAGCTAGTCGATCCCTATGGCGGCGTGTCCGACATTGAGGCCAGACTCATCCGCTGTGTGGGCGATCCTGCTGAACGGTTCAGCGAAGACAAGCTTAGGATGCTCAGGGCTGTACGTTTTGCGGCAACGCTCGGATTCAGTGTAGACTCTTCAGTTGTGGATGCCGCGCGGGCGTTGGCGCCAGGGATCGTACAGGTATCGGTGGAACGCATTATGGATGAGCTTGTGAAAACCGTGCGTGCTCCGAAACCCAGTGCAGCTCTCGTACTCATGGAGGATATGGGACTTGCCCCCTATATCCTTCCTGAGTTGTGTTGCGAGGTCGGAGAAGAAGAAAGGAAGGCCCTTTATGCAGCCTGTGATAGATTGCATCCAGAGCCTAAGGAGCGCTTCGCGGCTCTTCTTTCGCCATTGGGGCCGAATGGTGCTCGCATTGCCTTGGCGAGAATGCGGGTCTCCAACCAGTTTTCCATTACGGTGTCTCGAATAATTGAAGGCGCTCAAAACCTTGGCCAAAACCCATCAGACTACGAACTGAGACTGACGGCGTCCCGAGTTGGGCAGGATTGCCTGCTTCAGGCTGTTCGGCTCAACCGCGCATTGTGCAGGCAGGGGACAGGGTCTTTGGCGGTTGCGGATCTCGGGAGTGAGGGAATCGAGGCAGTTGAAAGCTTGGAGGAACGAGCCGGGTCAGTGCTGGCCGCAAAGCCTGCGCTGAGAATTGCTGACCTCGACATCAGTGGCAAGGAGGTTATGGAGGCAACAGGCCTCAGCCAAGGACCCAGAGTCAGGATCGTTTTGCAGCGGCTGCTTGACCAAGTGCTCCACGATCCGTCGGCCAACAAAAAGGAATGCTTGCTTGAAATGGCAACAGGTATAGCGGAAGAGATGGAGCAGGAATTGGCGTAGGGGGCACACCTGAGATGCGCAGTAGATGCGCTGGGTTGATGACTAATGGTATTTGTGTGCCCATAAGATGGAGCTCGCCAGGGACTGTGCTGATAAGGCTTTTGGGGGGATTGTGTTTGGCCAGATCGTTGAAGGTAGTCATAGCTCCGGATTCGTTCAAGGGAAGTCTTGCTGCAACCGAAGTGTGCCGAGCTGCAGAAGAAGGGCTTCGCAGGGTGTGGCCCGACGCTGAAGTGGTGCGTGTCCCTATGGCCGACGGTGGAGAGGGGACCGTTGAGGCGTTGGTTGATGCCACCGGCGGTCAAGTCATTGATGTTGAAGCCACAGGGCCTTTGGGCGACAAGGTGCAGGCTTTCTTCGGCATCTTAGGCGATGGAACGACAGCTGTGATCGAGATGGCAGCCGCGTCGGGCCTACCGCTTGTGCCTTTAGACAAGCGGAATCCTATGACAGCTACGACGCGGGGAACAGGAGAACTCATCGCCGCGGCGCTGGACAGGGGCTGCCGGAAGTTCATCATAGGGATAGGAGGCAGCGCCACCAATGATGGCGGGGCAGGGATGGCCCAGGCGTTGGGGGCGCGATTGCTGGACGCTGAAGGAAAAGAGATAGGACCTGGAGGCGCGGAGTTGGCGAGGCTCACCAGGATAGACACGTCCGGTATGGATCGACGGCTGGTTGGAGCCGAATTCGTTGTGGCAAGCGACGTGGACAACCCGCTTACAGGGCCTAATGGAGCGTCGGCGGTATACGGTCCGCAAAAGGGCGCCACCCCGGAGATGGTTCAAGTCCTCAACGCTGCTCTCGCAAACTATGCCTCTGTCATCCGGCGCGACCTGAGAATCGACGTAGAGGCGATGCCTGGGGCGGGGGCAGCAGGAGGATTGGGCGGAGGCCTTGTGGCCTTCCTCGGTGCTCGTCTTGAGCCCGGGGTCGAAATCGTAATTGAGACCACGGGACTTAAAGAGAAGGTATCAGGTGCAGATCTGGTCATTACGGGAGAGGGCCGTATCGATTTCCAAACGCTTTATGGCAAGACCCCTATGGGGGTTGCCAGGGTCGCAACGGAGTGCGGCGTTCCGGTGGCGGTATTGGCCGGGTCTGTGGCTGACGACGCCAGAGGACTACATGATCACGGAATCGATGCCCTGCTTACCGTGGTCAAAGGGCCGTGCGACCTGGACGCAGCGGTCAGGCGCGCTTATGCCAACGTGGCTGATGCAGCTGAAACATTGGCCAGGCTTATCGAAATAGGGAGGCGCCAGAGGGGATGACCAAAGCGCACTTATTTCCGTAAATGATCCTCGGCATGGGCACGACTGCAGAACAACAAGATACAGTCTAGGAAGATGCCGGGGGGTTGGGACTTGATGTTGGGGGGCCTTCATGATGTTGACAGATAATCAGAAGCGTGTTATGGGAACGCTTGCCCGAAAGCGGGTCACAGTAGTGGGGATCGGGATTACAAACGTCCCACTCATACGCTTTCTTGCCCAAGCAGGTGCCAAGGTTACTGCCTGCGATATAAAAACAGCAGATCAACTGGGGTCGGAGTTGGCGTCCCTTTCGGGACTGGGAATAGATGTCTCGCTCGGACCGGGATATCTCGATTCTCTGGCCGATTGCGACATTGTCTTCCTCTCTCCGGGAGTAAATCCGGAACAACCGCAGATCATGGCTGCGCGCGATGTCGGAGTCTCATTCAGCTCCGAGATCGAGCTCGTATTGGAGCTTTCTGCAGCGCCGGTGATCGGCATTACCGGGAGTTCAGGCAAGACCACGACTACTACCTTGACAGGAAGGATATTGGCGGAAGATGCACGCCTCCACCACCCCGAAAGGGACGTGCTCGTAGGCGGCAATATTGGCACCCCACTAATAGAGCACGTATTATCAGTGGAAAGCGAGGACCTCGTTGTTCTGGAGCTTTCCAGCTTTCAGTTGAGGCTCTTGGCCGTCAGCCCGCATATAGCTGCGGTGCTCAACATAACCCCAAATCACCTCGACGTCCATCCGAACATGGAGGACTACATCTTCGCGAAGGAGAATATCGTCCGTTTCCAATCTGAGGATGATTGGGCCGTATTCGGAGAGGAAAACGAAATAACTGCGCGCATGGCGACTAGAGCGCGTGGCAATGTGCTGATGTTCGACGCGAGCGGGCCGGTGGATAGAGGGGCTTTTCTGGATGGCGAGTCATTGGTATTGCGATGCGGTGCCGATGGGGTCTGCAAAGATACAATAGTTATGGAAAGGTCCGATATCAAGATTCCTGGCATGCACAATGTCAGGAATGTGCTGGCTGCCATCGCTTTATGCAGCGCTGTAGGCGCCGATCCATCAGCGATGCGACACGCTGTCAGCTCTTTCGAGGGAGTCGAGCACAGGCTTGAGGCGGTGGGCGAGGTAGGTGGTGTTGCCTATATAAACGACTCCATTGCCACTACGCCGACGCGAACAATTGCCGCACTGAATGCGGTGGAGCGACCCATAGTGCTCATCGCTGGAGGCTACGATAAGAACCTGCCTTTTGACGAGATGGCAGAGGTGGCGCTCGGGAAGGTTCATACTGTGGTCCTTATTGGAGTCACCTCCGACAAGATAGAGAAGGCTCTTGTGGAGGCCGCACGCAGGGCAGAGTCGGAGCCGCCGAGGATCGTCAGGGCCAGGGTGTTCGAAGAGGCAGTGGACGCAGCGCGCGCATCAGCTTCGCCTGGAGATGTTGTTCTGCTCTCGCCGGCCTGTGCTAGCTATGGCATGTTCCGAAACTTTGAGGAGAGAGGTCGAACATTCAAGGAGATTGTCGGGAGATACGTGGAAGTTGCCGGATGCAAGGAATGACGTCGGCAGGAAGCGCTGAGATTGGGGCGGAATCTTGGCAAGCGCCATGAGTGCGAGGCCGGGTAGGCAGAGAGTTGTATTATCCGGCCGGAGCGCGGCCGAGCATCTGAGTAAATTTTGTGATAAGTTGCCGCGCGAGTTTTCAGTTTGCATTGCTCGTGTTCTGAGCTTGTGCTGCTCAATTGGACCAAGGGATCGTGCAAAATTGAGCGTACGCTGTACGTTTCCACGATAAAATCATCGCCAGCATATTCCGGGCCTCTTGCCAGATGGGGCACGCGATTGTGGAGGACATTCCCTTTCGGGTGGGGAAGTCATGCCTTGTCGAATCGGACCATACCCCGCAAAAGCACCGGCCACTTAACGTGGATTGTGCGGAGGTGAAACACTGTGGATGTCCTTTCGGCGATAGTAAAGATAATTGTATCAACTGCAGATCCCGATAAGATCATTTTGTTTGGATCCAGGGCCAGTGGTGATCAAAGCCCTGACAGTGACTATGACATATTGGTCCTAAAAAAGGGTGATTACCATAAGCGGACACTTGCGCAGCAGCTTTATCGCGAGCTAGCAGTGATTCCTGCTCCTATCGACTTGGTTGTGGAAGACCCCGACAAGGCAGAGCAGTTGCGCGATGTTCCGGGACTCATATATGGCGAAGCTCTGAGAGGGCGTGTTCTTTATGAACGATAGAGTGTGGTCAATTTGGATCTGCAGAGCTAGAAGCAATCTTGCGCGCGCAAAGCACGGGAAATTCTCAGAGGATGTGTTGTACGAGGATCTTGCTTTTGATGCACAGCAGGCTGCAGAAAAAAGCCTAAAGGCGCTTCTCCTCTATCTGGGGATGGATGCTCCGCGTACACATTCCATCGGTTATCTGCTGAAGCTGATCGAAGATGGCAGCCAGATGGCAATTCCTCCACACGTGCAAGAAGCGGCAGTCTTGTCAGACTATGCGGTAACAACTAGGTATCCGGGGAATTATGAGGCTGTAAGTGAGGAGGAATACTTGCGCGCGGTCGAGTTGGCCGATGATGTATGCAGTTGGGTCATGTCCATCATCAGGCAGTGCTGAGCAGCGCGCCTTTGTTGCAAGAATGCGGTGCCGCAGGCAGTAATACATGCTGCGATGACGCAACTGATCTCGGTTTTCCAAATACGGATGGTAGAACGCTAGGTTGTTTAAATGCAAAGACGGATTGTAATGCCGGTCAGAAGCTGCCCGTGTTTGGAGCCGGTCGGCGTCGAAAGCCTGCAGGTTGGGCATGACGGCCCCTGACATCGTCAATGTTTCCGAAGCAATCATCGATGAATCATTCGCCCCCGACAGGAGTAGGATTTACTCAGTCTTATCGTGTAGGGGGCGTATCACATGCGCCGAGAAGGATATACTCGCATTCGACAGCCTGATGCATCAGGTTCACGGCCCGGGCTAGCATCTTTGCGCCACCCACGTCGATTGTCTTTCCAATCATTGCCGGACATAAGCGTTCACAGGGTTCTGATGGCGGCTATTCTGTTCTTCATATGCGGTCTCGTCCTCTCCCTAGGGAGCATAGCGGAGCCGACTCAAACAGGAAACAGCTGGTTTCTACCAACAGGAAGCAGTCCGTCAGCGCCGGTAGGACCTGTTCTCAGTCTTGATATTGACATAACCAACGATCCAGGGGAGGAGGTGGCCACATCCCATTGGACCTCGCCGGTGGAAGGCTATCTGGAACTCCATGGCAAGGCGCAAACAGGAGGCCAGGGCGGCTACAAGCTTCTGGCGCGGGTGGATGTCGGCCCCGTAGTTGGACTTGAGAAGATCGTGTTGGACTGTGGTTACGAATCGTCTCCGAGTCAAGAGAGCCATAGGACATCCGATTCCAAGCCAGAGCGCGCGTCTGAGTCCGAGCGAACGACTAGTGATTCCATGTGTGCGACTCTCATCCTTGCCCAGGCCAACTATGACCAGAGTGTGGGCGCAATGAGCAAGACAACGGTATCAACTGCCTATGCCTGGAATGGGCGGACGTTGGTGGAAGTGTGGTCGGCGACCACTTTTTCCGAGGCCGTATGGAACTTGTCCTGGGGAGCGGTCGGAAATGTGAAGGCCAACTCCTGGCGATGGGGCGTGGTAAGGGAGAGGGCGCTTCGCGACTTTACCAGTTCGGGGGGGATTCCTGCCACGGCGGCGAAAGGGTTCGACCTTGGCCCCGGCAATTGGGTTCGTCTGGCTAGCTCTTCCACTGTGCAGTTTTCGGGTGGCCCGGTCCCCTCGGTTGTTATGGAGTCGCTTCACGAATACCATTCCTACAGTGAGAAAGATGACGCGTTCAAGCTCATAAGCTCCCGCAAGGTCACTCAAACATTCTGTTGGAGCGACAGATGGAAAACGTTCGTTCTTGGAGAGGGTACTATCGGAAGGGAAGGGGCCATTGGCATGGAATACCCCGGCGCCGACGATGGCCTCAGGATTGATCCCGGCACCGACGTTGCAATTTTGGAGTCCGAACGCAAGTGTGTGGAGGGACTTGTGTTCGGCCCGCCGTTTCTTCTACGCGTCAAACTTCCTAACGGGAGGCGCTGTTTTGTCAGCGAGGACAGCGTGCTCACATCTGCTGTTGAGTCCATGGTATAATATAATCCAAGCGAATGGTTGTTTGCCAGTTATGGCTTTAGGGAATCCTGGCCGTACTGGCATAACACCGCCATATTCCCCCCCATGCGTGTGGGGGATAGGGGATCATTATGGCAACTTGCAAGTTGCAGAAAGAAAATGGGGAGTTGATCTGATGCCTGCAACCATCATAGACGGCAAAGCCGTTGCCGCATCGATTAGGGAGGATGCCGCTGCGAGGGCTGCTGAATATCGTGAGAAGTTCGGACGCGCTCCGGGGCTTGCAGTCGTGATCGTTGGAGATGACCCAGCATCCCGTGTTTATGTGAACAACAAGAAGAAAGCCTGTGCAGGCTGTGACATCTACTCTGAGGAACATGCCTTGCCGGCAACAACTACAGAGGACGAGTTGCTCGATTTGGTTAGAAGGTTAAATGCTGATCCGAAGATTGACGGGGTGCTAGTGCAGCTTCCTCTTCCAAACCACATTTCCGAGGACAAGGTCATTGAAGCGATTTCCCCCTCAAAGGATGTCGACGGCTTCCATCCGATCAATGTGGGCAGCCTGATGGTGGGCAAGCCTGCGCTTCGCCCGTGCACTCCTGCGGGGATAATGGAGCTTATCCATCGCACCGGCATAGAATTGAAGGGCAAGCGCGCTGTGGTTGTTGGAAGGAGCAACATAGTGGGCAAGCCGGTTTCGATAATGCTCCTTGCCGAACACGCCACCGTTACGATTTGTCATTCCCGAACTGAGGACTTGCCTTCTGTATGTAGGGAAGCTGATGTTCTGGTGGTGGCAGTAGGACGTCCGAAGATGGTTAAGGGAGACTGGATCAAACCGGGCGCTGTGGTCATAGATGTCGGAACCAACAGGGTTGGCGGAAAGAAGCTCGTGGGCGATGTCGATTTTGATGAGGCGGTTGAAGTGGCCGGAGCTATCACTCCTGTGCCGGGCGGTGTGGGCCCGATGACCATAGCGATGCTGATGAAAAACTGTGTGGAGGCCGCGTTTGCTGCAAGGAGCTGATCAGACGGTGTCTTCCGGAGAATACGATGCAATGATCATCGGAGCGGGCCCTGCAGGGCTTTCTGCTGCGGTCAATGCCTGTGTGCGTAAGAAGTCGGTGGCGGTAATATCGCGAAGGCTCACGAGCCCCAGTCTCGAGAAGGCGCCTTGGATCGAAAACTACCTTGGGGTAGAGCGAATCTCCGGGCGCGAGCTTTCCGCTCGTTTCGTGAATCATGCGCGCGCTGCCGGGGCCGAGCTGATCGAATCGGACATCACGGGCGTGTTCAACCTCGGTGATTCCTTTGTGGCTTTAGGTTCTGACGGCGAGTTTAGCGCCAAGGCGGTCGTGATAGCTACAGGCTCAGTCCAGGAGGCATCTATTCCCGGGGAATCGGAGCTTTTAGGAATGGGCGTGAGCTACTGCGCAACATGCGATGGACCCCTTTATCGTGGGAAGAAGGTCGTTGTTCTTGGCTATACTGAGCATGCTATAGAGGAAGCCAACTTTCTTGCCCAGATCTGCTCTGAGGTTACATATGTGATGGCGCGCAGCGTGGAACCTGGAGACGGGCCGGCTATTGCCGAAGGCATTCGCGTTGTGAAGAAGAGAGTGCTCGGCATCCGCGGCGAGGACAAGGTGGAAGAAGTCGAACTAGACGGCGAGGCTATTCCTGCAGACGGTGTCTTTGTGATCAGGGATTCGATTCCAGTGGAAAGGCTCTTGGAAGGCGTCCGCGTCGCTGATGGCGCGATAGTGGTTGACCGCGACATGGCTACGAATGTGCCTGGGGTGTATGCGGCAGGCGATTGTACGGGTAGGCCTTACCAGATTGCGAAGGCTGTGGGAGAGGGTCTTGTAGCAGGGCTTTCCGCTGCGAGACATGTTGATCGGATGGCGGCCAAGCATCTCCCAAAAAGTCTGCTGCTCTAACGAAGGCCGGGCAACCATGGCTCAAAAGGGACGCCGAGACATCCCTTATGACTTGGTCAAAAGCTTATTCTGATGCCTGCAGCACAGCCACTGGCGGTCGGGCGCAAAGCAACAAGATCGGAGGTTCTATCTCCCATTACCGCCAAAACCCACAAACCCGACAGACTCAAAGGTGCACGCGTCATGCGAAGCATAGCGCAGCCTCGACGTAAGCGAACTTACTCAGATCTACGATAGCTATATGGGTCATCTCGCCAAAATTCAAAGGCAGAGTGAAAGCTGCGACTGAGAGTGCGCCGAGGATAAAGCTTGCGGTCC
>Ga0208823_1002807_pt1 | contig 12823 bp, 15 predicted proteins | sample AD_UKC075_MetaG_FD_184440 | JGI IMG/M metagenome (GOLD analysis project Ga0208823, IMG submission 184440) | Active sludge microbial communities of municipal wastewater-treating anaerobic digesters from USA - AD_UKC075_MetaG (SPAdes) (version 2) | ecosystem: Engineered > Bioreactor > Anaerobic >... | reverse complement strand
ATTCAAAAATTTCCATGCAACAATTCGAACAGGCATGGCGCTCCCAGCAAGACCGTCTGCGTCAGGCGCTTGGAGACAAATTCCGCCCGGAAGCGCTGAACACTCTGGAGGCGAAGCTGACTGTCCTTAATGGTTTGGTCGATCAGCGTCTGTTGCTTTTGGAAGCGGCAAAAGGTGGGCTAGGCACCAGCGACCAACAATTGCGAGCGTTCATCGCCAAAATTCCTGCGTTGCAGGAAAATGGTCAATTCTCGTTGGCGCGCTATCAGACGGCGCTGGCAGGCCAAGGCATGTCGCAGGCGCAATTCGAAGCGCAGTTGCGCCAGGATTTGACGTTGCAACAACTGGCAGGCGCCATCAGCGATACCTCGATGGTCGGCAATAGCGGTGCCGAGGCGATGTTGCGCATTGAACTGGAGGAGCGGCAAGTTGCGGCGGCGCGCATTTCTTCAGAACAATTCACTACCCAAGTGAAAATCGATCCTGTCGCCGTTCAAAAATATTACCAAGATAACGCCAAGCGTTTTGAGATCGCGGAGCAGGTGAAAGCCGAATATTTGGTTCTCTCCCAGGATTCCCTGCGCGACCAAGTCAATGTCAGCGATGCCGACGTGGTGGCATGGTACGAAAGTCACAAAGATCGTTATCGGCAGGCCGAGGAGCGGCGTGCCAGTCATATTTTGATTGTTGCTGGTGGTGGTGAGGCGGAAAAGGAAAAAGCCAAGGCCAAGGCTGAGAAAGTTTTCAAGGAGGTTCAGCAAACACCAACGAAATTTTCTGAGCTAGCCAAACAGTATTCTGAAGATCAAGGCTCGGCCCAAAAGGGAGGAGATCTCGGGTATTTTGGGCGCGGCATGATGGTCAAGCCTTTTGAGGAGGCTGTTCTGAAATTGCGCGAGAACGAAATTTCAGGATTGGTGCAATCGGAATTCGGGTACCACATCATCAAGTTAACCGGTATTAAAGGCGGAAAAGAGCGTACCCTGGCTGAGGTTCGCCCGGAAATTTCAGACGAGCTAAAGCGGCAAGCCGCCTCCAGGCAGTTTGCCGAGGCGGCGGAAGCGTTTAGCAACATGGTTTATGAGCAGCCGGACAGCTTGCAGCCGGTTGCCGACAGATTCAAGCTCAAAATCCAACAATCGGCCTGGTTACCTCGCAGCCCGGCGCCGGAAGTTGTCGCCACGCTCGGGCCGTTGGGTAATTCGAAAATCCTGAAATCATTATTCTCGGATGATGCAATTAAAGGAAAACGTAATGCCGAAGCCGTTGAAATTGCGCCAAATACGCTGATTGCCGCGAGAATTGTCGACTACAAGCCAGCGAGCAACAGGTCTTTCGATAGCGTTAAGCTTGAGATTGAGTCGCTGCTCAGGGCGCAGGAAGCCTCGGCGCTGGCGCGAAAGTTTGGAGAGGCCAAATTACACGAGTTGCAGCAAGGAATGGATAACAATCTGGCTTGGGAGGCGAGCAAAACGCTGTCCCGTCGTGACGAGCGGGCCTGGCCACCCGGGGCTGTCAAAGCGATATTCCGTACCGCTACTCAGAAATTGCCTGCGTACGTTGGCATCGAAGCCGATGGTGGTTACATGCTGTACAAAATCGTGAAGGTGAACAATCTGGCCGAAAAAGCAGACGGCAATCAGCGCAAAACCATGCAGCACGAATATGGAAGAATTCTTGGGCAGGAAGACTTCGGCGCCTATTTGGCGGCACTGCGTCTGCGTTACAAAGTCGACATCAATGCCGCAATGCTAACCAGCAAGGAGCGCTAGTATTGGTTTAAAGCATTTTGTTCTGTTGCCGAAAATAATTCCTGTTGGCCAGGAGAAGCCAGCCAACGAAAAATCGGAATAAGCGACGCGGACTGGCCGCTTCGCTTATTCCGATTTCCTTGTGTGCTGGTGGTGATTTATACCGAGAACGATGATCCGCAACCGCAGGTGGAAGAAGCGTTCGGATTCTTGATTACAAACTGCGATCCTTCCAGACCATCGGTGTAGTCGATTTCCGCGCCAACCAAATATTGGTAACTCATTGGATCGATTAGCAAAGTGACGCCATTTTTTTCCAAGGCGGTGTCATCATCGTTGGCGACCTCGTCGAAAGTAAACCCATATTGAAAGCCCGAGCAGCCACCGCCTGTTACGAAGACGCGCAGCTTTAAATCCGGGTTGCCTTCTTCTTCGATTAATTCCTTTACTTTTCCGGCTGCGCTGTCGGTGAATACAAAAGGCAATGGAATTTCGGTTGCTGCATTCATTACACAATTCTCCTGAAGGTTGAAAAACCAAATTATCTCGATAGGATCATGATCATCGAAATTAGGCTGAATTTCCACCGGTCGTGGTCTAAGGCGTGCATCAGCACGCCATTTGAGTGAGTTAAGTGTGAGCTTTCGGGCTGCAAGTCCTAAGTCGTGGCTTGATCTGACCCGATATTTTCGCGAGAGTTCAAGAAATTTTATTCTTACGGCAGTACAGCCAACTGAAATAACCCTTCCGTTTCCTTTAAACCGAACATAATGTTCATATTTTGCACCGCTTTACCGGCGGCGCCTTTCACCAAATTGTCGATCACCGAAAGTATGACCAGAACGTTGCCTTTTTGAGGGCGATGGACGGCTATGCGACATGTGTTTGCGGCACGTACGGAACGGGTGTCTGGATGCGATCCCTCTGGCATGACGTCTACGAAAGGCTCGCTGTCGTAACGCGTTTCGTACAGATCCTGAAAATCCGTTTCATGCGTGATTCGCCCGTAAAGCGTGGCATGAATGCCGCGTATCAAGGGTGTTAGATGTGGTACGAAAGTGAGTTCGACAGAACCGCCGGCCATTATCGAAAGCCCTTGCCGGATTTCGGGTAAATGTCTGTGTCCTGGGACGCCGTAAGCTTTGAAGTTATCCGCGGCTTCCGCAAAGAGGGCCGCTAGTTCGGCCTTGCGTCCGGCGCCGGAAACGCCTGATTTTGCATCGGCCACCAAATGATTTTTATCGATCAAGCCCGCTTCGATTAAAGGCATGAAGCCCAGTTGTACCGCCGTCGGGTAACAGCCGGGGTTTGCCACGAGACGGGCATTACGAATGGCTGCGCGGTTATGTTCCGGGAGTCCATAAACCGCTTTGGCAACCCATTCAGGGCATGCGTGCGGCATTCCATACCAGTGTTCCCACTCAGCGACATTCTTGATCCTGAAGTCGGCCGCTAGGTCAATCACACGCACTCCGGCATCAAGCAACGCGGGTGCCTGTTGCATGGCAATGCCATTCGGGGTGGCGAAAAAAACGACATCGCATGCTTTGAGATTAGCCGTCGCCGGGTCTTCGAATTTTAACTTCAGACGTCTTCGCAGACTCGGGAACATGCTGGCGACAGGCGTACCCGCGTCGCCACGGGAAGTGATGGTCGTGATTTCTACCTCAGAATGCTGTGCCAGCAAACGAAGCAGTTCGACGCCGGTATAGCCGGTACCGCCGACAATGCCAACTTGTATCATAAGCGCCTCCCGAGTAACCCATAATGATAGCTCCGAGTGCCAGAAAACACAAAAGCCGCCAGTATTCAACCGGTGTAAAAACACACTATTGACCCGGCCAGATAAGGTGTGAAGTTTCAAAACGCATATTCGACACGCGGATCTTGGAAGAAGCGCTTGACCGGCTCGGGTGATTGTTCGAGCTTGATCATATGATCAATGGCGGCGAGTTTTAGTTTGGCCTTTGGGCGTAGTGGCACTTTCGTCCCGATGGCAGGCTTGAGGTCTGCGTTTGGGCGCTCCCGGATTCAGTTCCGGCCTGTGGGTGGGCAGGTAGAAGAGTGCAAACTTGTCTTGGTGCTCAGCCGCCCATGCCTTGACTGGCTTGCGGTGACGGACTCGCAGGTTGTCGAGAATAAAGAACACCTGCTTGCCGGCATCCTTGCTCGGCGTTGCAAGGAATTCGATCAGCGTGGCGGCGTTGAATGCTTCGTCAATGATCATCCAGCGTGTCTTGCACGGATGCGTCACCGTGGCAATCATCGACAGTTTCTGCCGCGCACCACCAACCGTATGGACGACCGCGCAACTCGGTATTGACCAAGGCCGTCTCATCGCCCTCGTGGAACTGGCCGCCTTCGGTCTTGGCTTGCTTCTCAATTTCCGGGTATTACTCATTGAGCCAGGCCTGTACAGCTTCCGGTTGCTGCTCGTAGGACTTCTCGATCAGCTGGAGTTGGAGTTGACCCTTTTCGGTGGACACCTGATGCTTACGCAACAAGGAGTCCAAGATGCCGAAAAGCAGACCACCGTACCCGGCGGAATTTCGCCAACAGATCGTCGAACTGGCCGAGGCCGGCCGAAGCCCGCAAGAGTTGTCTCGGGAGTTCGGGCCGACCAGCCAGACCATTGTCAATTGGCTGGCGCAAGCAGCCCGCGACGCCGGCAAGCCCTTGCCTGGCAAGGAGGGCTTGAGCAGTACCGAGCGGGCTGAACTGGCCAAGCTGCGCCGGGAGAACCGGCAACTGAAGATGGAGCGCGACATCTTGGCAAAGGCTACGGCCTGGTTCGCCAGAAGGAGCGAAGGTTCCACCTCGAACTCTTCGAACTCGTGATGGCGCGCCAGGCCGACTTCCCCGTGCGTACCCTGTGCCGCGTGCTGCGTGTGTCGGTCAGCGGCTTCTATGCTTGGCGACAGCGGGCGCCCAGCCCGCGCGCCGTGGCGAATGCCGTGCTGACCGAGCGTATCCGGCTGATCCACAAGGAATCCGGCGGGAGCCACGGCCGCCCCCGGGTTCGGGCCGAACTGCTGGAGCAAGGCGAGACCGTCAGCCACAAGCGCGTCGCCCGCCTGATGCGCCTGGTGGGCTTGCAGGGCGTGAGCCGCCGCCGTGGCTACGTGGTCACCACCCGGCGTGATCCCGACCGTGACCCGGCGCCCGATCTGGTAAAGCGCCAGTTCGTGGCGGACGCACCCAATCGCCTTTGGGTGGCCGACATGACCTACGTGCCGACCTGGCAGGGCTTCATCTATTTGGCCATGGTGCTGGACGTGTTCAGCCGGCGGGTCGTCGGTTGGTCCATCGGCGAGCATATGCGCACGGAACTCGTGCTTTCGGCGCTCAACATGGCCGTGGCCACGCGCAAACCCCACAGGGTGATCCACCACAGCGACCAAGGCAGCCAGTATTCCGCCCTGGCCTTCGGCAAGCGCTCCCGGGAAATGGGCATCCAGCCGTCCATGGGCACCGTAGGCGATGCCTACGACAACGCCATGGCGGAGAGTTTCTTTGCCAGCCTGGAATGCGAACTACTGGACCGCAACACCTTCCGCACCAAAATCGAGGCTCGCCTGGCCGTGTTCACCTGGATCGAAGGCTGGTACAACCCGCGCCGGCGCCATTCCGCGCTCGGCTATCTGTCACCCATGAACTACGAAAAGAAACACCACCACTCTGTGCAGTCAGCCAGCCCCGAACCCCGGGTTATCCACCGCGCCGCCTCTGGCCTGAGAGGGGCCAGCGGCGGCGCCGTGGATAACCCTACGCCCGAGGAGGCTCAACCCGCTTGAAAACCAAGCGCTAACCTGTCCACCCGATAGGGGCAACTCCAAGACGCCGGGGCAGTCCCTCATTTCAGCATCCCTCAACGCCGATCGCGATAATCGTCGTACCCGCGGTGATCGCCGTGTTGCCGATCCCAGTGCCCTTCGCGCAGATGCCAGCGATTGCCATCCCGCTCCCAGCGGTGAGGCACCCAACGCTGGCCGACACGCGGCGCTTCCCAATGGCCGGGCGACCAGACATGGCGTCCGCCGGCCCAGTTCCAGAAACCGTCGATCCAGATATAGCCGACGGCCGGCGGCGGTCCGGCGTACTCGACCCGCGGCGGCGGCGGTGCCGCCATCACCGGCTCCTGATAGTAGGGGCGACCGGCGGGGGCCACCACGCAAGCGCTCAGCAACAGCGCCGAAGCCGAGCAGATCAAAATCAACGATCTATTTGTTTTCATGTGCATAATCCATTTTATCCGAGTGTCGAATCGCCTTGCCGACCGCCGTCCCCACGTTCCTCAGCGCTCGTCGGGGTGGCGGTGTCCGTCCCGCCATTCTTCATGGCGCCGATAGTCCTCGCGGCGAAGATCGCGACGATACGCTTGCCGACGACGCCGTTCTTCCCAGCGCTGCGGTTCGTAATGCCAACGTTCGCCGCGTTGCTCCCAATAGCCGGGAGAATAAACATAGCCCGGACGCACCCTGGTCCAGTAACCCTCGACCCAGACATGGCGGTTCCCCTCCCACGCCCAGTAACCCGGCGTCCAGAGATACCCTTTGCGTCTCGCCGGAACGACTTCCGCCCGGGGTGGCGGTGGTCGGACATCGATATCGACGCCGACGGGCGCGTCCCTGCCGATGCGTGGCCCCGGCGGATTGGCCCAAACGGCCGGCGATGATAACAGGGTGGAGGCCAGGACGGCGGTCGCCGCGATCATGCCGATTTTTTTCATCAGATTTCTCTCCGGTGGTTTGGCGGTGTTCGTGCAATGGCGTTCGTACAATCCCGCCATGATCGGAACAACGCGTCGCGATCGGGAGCGTTGATCGACGATACGAACTGTTGCAAACAGGAACACCGCTCCTACAATGCCGATCCGGCGATCCGCCCCGCGCTCAGTGCCCGGTGGCGAAACGGAAAGGCACGGCGACCACCGACGTGCCGGTATCGACCGTCACCGTCGCCTGCCACTCCATCCGGCCGGTGGTGCAGATCGGCAGATTGGCCTGCCCGACAAACGTGGCGCCATCGTCTTGCGCGTGCAGGGGCTGGCGGTTGTCGCCCATTTCCATCTGGCTGCCGTTGAAGTCGACCTCGACCCGCCGCGCCGCGCCGTTGCGGAAGGAGGCGCGCAGCGTCAAGGGTTTCAGGATGGGAATCGGTCGAGGTTCAACCGAAAATTCGAGTTCGCCGCCGTCGGGCAGCGTCGCCGCGCACGCCTGTCGATTGAGGTCGCAACCCGACAGCGGCAGGACGATATCCGTCCTGGCCTTGAGCAGCGGCGCCAGAGCGTGGCCGGCGACGCCGAGGAGGACGATGGCGACGACGATGGCGGCGTCGATAAGCAGATTCTTGGTCATTGAGCGAGTGTAGCCGGGCTGGCCGTCGATGCCCATGGTGGCGGCGCCTGCCGGATTATCCGCCAAGAAAAGATCGCGGTCATGCGGCGGATTGCCGCAAGTCCGGCGCCGGCGCGGGTGGCGATTTTTCAGCCACGGATTGAAATTGACGCGCATCAACGTGGGCAGGTGGCATGGCTGCTAGATTGGCGGTCGCGGCCTGCAAGCGCATCTGGCGATGCCCGGCAACACCGACGCTGGCGCGCGGCGCCGACGCCGACGCCGACGCCGGACGGAAAACCGCCGCCGGGTTCGATGGAGAGGAACGGATGATCGAAAGACTGTTTGCCGCGCTATCGCTACTACTGTTACTGGCGGCGTGCGCCGCGCCGCCGTTGCGGGGAACGGGCGATCTTGGTCTGGTGATCGAGCGCGCCAGCGGACACGTGACGCTGATCGACACCAGCCGACGGGTGCCGTATGCGCGCATCGGCGGCCTGGGCGACCTGTCGCACGCCTCGGTGGTCTATGGGCGCGACGGTCGCCATGCCTACGTTTTCGGGCGCGACGGCGGGCTGACGAAAGTCGATCTGCTCGAAGCGCGAATCGTCAAGCGCGTCATCCAGTCCGGCAACGCCATCGGCGGCGCCATCTCGCAGGACGGCCGCCTGATTGTCGCCCAGAACTACACGCCGGGAGGCATCAAGGCCTTCGACGCCGCGACACTGGACCAACTGGCCGAGGTACCGGCCGAATACACGCCGGGGCGTTTCTCGAAAGTCGTCGGTCTGGCCGATCTGACCGGCCAGCGCTTCGCCTACGCGCTGTTCGACGGCGGCGAAATCTGGCTGAGCGATTTCACCGATCCGCGTCATCCGACGACACAGCGTTTTCCCGCCGGCCTGCAGCCTTACGACGGCTTGGTGACGCCGGACGGTCGCCACTATCTGGCCGGTCTGTTCGGCGAGGACGGTGTCGCCTTGCTCGATACCTGGCAAACCGCGCAAGGCAGCCGACGCATCCTGCCGAATTACGGGCGCGGCGAAGAGAAACTGCCGGTGTTCAAGATGCCGCACCTGCGCGGGTGGTCGATGGCGCAAGGCAAGGCCTATCTGCCGGCCATCGGGCGCCACGAAGTGCTGGTGGTTGCCGGCGACGACTGGCGCGAAGTCGGACGCATCCAGGTCAAGGGGCAGCCGGTGTTCGTCATGGCACAGCCGGACGGCCGTCGGGTATGGGTCAATTTTGCCTTTCCGGACAACGGCTGGGTACAGGTGATCGACACCTTGAGCGGTCAGGTGACCAAGACGCTGGCGCCCGGCAAGGCCGTTCTGCACATGGAATTCACCCCGCGCGGCGAGCAGGTCTGGATTTCGGCGCGCGACGACAACAAGGTGCTGATTTACGATACCGCCACCCTGGAACCGATCGGCGAATTCGCCGTCGATGCGCCAAGCGGTATTTTCTTCACCAGCCGCGCCAACCGCACCGGTTTCTGAACGAGATGAGCGGCCAGACCGTCGACTTTCGGCTGCTGAACGATTTTCAGCGGGACTTTCCCCTGTTGCCGGCGCCGTTCGCCCAAATCGCCCTGCGCCTGGGCGTTACTGAAAACGTCGTGCTGCGGAGCCTGGAAACGTTGCGCCGCGAAGGCAAGATCGCCCGCGTCGGCGCCGTCTTCGCCCCCCGGCGGATCGGGGCCAGCACGCTGGCGGCGCTGGCCGTGCCGCCCGACCGGCTGGCCGCCGTCGCGGCGACGGTCAACCGCTTCCCCGAGGTCAATCACAACTACGAACGCGAACACGCCTACAACCTGTGGTTCGTTGTCACCGCCGGTTCCGAAGACCGTCTGCGAGCGGCCCTGGCCGCCATCGAGCAAGCCGCCGATTGCCGTCTGCTGCGACTGCCCTTGGTACGGGAATACCACATCGATCTCGGCTTTGCCCTTCACGGCGACGACAGCGCGCGCAAGACGGTCGTCGCACAGCGGCCGTTCGACACGGCCATGCCTCCGCTGAGCGAGGTTGAACGCCGGCTGGTGATGGCCTTGCAAGAAGGCTTGCCGCTGTTTTTCCGGCCGTTTGCCGTCCTCGCCAGCCGTGTCGGCTGCGAGGAAGACGAGGTGATCGAACGCCTGCGCCACTGGTGCGCGAACGGCGTGATCAAGCGCTTCGGCGTCGTGGTGCGGCATCGCGAACTCGGTTACACGGCGAATGCGATGCTGGTGCACGACGTTCCCGACGAGGCGGTCGACGAGGTCGGCGAACGGCTGGCGCGCGAAGCCGGCGTCAGCCTCTGCTACCGGCGTCCGCGCGTGCTCCCGCAATGGCGCTACAACCTGTTTTGCATGATTCACGGCCGGGAGCGCGTCGACGTCGAGCGCAAGATCGTCGAACTGCGCCGCCGTTTGGGCCTGAAAGATTTCCCGCACGCGGTGCTTTTCTCGTTAACCCGCTTCAAGCAAGGAGGCGCGCGCTATGTCTGAAGTGGCCATCGACGCCATCGATCGCGCGATCGTCGATCGTTTGCAGGGCGGCTTTCCGCTTTGCGAACAACCCTACGCCGCGGTGGCGCACACGCTCGGCATTTCCGAGGCCGACCTGCTGGCCCGCCTGCAAGCACTACTGGCGGCGCGCGTGCTGACCCGTTTTGGACCGCTGTTCCAGATCGAACGCATCGGCGGCGCGTTCGTTCTCGCCGCGATGCGCGTGCCGGAAGGCGACTGGCAGCGGGTGGTCGACGCGGTCAACGCCTTTCCCGCCGTCGCCCACAACTACCGGCGCGAAAGCGAACGCGGCTGCGAACTGAACATGTGGTTTGTCCTGGCCACCGAGAGCGCCGACGCGATCGCCGAGGTCGTCGGGAAAATCGAAACTGCCTGCGGCCTGCCGGTCTTCCTCTTCCCAAAGGAGCGCGAATACTTCATCGAAATGAAACTGGCGGTGCGCGCATGACCGTCGCCGGCGATCTTGCGCACGATCATGACCACGATCTCGACGCCAATCCCGCGCTCGACCCGCTCGACCGTCGACTGGTGCTGGCGACGCAAAACGGCCTGCCGCTGCTGCCGCGCCCCTATCACCATCTCGCCGAACAACTCGGCATCCCGCCCGACGAGGTGATCGAACGCCTGCGGCGGATGCTAGCCAACGGCCTGATCCGGCGCATCGGCGCGGTGCCCAACCACTACGCCATCGGCTACACCGCCAACGGGATGAGCGTCTGGGACGTGCCGGACGCGCGCATCGACGAACTCGGCGCCCAGATCGGCGCCATCGACTTCGTCACTCACTGCTACCGCCGGCCGCGCCGACTGCCCGCTTGGCCGTACAACCTCTTCGCCATGGTGCATGGCGCTTCGCGCGCCGAGGTGCAACGCAAGGTGGCGGTGATCGCCGGCATTCTCGGCCCCGACTGCCGCGCGCACGACGTGCTGTTCTCGACACGCCTCCTCAAGAAAACCGGACTCCGAATCGGCTGATGCCGACGCCGGCGCCCATAACGCCATCGACCAACCCGCCAGGCGACTTGGTCGGAAAAGAACGCGGACTTGGCGAAACGTGACGATGGAACGGCAATCCTCACAAATCGAGCGGCGACACCACCCCGCGCCCGCCCTTGTTGAGCACGTGGGTATAAATCATGGTGGTGCTCACATCGCTGTGGCCCAGCAGCTCCTGCACCGTGCGGATGTCGTAGCCGCCCTCCAGAAGATGCGTGGCGAAAGAATGGCGCAGGGTATGCGGCGTCGCCGGCTTGCTCAAATCGGCATCGCGCACCGCCTGTTTCACCGCCCGCTGCAACGCCTGGTCCTGCACATGGTGCCGCCGCGTCTCGCCGCTGCGCGGATCGACCGCGAGCTTGATGGAAGGAAACACATACTGCCAGATCCACTCGCATGCCGCGTTGGGGTATTTGCGCTCCAGCGCGTACGGCAAATACACCGCGCCCAACCCCGCGGCCAAATCGCGACGGTGCAGTTCCCGCACCCGCTCCAGATGAGCGCGCAGAGGCTCGACCAGGGCCATCGGCAGCATCGTCACCCGGTCTTTGAAGCCCTTGCCATCGCGGACCAGGATTTCCTTGCGCTTGAAATCCACATCCTTCACCCGCAGGCGCAGCCCTTCCATCAACCGCAACCCGGCGCCATAGAGCAGGCTCGCCAACAACCAGTGCGTTCCCCGCAGCCGCGTCAACAAGGCCTGCACCTCGGTTTGCGTCAGCACCACCGGCAGGCGCTTGGGCGCCTTCGCCCGCTCCACGTTATCCAGCCATGGCAACTCGCAATCCAGCACTTGCCGGTAAAGGAACAGGAGCGCACTTTTGGCCTGGTTCTGCGTCGAAGCCGCCACCTTGCCCTCGACAGCCAGATGCGTCAGGAAAGCGCCCACCTCGGCCGCTCCCATCTCGCGCGGATGCCGCCTGCCGTGGAATCGGATGAAACGCCGAATCCAGTCCAGATAGGCTTGCTCGGTCCTCAAGCTGTAATGCTTCAGCCGGATCCTGCCGCGCACCTGATCAAGCAGCCGGGGAGGACTCCCCGATTCTGATGCCGATCTATTATCGTCCACCAATAGGCCCCACTAAAATTTTTCAACAAGTTGATTCAATGTGCTACGCTACTGCCGATTGAATTTTACACCACCCTGAGACGGAATATTTCCCGTCTTTTAGGGGGTCTACTTTACGTTATGCAGTACGCTTCCATCGCTCATGGAGATAAAGGAGGTATCAATGGCGCTTCTAAGCTCAGCAGAAATTCTGCAAGCGCAAGCAATCATCAACAAGACCACGCCCGGCATCTACGAACTGAAGGTTTTGTATGGCGGCACATGGTCATCAATAAAGAGCCCGACGACTTTTGGTGCAAAATTCAAGGCGACTGTTCTCGCAGGAAATTTACGAGGCATATGTATTAAGTCGCCCAAGACAGACAACCATCAGACATACGAGGTGCTGGGTAAATGAAAGTTAACATCAGTCTGGCCGCAACCGTGCTAACGATTGCTGCTGCTCAAGTTTCAGCGCAATCAACCTTAAGTCTTGAACAAGATCGCAAGATCCTTCAGGATGCGTGTCAGTCACTTAAAGGGCCGGAAAAGCGATCTTTATGTAATGAATCGATTAATCGACTCACTCAAGTCAAAGCTTCTCAGCCCGTTGCCACAGAAAAGGTTGCGGCGCAAACTCGGGAACCTATCACGCTTAAAGGCGTACCTTTTGATACGCCAGACTCCAAAGATGCAGTTCAGAAACTTTGCGTCCTGCCAAATCAACACTACACGCGAGATATGTGGTGTAACTTTAACAAGGAAGGGCGTATTGCTATGCCCAGTTTTGGCTATGGAAATCTGACTGACCTCGCCTGGGTTGTTGTAGATAAGGACGGTTCTCTGGTTAAGTTTGAAACGTCCGGCTCAAAGGGTGAGATGCTTGAACTCGCTTCGCTATTGGGCGAGAAATATGGGAAGCCAGTAGTAACCGACAAGCAGATCGAAAACAAACTCGGAACAAAATTTGATCAAAAGATTTTTGTTTGGGTCGATCAACGTGGCACTCGGATAACGATTCACTCAATTTACGACAAAATCGACAGTGGCCGAATCGTTATTGAATCAGCCTCTTTAGTGAAACTTGGTGACGCTGTGCAACAACTTCGTCACGAAGCAGGAAAGAGCAATCTCTAGCCTCCATGCAGCCAATGCAATGACTCGCAGCAAATGCATAACCCGGCAG
>Ga0208823_1002789_pt1 | contig 12856 bp, 9 predicted proteins | sample AD_UKC075_MetaG_FD_184440 | JGI IMG/M metagenome (GOLD analysis project Ga0208823, IMG submission 184440) | Active sludge microbial communities of municipal wastewater-treating anaerobic digesters from USA - AD_UKC075_MetaG (SPAdes) (version 2) | ecosystem: Engineered > Bioreactor > Anaerobic >... | reverse complement strand
AGGCTGAAAGTGCTGGTACGGAACTTGTCAAAGTCGATCCCCGCGACACGACACAGATGTGTTCGAACTGCGGAAGCATCGTGAAAAAGACGCTCTCCGAGAGAGTCCACGAATGCCCATACTGTGGTTTTGTTGCCGATCGAGATTATAATGCTGCGGTGAATATTCACCGTGTGGGGATGGAACAGCCCTTTGAGCCTGTGGAGACGATGCCTCTACATCACATCTCTGTGGTGCAAGTGTTGTCCATGAAGCAGGAAGCCCCGCCCGAGAGGCGCGGGGTAGTTCACTGCACTCAAATAAGAAAACAGGATTATTATTGGCAATTGCCGTCGTGCTCTCTGCGGCCATCTCCGTTTTTTCTTCTGGTGAGCATGGGCTATGCCGATGATGACGAAGCCGCACACGGCCGGGTCTCCGGGTATGACCGGATGACCCGGATAATGCGAAACGACAGCGAAGTCCTGGATCTGTTCGAGGGAGGCCAGATCTTCAAGGCCGGCGTGTTCAACGAGACAGGAGAATCGGTAAAATTCATCTGCCTTTCCTCCTCCCCGGCATGTGGGGGGCGGAGACCGATCCTGCAGCATGGGAGAGTATCGATGAGTGTAGAGTGGTTACCGCCGTCACCGATGCCGGCGGCGAGACCGTCGGTTGGGAGAGAAAGATAGACCAACTGCCTGAATGGGCGAAAACTGGTTGATGTCACCGCAGTTTCCGCGACTATAACCCGGAGCGTTGCCGGAAACCGGATTGCAACACTCACAACGGGCCTGATAACCAAGGGCTTCACCGGAGGACGAGGCTCCCGGTCTCCGCGGCCCTGTGATCGCCCTCGCTGCAGGAGATCGTCCAGTGGTAGGTGCCCGGCCCCTCCGGGTCCAGCAAGAGCACGATCTCAGATTGCCGGGTGTCATTGAGGACTGGCATGTCAAAGAAGCGGCATTCATACTTCCGGCCGCCGGGGCCGTCGACCCGGAACTCCGCCATCTGGAGGAACACCTCCGCGGTGTCCCGGTAGTCGCACCCCACCACGACCCAGTAGCGCTCACCGGGAGTGTATGTGCGGGTGTGGGTGCGGGCCGATGCGGAGCAGGCTATCCCGCCGGTCTCGTCGACCTCGAGGAGACCTCCGTCGATGTCAACCTTCCCGTACTGCTGGAGGAGGAAATCAGCCCGGTCAACCCCGAGAACCGAGCCGTCGGCACCGTACGCCGCGACCGCGAAGGAGTGCTGCCCGGGGGCAGGGATCGCCGCCAGGCCGTTCTCAAGATCCCGGATCAGGATCCCGTCAAAGTAACCATCGACCCGGAGAACCTCTTCAGGCCGGTCGATGCGGTAGGAGAGCGGGACGGCGGCTGAAAGGGCAAGTTGGGTTGGAATGTCTTCACCCGGTTCGATTTCGTCCCCCCAGGGAATGGTGACGGCGCTTCCCGATACCGCTGGCGGCACGATCCCTACCCCCTCTCCCGTGGCCGTCGCGACCGCTTTCGCCCCGGTGGGGCCGTAGGTGACTGCTTCTACGGTGTGCACACCTCCCGGCAGGGTGACCGACCCGGACGGGACTGCCCCGAGGCTGGTGCCGTCGACTATCACCTCGACCGGTGCGCCATTTGGAGTTGCAAAGAAAACCGTTCCGTTCTCGATCGAAAGATCGATCTCAGGCTCGTCACCGCCCGCGTCAAGTCCCACAACCGTCCCGGCGACGATTCCTGCACACTCAGCGGCGAGTGTGTAGTTGAGCCTCTCCGGCCGGTCGTCGGGGGTATGGATGATCGCGTGACTGTCGCGCTCGTAGATGCGGAGCGCCGGGATACCGGCGGCACGGAAGGAGATTTCATCCCCCCGAGCAGCGTCAAGCAGCTGCGCCGGCGTCTCCTCGACGCAGGCCGATGGGGGGAGTGCATCGAGGATCCCCCGGTGCTGGGGGAGCGCTGTTATCAGCAGCCGGTCCCCGGAGGCGATACAGTCGAGGTTGATCGCGACGACGGTCCGGCCGTGGAGGTCAGGGTTGTCGGCGAGCCACCGCCTGCTCCCGTCAAGCCCGGTCTCCTCGCCGCCGAAGGCGATGAAGTAGACCGTCTGGTTCAGGGGGGTGGCATTGAGGATCCGGGCGACCTCAAGCATCGTCGCGACGCCCGCGGCGTTGTCGTCGGCGCCGGGCGTCCCGGGAACGGTGTCGTAGTGCGCGGAGATGATGACGATCCGGTCGGTCTCCCCCTCCCTGACGCCGATGATGTTTGAGGAGAGGGCAAGCGGCGGATCAAAGTAACAGTTGGTGTATGCGAACCTCCCGGTGCTGACCGAAAGCCCGCGCTCCTCCATCGCCGCGGCGATATAGGTCGCCGCCGCCGTCCGATCTTTTGACTCCAAAAACCGCTCAAACGTGCAGAGGTCGTGGGTCATCTCCTCGATCCGTGCAGGATCGGCCGTGAGGTCGTCGAGGGCGGCCGCCGGTGCGATCCCGGTGAGCACGATCAGGAGCACGGCGGCGACTCTCAGTATTAATGATTCTCTCATGGTTCTATCCTGTTTTAGGTGCCAGGCCTCCCGATTGAAAAGGTCGTCATCGCGCTATAACTAATTTCTGTGTCAAGAGTCAACTCTTCTGGCCGCCGGGGATGCAGGCGGTAACGGATGCCTTTATGATAGAGGTTCGGTACAGCGCCGGACGCACCTCTCCGCGTGCTGGTGCCCGGGGGGCGCTATATCGTCATCGGGACGCGGATGACACCTGCAACTTCCTCGAGATCCCGGACCCCCTCGCCGGGATCCTGCTGATGGCCGCTGGCGGCCTCGTGGGGCCTGGCATCGGCTCCACTCTTCCAGATCGCAAACGCCGTCTGGGCGCTGGCCCTCTTCCTTGCCGGGATGCAGGTTGTCTTCTCCGGCATCTTCACGAGCATGGTGCTCCTGAACAGGGGAGAGGGGCAGGAATAACTGTTTCCGGGGCTTCTGCCACCTCTCCCCGTTGCACGGGAGCCGGCCCCTCACAAACAACACCATCTGCGGGGGGTTTGAGGGTATGAACATCCGGCGTAGAAACTATTGTTGCCGGAGTTCAGGTAGAGCCCCGCGCCTCCGGCGACTGCAGGAACCTTTCAACCTCCTGCCGGAAAAGAGCGAAATCCCCGATGCGCTCCGTCAATATCGAGAAGGCAAGTGAATCGTCGATTGCACCGTATCGGTGGACGACGATATTCCGGAACCTGCCGCATCTCAGGGCCGAATACTCCGTGGCGCACGAGGTTCTCGAGTATATCCTCGTCGGTAGCCGGGACGCCGAGGTGGAGGTCCGCGTTCACGATGGCGCAGATGTCAAAGACGTTCTCGATGGCGTACTCGATACGCTTATAGATGCCATCCTTTATGATGCCGAGCCGTCCGAACGACTCGACTGAATCGGGAAGGTGCTCCCTGACCATATCGACGCTCTCGCCCATCTCCTGGAGTTTGATGCGGATGACCGTGTCCCTGATCCCCTCCGTCACGTCATCACCTCCTTCCCGATGTAATCGTAGAGTCTATGTTTAAAGTCGTCGAACTCCCGGATCGTTCGATACGCGACGTCGTAGAGGAAACGCTCGTCGGTGCAGTAGACGACCTTTCCGCGGAGGGCCTCCGTCCGGACGTAGAGCGGCAGATGGGAAAAGATCTGGATGTCGTAGCGGTCGTCTGCAAGTTCGGAGAGAGCCGCAAACCGGAACCTGGCGGCCTCCTCATGGTTCCCATCGTAGTAGACGGCGAGATCGACATCAGACGCTGCTCTCGCCCGCCCTTCGGCGACGGAGCCGTAGAGGATGATGAAGCGAACCTTATCGAATCCCTCGACGGTCTTAAGCCGCTCAAGTGCGTGCCGGACGTCCCGCTCCGCTGTTCTCATCCCGAAAACTCCCCTGCCCATAGATGGCACCTGTCCCCTAATAACGTTTGCATGGGAGAGCAGGCTGAATGTTTCTGCCTCGCCGGTGCGGAGGAGAAGATGCTGGCGGTCAGGGATGAAGACCAACTTCACCGTCGCCCAGACTTCCTCCTGCCCGGTCAATGCCATGGTTGCCGGGCAGAACCCCTCGTTAACGATACCGCCACGACCGGGACACCACAGCACTGCGTTGGCATCTCCACAAATCCCTGAACCGCGCCCGGGCCGACTCGTTTGCGAACCCCTGCTCATGCACCAGGGCGTCCCAGAGTTCCAATTGCCGGAAACCGGCATAACCTTTATGAGTGCGGCTCTGGAGGAGGACACTCTCCTATCAGACTGGTCGTATCGCCTCTCTCCATTGACTGCAGAGCCATAACAGAGCTTCTCCCATCTCTTTGTTACTTGCAGGATTCTGGTCCTTCCGTTTCTGGAGCAATCCATGGACGTGTAAAGGAATGTGATAGAAATTATAAGTAGAACAGCGTCCATCCCATTGTGTGTATGCTTCCTTGAAGCGTCTGCAAGAATTCGTGGGGTCTCCCCATCCTCTGGTTGACGGCTGGATGATAGAGCCCCCGCATGCCCGGTGTGTTAGCGCGGAGTTTGTGCCGGTGATGAGTGCAGCATCGGTAAACACTGAAAATAGTCATCTTTTGTCTGACTACAGAGTTGCAGATCTCTCAAATCGTGATCCGATGGTTTTCCCTCTCAGGAAAATCCATGTTCATGCCTATCGGTACACGATCCCTCCACCAGGCCGGCATCGCTTCTCTCCGTGTCCCCTCGACATACCGGCTTCATGACCGAACAGCCCGTTCAATCAGTGCGATCTCTTCCTCTGAGAGTCCGTAGAGCTCGTAGACCAGCGCGTCAATCCTCGCATCGGTCGCCTCGATCTCGCGGCTGATGAAGATTTTATCCTGCCCCATCCTCGCCCCGGCAAGCCTCCGGTTCAGGTCGAGCATCTTCTCAACGAGGGAGACCATGCGGTCGTGGCGGGCGACGTCGGCAGGGTCGGAGGGGTCGATGGGGCGGATTGGCAGCATTTCCACGTACTGTGAGAAAAAGCGGAGATACCCTCCTCGATACACCGCCGCCACATTCCGATAGTAGAAGTTGATCAAACTTGAATTGAGGATGCCAAGCAGGAACGTGTCATTGATGAATACATTATAGCAGGTATTGGCGTTGTAGAACCCGCCCTCGGCATCGATGGTGAACTGGGGGCGCTCGGCAATGTCAGGGAAAATAATCTTGGGCCCCTCGAAACCTTCATAATAATCAACCGTATCCTGAATCTCATACCACTGGTACGACCCCGGCTTCCTCCCTTCCCACTTGCCGCCTTTCCATCCTTTTGGTCTTGGCATCAGTTCCTTCTTGAACTGCTTGAGGTACTCCTTAATCGCAGGATAATCGTTGATCTCGATGCCCCTTCGTGTAAATATCAAGAACTTATCCGCCTCCAGCGGCGCATACCGCTTCACATCCCGCCCGACGAGGAACGGCTTGATCACCTCCGCGCTCCTCGGGTCCTCTGCAATCAGCCTATCCCGGGTCTCCGCATCGATGACGAACGCCTTATTCAACCCGGTAAGGACGCCACGGTAGATCTTCCCCTGCACGTACTCCCCAAGCGGCACCCCGGCGCCCCGGACCTTCTTCAGCAGAGCGCCGGTCTGCTCATCCACAAGCGACCACCCCTCCTCATCCAGGTCGTCCTGCCTGACCAGGAAACTCGACTCCCTGACATACTCCGAGAGGTCAGAGAAATCCAGCGACGCAACCTCCGTGACCGGGAACGTCTCACGCGGCTTTCCGTGCGATACCCTGATGATACAGGGGTACGTCGTCACCCCCTGAAACACCGGCAGGTCCCCGAAGTCCACGATCTCCTCGATCCTCCTCTCCTTCAGCCACCGGCGGAGAGGTTTCCCATAGTTCGCCCGCAACCATTTGTTCGCGACGATGTAGCCGAACTGCCCGCCGGGCCGAAGCAGGGAGACACCCTTCTCGATGAAGTAGGTATAGAGATCGGCAACCCCGTGGTAGACCGCATAGTGCTGCTTCGCATACTCCTTGAACTCATGCCCCAGCGTCTCCTGCCTGACGTAAGGCGGGTTTCCGATCACAACATCGAACCCGCCGCGCTGCATAACCCCGGCAAACTCCCTCTCCCAGTCAAACGCATTGATCCGCTTGCGTTCCTCGATCCCGGGCAGGACCGCAAGATTATCGTAGATATCAGAACCAACGAGCGAGTTCCCGCACTTGATGTTGTCATGCAGGCTCGGGAGCGCACGCTCGGCAAACAGGGTCAGCTGCCTTGATACCGTCTCCTCGCTCTCGTCCTCAAGGACCTTCAGGAGGAGGGAGAGTTTCGTCACCTCGACCGCCTGCTGGTCGATATCCACCCCATAGATGTTGTTCGCGAGGATCCGTTTCCGCTCGGCCGTGGTCAGTCTCCAGTCGCTCCTCACCCGTGAGTCGGTGCCGTTCGCCGCCTTATAGATCGGGAGGTGCTGCCCGGATGCGCCCCGCCGCCCGCGCCGCTGCGCCCCCTCCCGTGCAGGCGGAAGAAGCGCCCTGACCTCGGACGAGGTCGCCCCCTTCTCCTTGATCACCGGGACCAGATGCTCGATGTACCAGTCCCTGTGCCAGTTCAGCAAGAACTGGTATGCGCCAAGCAGGAAAGAGCCAGAACCGCAAGCCGGATCCAGTATCGTGATATCTGAAACCTCCTTCGGCGTCTTCCCGCGCACCACCTCACCCACCGTCTGCCTAACGATGTAATCGACGATATAAGTCGGCGTGTAGAAGACGCCCCCCGCCTTGCGCACCTCCGGTTTCTCCTCCACCTTCGCACGATGCCCCTCTGTCAGGCGGATGACCTTACCGAGGAACTGCTCATAGATCTGCCCCAGAATCTCCGCGGGGATAGCCGAGAACTCATACGGGCTCTCGGGATAGTAGAGGCGGCGGATGATCGTCTTCAGCACATCATCGTCGATGGCAAGCGAGAGCGTCAGCGTATCAGGCGGCTCGTTCCGCCCGGGCTCCTCCTCGAAGTGGAACAACCCCGAGTTATACCGATCGTCGGCATTACGGAAGAGATCACAGAGACGCTGATAAACCCGGTCGCCGGAAAGCAGTTCCTGCAACGTCCCATACGGCTCGATCCCACGGTCCTCACAGATCCGCAGAAAGATGATCCGGTCGATCGTCCGCTGGACAGCGAGGTTCAGTTCGTCCACAGTGATCTCGGGGTTGCGAAGCGCGATATTTCGGGCGAGAATGTCTCGCCAGGCCTCGATATCGGCGAGAAACGCCTCGTCGACACCCATGGTTCCCTTCTTATCGGTCTCAGAATCGGCAAATTTGTCGAACGCACCCTTGAGGATACACTCCCGGGAGAAGATCTTCGCGATCCATCCCCACTGCTCCGGGTACTCCCGGTAGGTGATGTAGCCTATCCGGGCCGTCCCCGCTGTATCCCCCTTCCGGATAGGTTTTGTGCAGTCATAGACAGCAAACTCCTCAAAGTTCGTAAGAATGCTCAGTTTCAGTCCGGCGTTCCAGGCATACCTGCGCAGCTGGAGCGCCGACTCCGTATCGTCCCTGATCTTCACGGACGGCTTCTTCGCCTCGACGATAAACTTCCGAACCCCGCCTATCCGGAACGAGTAGTCAAGGAAGTTCGTCTGCCCACGTATCCTGATTGGATCCTCGTGCGCAACCTCTTTATACGCCTCGGAATGCCCTTTCTGGTTATCGACATCCCACCCCAGCGCCCTGAAGAAAGGATCGATGAACTCCCGGCGCAGCTGCGTCTCGTTGTACTGCCCCCGGTGGTATGCCTGGCGGTGATAATCAAAGCGTTCGACAAGCAACCTGATGGCGTCGGGGCATGCTACCTGATCGGGCATTCAAGCATCGGGCTCCCTGGTTAAACCTTCGAGCCCGATGCTCATAAATAGGTTGTTTTTTTTGTCGATATGGGTCGCAAGGTCCATGCAATTTTGGCAAACAGTGTTTTATAGGGAAGAACCCAGATACCAAAAAAACCAGATGCGAGGGGAGCGATTTGAACGCTCGAACTCCTGTGAGGCAAAGCCCCTCGCCCCTGCGTCTATACAAGTGCCTGCAACGGGGAGAGATCGGTCCGAATCCCCGGTCGCAAAGGAACTGCGGGAAGCAGAGCACTCTCTCACAGAGTTAAGTGGGCAATCAACCAGTTTCACGCCCTTCGTGCCGCCGCCGGTATGTCGTCGTGGCTCCCCGTGTCGACGAAGCCCCTCTCCCGGCATCGGTACTCGAAGACTTCAACTTTGCCGTGCGCATGCGGGAAGGCGCGGTTTATGGCCGCGTTTACTCGGAGGCCAACGCCGTTGGGCGGTGATGGCAAACCCCCCTCCCGGATTCACCGGAGCCGGGCCGTGTATTCTCCCGCCCTAGAGCAGCAGCGTCGTCACCAGCGGAATCGTAACAAGCGACCCGATCGTCGAGACGAAGACGATCTGCGACGCAAGCCGGGCGTTGGCGCCGTACTGCTCCGCGAAGATGACGGTGTTTGCAGCGGCCGGCATAGCGGCCATCGTGATCATGACACCGTTGATGAGGGGGTCGGCAAAGACCGGGGAGAATAGGTAGCAGTAGGCCGCAGGGACGGCGAGGAGGAGGACGGCGCTCGCCGCCCAGATCCGCCAGTCGCCGACCATCTCCCGCGCCGGGAACGTCGCGAGCATCGCCCCGACGATGATCATCGCAAGCGGCGTGGTCACCCCGCCGAGGAGGTCGATCGCGTCTATGAACGGGGCCGGTATCTCCACCGACCCGAGGAAGAGGAGGAACCCGGCGATGGAAGCCGCGATACCGGGGTTTGCAAGCAGTCTCGGGTCAAATCCTCCCTCCCGCTCCCCGGTGAGCATCGCTATCCCGACCGAGAAGACGAGAAGGTTGAAGACGAGGTTGAAGATGGCGACGTAGAAGAGGGAGTCGGCGCCAAAGAGCGTCTGGGCGACCGGGAACCCCATGAACCCGACGTTCCCGAAGACGATCGCGAACTGAAAGACTCCCCTCTCGGAAGATGTCATCGGCATCACCCTCGTGACGGCCCAGGCGAGGGCGAACGAGAAGGCAAAGAAGACCCCGGTCGCGAGGAAGAGGGTTTCGGTACCGGCGAGGCGCTCGGAGGTGATCGGAACCTGCATGGATGCGATGATCAGCGCCGGGAGGGTGATGTTGATGAGGAGACCTGAGAGCCCCCGGGTGGCCCTGGGGTCCACGATCTTTGTTGAGACGGCGACGTAGCCGGCGGCGATCAGCAGCACCAGGATGAAGATCTGGTCAGCGACAACCAGGAAATCTGTAACCCAGCCACTCATAAACGGAGACGCTCCCTCCTGACCTAGCAGTGTGGATTCTGATAACTATTTACGGTTCTGCCGCGGGGTGGGGCGGTCTATCTGAGGCCATCGATCCAATACGCACCCCGTTTGACAAACCTCTTCCAGAATGGATTCCAAAGGGCTGACATCACCGTGCACCCCTCCCCATCCGGGTCAGGTGTGGGGCGCGGGGGTTTGTGCGGAGATGCTCCCGGTTTTCATGTGGTATGCCTGCAAAGAGACGAGCATCATATGGTTTCCTGGAGCACGTCAGGACAGGGGAGGGAGCGTCTCCCCATCATACCGTGTCCTGGATGGCGCCCTCCTCACCCGGTTCCCGGTGAAAACTCCCCGAAGATCCTGATTCCGTCCTTGACACGGCCATCCGACCAATTGCCTCTCGCTGCCCGCTGCGGGAGGGGGGGCGGGCGTTAAAGCATCCTCTGGTGCTCAAAAGCGCCATCCCGGGAACAACCTGGTCGCCGGAGCAACCGTTGCAATCGCAAACAATCAATGTTAATACTCTTTCGCACTACCGGATAGTTATATGAAGGATCTCCGGCACATCGCCAGTCTTCCTATTCTCGATGGGTTCACGGCGGTCCGTGAGGAGGCGGCATGACGGTTGCGCCCTACGTGCCGGAACCGCTGCCCCCTGACGTGATCGACTGGGAGGCCCATATCCCACAGATAGCGTCGGCGAACCGTGCCCTCGCCAGGTACGACGGTATTCTCCAGGCGATCCCGAACCCCGGACTCCTGCTTTCCCCGCTCCTGACGCAGGAAGCGGTGTTGTCGTCCCGGATCGAGGGGACGCAGGCGTCGCTTGAGGATGTCCTGCGGTTCGAGGCGAACCCGAGGGAGCGGATCAACGACAGGGCTCTTGCCGATATCCAGGAGATTATCAACTACCGGGAGGCACTCAACATTGCGGTGGACACCCTCAAGACCCGGCCGCTGGATACGGCCCTCGTCTGCGACCTGCACCGGATTCTCCTGACCGACAGCCGGGGCATGGACCGGGAGCCGGGGTGCGTCCGCACGATCCAGAACTTCATCGGACGGGATGCGCGGATAGAGCACGCGATCTTCATCCCGCCGGCACCGGAAAGGGTTCCTGGGGCGCTCGCGGACTGGGAGGCCTACCTGCAGCGCGAGGAGAAGGACGTCCTCGTCCAGCTCTCCGTCCTGAAGGCGCAGTTCGAACTCATCCACCCGTTCTGTGACGGCAACGGGCGTATCGGGAGGATGCTCGTCCCGCTGATCATGTACGAGAAGGGGCTGATTGGAAGCCCGATGTTCTACATAAGCGCCTACCTCGAGCGGCACCGGCCGATCTACTACGAGCGCCTGCTCGCGGTCTCCCGTGAGCGGGACTGGAACGGCTGGATAACGTTCTTCCTCCATGCCATCGAGGAGCAGGCGGGAGCAAACGGCCGGAAAGCAAAGGCAATCCTCGATCTCTACGACGAGATGAAACGGACGGTGCCGGAGGTGACCCGGTCGCAGTACGCCGTCGCCGCGATCGATGCGATCTTCGGGACGCCGATCTTCATTCCGTCCGAATTTTACGAGCAAACTGGGATCCCGAAGAAGACGGCGAACAGGATTCTCCAGCAACTCCGCGAACATGATATCATCGCCGTCCTTGAGGAGGGCGGGGGGCGGCGGGCCGCGACCTACATCTTCCCGCGCCTGATCGCCATCACCGAGGGAGACCGGTTGTGAATATTCTCGTATCGGCAAGCCTGTTTGCGGATATCCAGACCCCGCTCCGGTATACACAACGGGCCTTGCACGTATCAGGATATCTGGAAACCTTGACCTGGGGCCGGTTGCGGGTCATCTGCGATCCACAACAATATTTTTGGGTCACAAAATGCATTTTCATGTCCCACAAAACCCATTGTGGGACACCGGTGGGGGACAACGGCCGGACCCGGGTGGCGGCATGAGCACGGGAACAGGGCTGACTGAAAGGGAACCGTATTCAACCCCTGGAAAACAGAGATGTATCATGGACGAAGGGACGGGCAGGATGTTTGCGTATGTCAGGGCGGCGGTTCCGGGATCGGGAGCGCACGGGTTCGACCATACCGGGAGGGTCGTGCACCTATGCGAGACGATCGGCGCCCGCGAGGGTGCGGCAAAGATGCGCTCCTCCAGATCGTCCACCTGGACGGCGAGGACTCCGCAAAGATCGGGCTGAAGGTCTACGAGGTCGAGGATCTCGTCGACTCGCTCGAAGCGATGCAGCAGAAGGCTCTGGAAGATAGGCTATAGCCATGTTCGAATCTGGTGCGATATTTTTTGCAATGGAAAGGATTTTGCAGGTATTCAATCTCAGATCGAAGAAGCTTGCATATCAACCATTTAAGATCGAAACTTTTTAAGGGGAGACTCTGGCATAAAAATACAAGAGGAGGGTGATGGTTCGTGCCCAAACGGAAATGCTCCATCTGCGGCGAAGAGAAAGAGTTGCGCGGAGGAAAAGAGTGTCCAAACGGTCATTTCACATGCAGGGACTGTTATTACAGATACGGCACAAGATGTAGAATGTGCAATCAGCCTTTAAAATAGAATTTAAAACCCGGGTCGCTAGAGAGATAAGAACGACACTTGCCGGGGAACCACAAATTCCTAACGTATCAGGGGGTATCCCCGCTCCAGGTCTTTTCCGCGAATTGCCCTCATTGCGGACTGAGGACGGATCGCGACCAGAACGCGGGCGGTCAATATATTGAGATTGGGGCTGCAACCTCAAGGGCAACAATCCCAGGATGCCACCCGACGAGAGGAGGGTGAGCAGTCACCCACAGGCGAGAAAAACCTGTAGTTGATCAAAGAGAGAGGGTTGTATGTGTCCCGCGGACTGGCCATAAACACCATCCATATCATGGACTGCATCGAGGGCATGCGGCGTCTTCCGGCAGGCTCTGTCGATGTCATAGTCACATCGCCGCCCTACAACATCGGGAAGAACTACAACTCGTATCATGACCGAAAACCGCGCCAGGACTACCTCGACTGGATGGGAGATGTTGCTGCCGAGGCGGCGCGCGTCCTTGCCGACGACGGTTCGTTCTTCCTCAACGTCGGCGGTAAACCCATGGACCCCTGGATGCCGTTCGACGTCGTCCAGAGGTTCCGGCCGCACTTTCTGCTCCAGAACGTCATCCACTGGATCAAATCGATCGCGATCGAGAAGGAGGATGTGGGCGATTACGGCAGGATCGCCGGGGATATCGCCGTCGGCCACTACCAGCCGGTGAACAGTCCGCGCTACCTGAGTCAGTGCCACGAGCACATCTTTCATCTAACAAAGAATGGCGATGTGAAGATCGACAAACTGGCTATCGGCGTGGCTTACCAGGACAAGAGCAACATCGGCCGCTGGAAGGCAGCGAAACGCGACCTCCGCGACCGGGGGAACACCTGGTTCATCCCGTATCCGACCATCCGTTCTTCACTCCCCCACCCCACAACCTTCCCGGTAAAACTACCGGAGATGTGCATCCGGCTCCATGGCTGCCGGCCGGGGCTG
>Ga0208823_1002787_pt1 | contig 12871 bp, 10 predicted proteins | sample AD_UKC075_MetaG_FD_184440 | JGI IMG/M metagenome (GOLD analysis project Ga0208823, IMG submission 184440) | Active sludge microbial communities of municipal wastewater-treating anaerobic digesters from USA - AD_UKC075_MetaG (SPAdes) (version 2) | ecosystem: Engineered > Bioreactor > Anaerobic >... | reverse complement strand
CGTCGTTGCCGAGCGCGAGGACGGCGCGTCCGGGCTCGACCTTGACCACGCAGGCGATCATCGTCGGGCTCTGGCGGGCGCACCAGGCCTTGCTGTAGCGCTTGGCGTCCGGCCAGGCGGTCTCGAGCTGGGCGTCCGACTTGTTGGACGGCATGACCGCGGCGCTCACAACGGCCTTGGGGGTCGACTCGCGGCTGTAGAACACCTGGATCGCGCCGTCGTCCTGGATCCGTTCGCGATACGACACCCACTCGCCCAGGGTCTTGGGCAGCGGAGACGTGGGCTTCGGGGCCGGCGCAGGGGAGAGGTTCGGCAGGCTCGCCGTCGGGCTGCCGGGCGCCAGCGGTGCGAAGTAGGGGGCGACCAGTCTGGGGGTTTCGATCGCGGACGCCGTCGGCTGCGGTGCCGCCGGGGTGCAGCCGACGAGCAGCAGCGCGGACGCCGCGATGGCTGCTCGGGGGGCTCTCACGATGGCTCCTGACGACGGGGGATGGGCCAAGTATGGCCGATCCGTGCCGGTCGCAGCGGTGTCTCGGACGCCGCCACGGGGCGTCCGCTCGATTCGCGCGTCGGGAAAGTTGTGGCTAGTATTCGTAACCGTCCGCGAGGACGTGAGGGGCTATGGCGCAGTTGGTAGCGCGCTTCCATGGCATGGAAGAGGCCACGGGTTCGAATCCCGTTAGCTCCACTCACCGGAGACTCAGCTTTGAGTCTCCTCCGATACAGCCCCCTCATCGCCACGCTATGCGCCTCCGTGACAGAGGCACTCACCCTCCCGCCACTCGCGGCGATGCCCGTGGAGTACCTGACCCCGACCATCGAGGATCGTGCTCTCGACGTTCAACGGCTGCTGGCAGAGCGAGGACTCCACCGTGCACCGTCGATTCCGGATCTGCTCATCGCTGCCACAGCCGAGCGGACTGGACGGACGGTCCTGCACCTGGACAAGGATGTCGAGATCATCGCCGCCATCACCGGCCAACCTGTCGTGCGGCTGGACGTCGACCGCTGAGTTGCTTCGCTTCTCCGCGGACGACAGCGCGCGCTGATTGCCCTCGCTAGGGTGCATTCACGAGCACGACTCATAGCTGAGGGGCGAGACGATGACGAATGTCCAACTGATCGCAGCACTGCCGAAAGCCGAACTTCACGTCCACATCGAGGGCACGCTGGAGCCCGAACTGAAGTTCGACCTCGCCGCACGCAACGGCGTCCGATTGCCGTACGACTCGCCCCAGGCCGTACGGGACGCGTACAGCTTCACCGATCTCACGTCGTTCCTGGTGCAGTACTACGACGGCATGAACGTCCTCCTCACCGAGCCCGACTTCTACGACCTCGCCATGGCGTACTTCACCCGCGCGGCGTCCGACCATGTGCGCTGGGTCGAGCTGTTCTTCGATCCCCAGGCGCACACGTCGCGTGGTGTCCCGTTCGACATCGTCATCCGCGGCCTCCGCCGCGCCCAGTTGGACGCCGAGGCGACGCTCGGCGTCCGATCGGCCCTCATCATGTGCTTCCTGCGCGACTTCACCCCCGAATTCGCGATGGCGACCCTGCTGGAGTCGCTGCCCTACCGGCAGTGGATCCTCGGCGTCGGCCTCGATTCCGACGAGCGCGACAATCCGCCCGCCAGGTTCGCGGCCGTCTTCGCCCGCGCGCGGCAGGAGGGCTACTTCCTCACCATGCACTGCGACGTCGACCAGGCCGACTCGATCGAGCACATTCGACAGGCTCTGCACGAGATCGGCGTCCAGCGCCTCGACCACGGGACCAACATCGTCGAGTCCCCGGACCTCGTGGCAGAAGTCGGACGCCGACGCATCGGCCTGACCTGTTGCCCGGTCTCCAACACGTGGGTCTCCGAGTCGTCCAAGTCGCACCTCATCAAGCAGCTCCTGGACGCCGGCGTGAAGGTCACGATCAACAGCGACGACCCCGCCTACTTCAATGGCTACCTCAACGCGAACCTCGAACTCGTCGACGCCGAACAGCACCTCACCCGGGCGGAGCTCACCCAGCTGGTCCGCAACGCGTTCGAGGTCTCGTGGGCGCCGACCAGCCTCCGCGACGAGTGGCTGGCCGAGGTCGACCGCATCGCGGCCGACTTGAGCTGACCGTCTTGCACGGTGGACTCAGCCGGTCAAGACCGGTTGAATTCAGACGCCGCCCACGCGGCAGGTACCGATCACGGGCGCACGCGCCCTCAGCGGAAGGAACGCCGTGAGCCTCACGCTCGACGACTACGCAGGAATCCCCACCGGAGACATGCCGGGCGATAGCGTCCAGATCGGTCAATCCCACCTCGACAAGGCCGAACGCGTCTACCCGCGCCTGCGCGAACTGCTCGGGGACGCCTTCGCCGCGAACGGCCACCACCGAGCGATCGTCGCGGTCCACGGCGGTTCCGGAGTGGGCAAGTCGGAGATTGGATCGGTCCTGGGTGAGATGCTCCGCCGCGACGGCATCGGCGCCTACGTCATGTCGGGCGACAACTACCCGCGCCGCATCCCCGCGGCCAACGATGCCGAGCGGCTGCGCCGGTTCCGCACCGGAGGCGTCCAGGGGCTGGCGGCGTCCGGAGTGTTCGGCGACGAGGTTCGCGCGCAGTTGGCAGCGCTCCAGGCGGCCGATCAGGACGCTGACCCCGGGCAGGTCGCGGCCCACCCGTGGCTCCAGCACTACCAGGACGCGGGCCGCGGGGCGCTGGCCGCCTACCTCGGCACCACCAACGAGATCGACTTCGACGAGGTCAACGGCATCTTCGCCGCCTTCAAAGACGGCGCCACGACCATCCCGCTGAAGCGCATGGGACGCACCGAGGGCGAGCTCTGGTACGACCCGGTCGACTTCACCGGCATCGACGTGCTCATCGTCGAGTGGACCCACGGCAACAACGACCTGCTCACGGGCGTCGACATCCCGATCCTGCTCAACTCGACCCCCGAGGAGACCCTCGCGCATCGCCGGTCCCGCGCCCGCGACGGTGCCACCGACAGCCCCTTCACGATGCTGGTCCTGGCCCTGGAACAGGCGAAGCTGCACGCGCAGGCGTCCAAGGCCAAGATCATCGTCTCGAAGTCGGGGGAACTGCTGACTTACCCCGAGTACCTGGCAAGCATGGGCGCCTCGAGCATGGGCGCAGGCCCGATGCTGAACGTCTACCCCGACAGCGTCGGCGGCGACGTGCCGGGCCTCCTCGCCCTGCTGAACGAGCCGGGAGTCTCGGACGCCTTCAGCTCGATCTACATGCTGCCGAGCATTTTCAACACCGACCTCGACCGCGGCTTTTCCGTGATCGATTACGACCTCAACGACCTCTACACGACGGACGCCGACCTGCAGGCCGTCGCCGACGCCGGCCTCGACTTCAAGTTCGACTTCATCCTCAACCACGCCTCGGTGCTGTCGCCCCAGTTTCAGGACCTGTTGGCGCGCGGTGAGGCGTCCGACTACAAGGACTTCTTCATCGACTGGAACGCGTTCTGGGCCGGCCACGGCACGATGACCGAGGGCGGTTACGTCCAGCCGGACGCCGACCTCATCAAGGACATGTTCTTCCGCAAGCCCGGGCTGCCGATCCTGATGGTGCGCTTCCCGGACGGCTCCGAACGCCCCTACTGGAACACCTTCTACCAGGAGGTCCGCTACCCGCGCCCCGACGCCCAGGACCTGATGGCCGCCACCGGACTGCAGTACGCCTCGGCCGACGCGCTGGCGTCCAGCATCAACACCCAACTGGACGCCGGACGCGCGGCGTCCGATCTGGATCTGGGTCGCTTCGACGCCCACCGCGACGCCGTCGTCGAGTACCTCGACAGTCGTCGCACGTACCTGGGTCAGATGGACCTCAACATCAAGTCCCAGCAGGTGTGGGACTTCTACGCCGACACCCTCGCCAAGCTTGCCGGCTACGGGGCACGCATCGTGCGCCTGGACGCCTTCGCGTACGCCCCCAAGGAGCCGGGGGAGAAGAACTTCCTCAACGACCCCGGCACCTGGGACACCCTCGACCGCGTGAAGTCGCTGGCCGACCGTCACGGCGTCGCGCTGCTGCCCGAGATCCACTCGACGTACGCCGACAAGATCCACGAGGTGATCTCCGCCAAGGGCTTCATGACCTACGACTTCTTCCTGCCCGGGCTGCTGATCCACGCCTTCGAGACCCAGGACGCCTCCAAGCTCAAGGGCTGGATCGGCGACCTGGTCACCAAGAAGATCCGGACGGTCAACATGCTCGGCTGCCACGACGGCATCCCGCTGCTCGACCTCAAGGGACTCCTCACCGACGGCGAGATCGACTCGGTCATCGCCACGGTCAAGGGTCGGGGCGGCTACGTCAAAGACCTGCACGGCGAGAAGAAGATGTACTACCAGGTCAACGCGACGTACTTCTCGGCGCTGGGGGCGTCCGAGCAGGCGCTGCTGCTCGCCCGCGCGATCCAACTGTTCATGCCCGGCAAGCCGCAGGTCTGGTACCTGGACCTCTTCGCCGGCGAGAACAACCTGGCGGCCGTCGAGAAGGCCGGATCGGGCGGCCACAAGGAGATCAACCGGACGAACCTCACGGCGTCCGACATCGCGGACGGGCTGGCGAAGCCGGTCGTCCAGCGGCAGCTGGAGCTGCTGCGCTTCCGCAACAGCTGCCCCGCCTTCGGCTTCGACGCCAGCTGCGTCGTCGCCGAGACGCCGGCGTCCGAACTCAGCGTCACCTGGACGAACCACGGCCACGTGGCTCAGTTGGACGCCGACCTCGCGTCCGGCACGTTCGTCATCAAGGCGACGGACGCCGACGGCGCGGTCACCTTCGAGGCGCGTTCATGATCCGCACCTTGACGCTGGAGCCGATGTCGGCGTCCAACTCGGCCTTCTGGGTCGACGAGGCGGACGTGCTCGCCCTGGGCGGCGGGCGGCGTCCCAAGGTGGTCGTGACCGTCGAGGGCGTGACCTGGCGCACCTCGATCGCGCCGATGGGCGGCCACTTCTGTCTGGGCCTGACCAAGGCGCAGTACGCGCAGACGGGCGTCCAGGCGGGTCAGAGCTACGAGATCGAGTTCGTCCTCGACCCCGAAGAGCGGATGGTCGAGATCCCCGAGGACCTCGAGGCGGTCCTGTCCGGGGACGCCGACCTGCGGGCCGCGTGGGATCGCCTGTCCTACACCCACCGCAAGGAGCACGCGCTGGGCGTCCGCTGAGAGCCAAGGCGGTCGAGTGGCGCGCCTCATAGCGCGCGCCAGCCCAGTGTGCGACACTGCGTCGCCAAGAGATCCATCTGCGGTGCCGTTCAGGGAGACCCATGCCTAAGATTTCCGCCCCGACGGTGAGGGAACACCGCCAGATCGTGCTGGCCCGCCTGATCGATGCCGCCGAGGGCATCCTGCGCACCCAGGGCGTCGCCGAACTGACCGCTGGGGCGGTGACGGCCGAGGCGGGGATCGCCCGGAACAGCATCTACCGGTACGTCGACTCGATCGGCGACCTGCGCGGGCTCGTCCTGGCGCGCTACCTGCCGCGCTGGATGAGGGCCGTGGACGAGCGTCTCGCTCGGATCGACGACCCGCGAGAGCGTGTCCTGGAGTGGGTCCGGGCCAACCTCGAGCAGGCGTCCGTCAACGGCCACGGCTGGCTGATGGCGGTCGCTCGGTCGACCCGGCTGGAGCAGGGGCTTCGCTCCGACCTCGACCAGGCGCACCAAACCCAAGACTTTCTCAAGTCGGGACTGTCGGCGCTCGGGCTGGCCGATATGCCCATCCGTACCGAACTCATCCGGTCCGTGGTGGACGCCGGCTTCCGCTCGCTGGACGCCGGGCACCAGCTGGACGACGTCACGCACTGGGCGTTGGTGGCCGTGGAAGCCATCATCGAGGCGTCCGAGGTGCGCGGCGACCGACCGCGGAGCTGACGCGTCGGCGTCCGACCACAAGAACGAAACCGGCCCCTCCCGCGAACGGGAGGGGCCGGTCTGCGTCGGGGGGACTAGCCGGTGACGGCGTGCTTGACGGCGCGCGCACCCTCGGACACCGGGGCGTCCGGGGAGACGAAGCCGTCCTGGTCACCGGTGACGTATCGGTAGGTGAAGCCGGCGATCGCGGCGCCCACGATCGGGGCGACGGTGAACAGCCAGACCTGGCTCAGGGGGGCGGCGCCGGCGAACCAGGCGACACCCAGCGAACGGGCCGGGTTGACCGAGGTGTTGTCGACCGGGATCGAGATCAGGTGGATCAGGGTCAGCGTGAGGCCGATCGCCAACGGGGCGAAGCCCTTGGGCGCCTTCGACGACGTCGCGCCCAGGATGACCCAGACGAAGACGGCGGTGAGGACGATCTCGGTGATGAGAACGGCCAGCATCGAGTAGCCGTTGGGGGACAGGTTGTCGTAACCGTTGGTCGCGAAGCCGGACTTCACGGCGTTGAAGCCGCCGCGTCCCGAGGCGATGACGAACAGCACGGCGCCGGCGACGGTGGCGCCGACGATCTGAGCGGCGATGTACAGCGGGACCGCGACGGTCTCGATGCGCTTGCCGACCCACAGGCCCACGGTGACGGCCGGGTTGAAGTGGCCGCCGGACAGGTGACCCAGCGCGTAGGCGCCCGTGACGACGGTCAGGCCGAAGGCCAGCGCGACGCCGAGGAAGCCGATCCCGGCCTGGAAGCCGGACTTGGTGACGTAGGTCGCCGCCAGGACTGCGGAGCCGCAGCCACCGAAGGTGAGCCAGAAAGTGCCGAGGAACTCGGCCCAGAGGCGCTTGGACATGGGGACGTTCATGGCTACTCCGTTGATTGGGCAGAGCTGCGGGTGGATACGCGATCGCCGATGGTGACGCAGCCCTTCTGGTCAACAACACTAAAGGCTTTCGCCTCCCGGATGAAACGGCGCGCGGCATCGGGGTTTTCCCCAGTCCGGACGGAACGGCCGTGCAGCCGCGGGTCGAACGGCTACTGTGGGCCGCGCATCGTTCCCCCGAGCCACCCGCCCGCCCGAAGAGAAACGGCCGCTCTTGCATCCGCACGGACCAGGAAACATCCCGCTGGCCATCGTCGTCATGGTCTTTGCGTCGCTGTTCTTCGCCACGGGCGCGACCCTGCAGCACACCGTCATCGGCCGGATGATCGACCACACCGCCGAGAACAAGACCATGGGACGCCGCCAGCTGATCGCGATGGTGACGAACCCCAAGTGGCTCGGGGCGCTGCTCGTCGTCATCTGCGGCTTCACGCTGCACGTCACGGCGATCACCATGGCGCCGGTCACGGTGATTCAGCCCTTGGGCATCCTCGCCGTGCCGTGGTCGATCCTGATGGCGTCCAAGATCCACGGCCACAAGATCTCGCCCAAGATGTGGCTGGCGGTGCTGATCACGCTCGCCGGCATCGTGATGTTCACCTCGACGGCCGCCGCGAACGCCGCCCCCGACCACAACACGCACCCGGAGGCCGTGCTGCGTGGCTCCCTGGTGGTTTACGCGCTGGGCTGCTTTTTCGCCGTCCTGGCGGTCAAGGGTCGCTCAGCCCTGTGGCGGTCGCTGTGGTGGGCGACGGGCGGGTCCTTCTTGTTCGGGCTCTCGTCGGCGCAGATCAAGGCCATCAGCGTCATGATGCGCAACGGCCAAGGGTTCGTCGGCTCGACGTGGTTCTACGTGATGATGGTGATCTTCGCGCTCACCCTGGCCACGGGCGGGATCATGATCCAGCAGGGCTACGCCTGCGGGCCTGCCGAGGTGGTCGTGGGGTCGATGGACACCACCGACCCGATCGTCGGCGTCACGTTCGGCCTGATCCTGCTCGGCGAAGGCGTGAACATCGATGCGCTGGAGGCGTCCTTCATGGCGGTTGCGGCGATCATCGCGGTGTCCGGCGTGGTCATCCTCCTGCGCAACCACCCGAACGCCACGAACACGCACGCGCCGCGCGCGGCAGTGCTAGGCGGTGATCGGCAGGGCTGAAATGGCCCGGCCACCGCGGGTCGTCAAGAACAACGTCGACTCTGCGTGCGGTAACGCCAAGAAGATGTAGCCGTCGGCCACCTGGCCGTTGGTGATCGAGCCCGTCGTCAGCTCGGGCTGGCGTCCGCCCCGAGTCGGCCGGATGGCATCGGACGCCCCCTTCGCGTAGGCCTGGAAGCCGTAGGTCACGGTGCCGCTCGAGGCGTACACGCGGATATGGACGCTCACTCCCTGGTCCGACCACTCGCGGTCCACGACCTCCCAGCGTCCGGTGGACGTGGTGTCGCCGGGCATCGTGAACGGCATCCCCGGAAGGGCCGAGGTGGACGTAGCGGACGTCGGGGTGGGCGCCGGCGTCGGCTTGTCGCCACGGAGGAACACGCCCGCGAACAGCACGGCCACCAAGATGAGCCCGACCGCGACCGCCACGATGACGGACGTCTTGACGCGCGGTGCGGCGTAGGCGTTGATGTCGGCGCGCGTGGACGGAGGCTGGGGGGCGCCCTGGGGCGTCCAGGGGGCGCCGGGCTGTGAGGGCAGAGGGTACTGAGGCGAGGGCGGCTGCCACGACGCGTACGGGCCCAGTGGCACCGGGGGCTGAGCCGGGTCACTCGGTGGCTGCGGGAACGGTGGGCGAGGGTCGCTCATGGTGGCTCCAGGGTACCGGCGGGTTCCCGTTCGCCGAACCGTCCGACATTGACCTGTGGATGATGACGGATTTGGCCGGTTCGCGCCTCTATTGAAGGGCATGAGCAACAAACGTCAACGAGGGACGCCGACCGTGCGCGTCCGCGGCCTGTCCGACCTGATCCACCTCGTGCCCAGCATGCTGGGCTTCCACCCCGAAGAGTCCTTGGTGGTGGTGTGCCTAGACGAAGGCCGGGTGGCGGTGACCGCCCGGGCGGACTTGGCGCGCCTGACCTGCGCCGATGACATCGACGACTGCTTCGGCGCGCTGTGGGATCGCTACCCGAGCTGCGCCTGCGTCGTGATCGCCTTCTCGACGGACGCCGAGGCGGCGTGGTCCGTGGTGGAGGACTTCATCGGCGAGCTGCCGGCCGACGTGTGGGTGGACGCCGCCCACGTCGACGGGCACGCGTGGTTCGACGCGCCGTTCGGGGTCGCTCATCGCTACGACCCACCTAGCAGCGCCGTCGCCGCCGAGGCCGCCTACTGGGGGGTGAACGTCCTGCCCGACCGTGGGTCACTCGCAGCCACGCTCCAGCCGGTGATCAGCCGACCCGAGATGGATCAGGCCCTGGCCCGCGTGATCGCGATTGAGCCGACCACGACCGTGGCGTCCGCGCTGGACGTGTTGGCGTCGCTGTCGGCGAGCCCGCGTCCACCGTCTGCCCACGAGGCGTCCATGCTCGCCGTGGCTGCCTTCAGCCCGGCCTTCGCCGACGTCGTGGTCGGCGACATCGAACACCGGACGGCGGGAGGGGTGCGAGCCCTGTGGACCGACGTCGTGCGCCGAGTGCCGCCCTTCGCGGGCGGAATGGCTGCCGTCTTCGTCGGGATGGCCGCCTGGGTCTCGGGTGACGGCGCCCTGGTGAACGTCTGCCTGGAACGGGCCGTGGACTCCGCCGGTGGGAACCAGTGGTTCCGGTTCTTGGAGATCGCCGCGCGAGTGGCGCTGCCGCCGAGCCAGTGGGACGAGGTCCGGACGGAACTGGTGCGTGGGCGGGCTGCCTGAGGGGTCGTCCGCGCACGGCAGGGTCTGCGGCATGGTTTAGAGTTCTCCCGTGGCTTGCTTCGAACACACTGCGCGACTTCTTCGCTAGCCGCGTCACGGCACGGTGACGCGGCGCCCCTTCACGCCTGTCGGCGGGCGAGGGGCTTTTTCATGTCAGGGCACGAAGCAACCGAACAGACCAAGGAGATACGCATGGAGAGCGTCCGACCCACCTACGATGCCGCGGCAGCCCAGGTGCGCTGGCAGCGGTTCTGGGAAGAGAACGGCACGTTCGTCGCGTCCGACACCGGGGACGCCGAGCGCCGCTACGTGCTCGACATGTTCCCGTACCCCTCCGGCGACCTCCACATGGGGCACGCCGAGGCGTTCGTCATGGGGGACGTGGTTTCGCGCTACTGGATGCTGCGCGGGTTCGACGTCATGCATCCGATCGGCTGGGACAGCTTCGGACTCCCCGCCGAGAACGCCGCGATCAAGCGGGACGCCCACCCCGCCGAGTGGACGTACGCCAACATCGAGACCCAGGCGCACTCGTTCAAGCGCTACGGCCTGAGCTTCGACTGGACGCGTCGCCTGCACACGTCCGACCCCGAGTACTACCGCTGGACGCAGTGGCTGTTCCTGCAGTTCTACTCGCGCGGGCTGGCGTACCGTAAGGACTCCTACGTCAACTGGTGCCCGAACGATCAGACGGTGCTGGCCAACGAGCAGGTCGTCCAGGGGGAGTGCGAGCGCTGCGGTGCCGTTGTGACCAAGCGCAAGCTGAACCAGTGGTACTTCAAGATCACCGACTACGCCCAACGGCTGCTGGACGACATGAAGGCGCTGGAGGGCAAGTGGCCCGACCGCGTCCTGGCGATGCAGCGCAACTGGATCGGCCGCTCCGAGGGCGCCTACGTCGACTTCCGGATCGAGGGCCGCGACGAGCCGGTGACGGTGTTCACGACGCGTCCGGACACCCTGTACGGGGCGACGTTCTTCGTGGTGGCGCCGGAGGCGGCGCTGGCCGAGGAGATCGTCACCGCTGAGCACCGCGCCGAGTTCGAGGCCTACGCGGAGAAGACCAAGCGGGCGTCCGAGATCGAGCGCCAGTCGACCGAGCGCCCGAAGACGGGCGTCTTCCTGGGCGTCCACGTCATCAACCCAGTGAACGGCGAGAAGCTGCCGGTCTACGCCGCCGACTACGTGCTGGCCGACTACGGGACGGGCGCCGTGATGGGCATGCCCGGCCACGACCAGCGCGACCTGGACTTCGCCCGCGCCTTCGGCCTGCCGGTCCGGATCGTCCTGGACAGCGGGGAGCCGCATCCGGCCGAGTCGGGGATCGCGACCAAGGGCGACGGCGTGTACGTCAACGCCGGACCTCTGACGGGCCTGACCGACGTCAAGTCGGCCGTGGCGCGCACCAACGACTTGCTGGAAGCCGCCGGAACGGGCCGTGCCGCGGTCACGTTCCGCCTGCGTGACTGGCTGCTGTCCCGCCAGCGGTTCTGGGGCTGCCCGATCCCGATCATTCACTGCGCTGCCTGCGGCGAGGTCCCGGTTCCGGAGAGCCAGTTGCCGGTGACGCTGCCCACTGACCTGCGCGGCCATGACCTGGCGCCCAAGGGCGCGTCCCCGCTTGCCGGGCCTGCGGCGTCCGCCTGGCGCGGGGTCGCGTGCCCGACGTGCGGTGGTCCTGCGCAGCGCGACACCGACACGATGGACACCTTCGTGGACTCGTCCTGGTACTTCTTCCGCTACTGCTCGCCTACGGACGACACCCAGGCGTTCGACCTGGACGCCGTGAAGCGCTGGATGCCCGTCGACCAGTACGTGGGCGGCGTTGAGCACGCGATCCTGCACTTGCTGTACAGCCGCTTCTTCACCAAGGTGCTGCACGACATGGGGGCCATCGACTTCGTCGAGCCCTTCACGCGGTTGCTGAACCAGGGTCAGGTCATCAACCAGGGCAAAGCCATGAGCAAGTCGCTCGGCAACGGCGTCGACCTGGGCGCCCAGATCGACCAGTTCGGGGTCGATACGATCCGGACGACGATCGTCTTCGCCGGCCCGCCGGAGGACGACATCGACTGGGCGGACATGTCGCCCGGCTCGACGGCCAAGTTCCTGCAGCGCGCCTACCGGCTCGCCTGCGATGTCGCGTCCGGTGTCGACGCGGACGCCTCCGCCGGCGACGTGGAGCTGCGACGCACCACGCACCGAGCGATCGCCGACATCACCGAGGCCCTCGACACGCGACGCTTCAACGTCGTCGTGGCACGGATCATGGAGCTGGTCAACGCTTCCCGCAAGGCGATCGACTCGGGCTGCGGGGCGTCCGACCCGGCCGTCCGCGAGGCGGTGGAGTTCGTCACCCAGGCCCTCTCAGTCGTCGCCCCCTACGTCGCCGAGGAGATGTGGGAGGTCCTCGGTCACCAGCCGTCCGTCGCCCGTTCCTCCTGGCCGGACGCCGACCCGGCGCTCCTGGTTCAGGACACGGTCACGATGGTCGTCCAGGTGCAGGGCAAGGTCCGGGCGAAGATCGAGGTCCCGTCCGATCTGAGCGAGGCGGACGCCGAACGGCTCGCGCTGGCGGATGCCGGCGTCCAGCGTGCCCTGGACGGACGGGCGGTGGCCAAGGTCATCGTGCGGCTGCCCAAGATGGTGTCGATCGTCCCTCAGGGCTAGGACTCCTCAAAGCGCCGTCGGTTGGCTGGCGTTGCCGAGGCAACTGCACTCGCTGCTTCGACAAGGTCAGACGTCGATGGTCAGGCTCTCTCTCGGACGTCAGGGCACGGCCAGTTGGGCGACCAGGCCGAGGTGATCGGTCCCGTCGATCTGGAACGTCCTGATCGCGGTCGCCTGTAGGCGGCTGCCCACGAGCACGTGGTCGATGGCGATGACGGGCGGTAGCGCCCCGTGCGAGGGATAGGTCGGCAGCCACCCGACCCCCGTCGCCTCAGCCGCGTCTTTGAAGCCGAGCTCACGGACCCTGCGCAGGGGCGCGTGATCCAGGGTGGCTGCGAAGTCGCCCGCCAGCACCACCGGCTCGGACGCGTAGCGTTGCGCCGCGTCCGCGAGTAAGCGTTGGTCTGACCGCCAGGTCTCGAACTCGTGAAGCGGGTTCCTGGGGCGTGCGGTGATGAACACGACGTCACCGCCTGCGTTGGAGATCCTGACGACGTACTGGTCGTTGAGGGTCGGCAACTGCTCGACGAGGGTGAGCGGCCGCCGCGACAGCACCATCGTCC
>Ga0208823_1002779_pt1 | contig 12897 bp, 15 predicted proteins | sample AD_UKC075_MetaG_FD_184440 | JGI IMG/M metagenome (GOLD analysis project Ga0208823, IMG submission 184440) | Active sludge microbial communities of municipal wastewater-treating anaerobic digesters from USA - AD_UKC075_MetaG (SPAdes) (version 2) | ecosystem: Engineered > Bioreactor > Anaerobic >... | reverse complement strand
ATTCTTTAATATTTATAGATATATATAATAATAAAGATAATATTAATAATATTAATAATAAAGATATATATAATATCTTAACAAAAGATATATATAAGATAATCAATCTATTTCTTAACAGGAGGAGTAATTTTAAACAAGATAATCTAAAGAAATTCAAAGAATTAATCTTGTTTTCCAAAGGAAACTTAAATAATATCATTCAGAAGAATATAGAAATGCTATTAGAAACATTGAATAACAAAGATAATAAAGAATTACTTAATTCCTCTGTTAGTCTTTACAAGATATTACTTGTTTATCTTGGATTAGAGGATAAAGACAAAGACAAGACAAAGACAAGGATTACCCTCCCCCCCTATTCCGCCGACCCCCCCTCCCTTGACAAAACTTCTGTATCAATGCAAGATTTCCTTGACCTGAAAAACATTGTAGTTGAGATGTCTAAAACAATGAAAGATTTTATGCAGAGCGTTGGCTCTGCCAATTCATATAATAGAGGTGATAAAGTGTTACAAAAATTTGAAGATGCAGAAAGAAAACTCCCTGATATTGAGTATTGGAGTCCAGAGAGGTTTAAGAGAAAGAAACTCAATGAGAGAAATATCAATAATCTTCTGAATTCAGCTTATAAAGCCATAAATGATGATTCAAATATTGTAAGAGACCAAAGCTCTATTTCTATTTATGTTATGCGTGCTTATCTGAAGAGATTAAGACAGTTAAATCTCTCTGATTTTGAAATAGCAACATTTACTTATGACTTTGTAAGTGGCTGGAAAATGTATAGAGAGCACCCAAAAATAAAAACATTTGGTTCAAGACTTTATGTTGCAAAAGATGTTATTACAATAGCTGATATTTACAGGCAGTGCATTGATTATTACTTCATTTATAAGGAATTTAAAGATGGAAAATTTAAATTAGAGAAAAATAACTTGACAAAAATTAGTTTATAATGGTATAATTAAGTTATAAAAAGGAGGAAAGTATGCCTGATATTCTAAAAGTAGTAAAATACTTGGTAAAGAAAAACAGAATTCCTTTTAGATTTGTTTCAAATCCAGATGGCTACATAACAGAGGATAGTATCAATACTCTGTTTGCATCTCTTGGTTCTCTTGAAGAGAAAATGAGGAAAATAGTTGATATGTGTCTCACAAACGATAAAGCTGTTACAATTGCTCTGTCAGGACAGGATAGTATTGCAAAGGATAAAGTTGCTGTAGCATTTGCCATACTCTTTGCATTGAGAGGCAGAAAAGTTATTTACTATCCAAGCCCAAACAATCTTCATGATTATTTCTATTACACTGCAATTATGAAGTTATCAATCAGGAAATCTTATGAGGATATTATCAGGCTTAACTCAATGATTTCTGCTATTCTATGTCAGAAAAAAGTGTTGCTTGTTGGAGTAGATGATATTGATAATCTTGTGAGTTATGTTGAGCCACAGATATTCCAGTCAATTACAACACAATCAATGTGGGAAATTCCTATAGTATCAAAAACGCTTCCTGTATCTCTATCTGCAAAGGCGGAAATTTATGTATAAGATAACTGTTGAATTCATAGAAAAAATACCAAATTATGTTTGGAGATTAAATGTTCCTGCAATTATAAAGAAAAGTGAGAATTGCGTTGTTTGTTGTTTAAGTTCAAATGAAATGTATGTCATTGATTTAGTGTGGGGATTTATTAAAAAATCAGATGTTGTAAAGAAAATAACAATAGAAATGGAGGAAACAAGTGGGAAGTAAAATATTGTTAAAAATTCTCAAAGATAATCTTGCTGAAGAGTTTGTATCACTCCGCAGAGATTATTTCAACAAAGATGATTTGTTTGCATATGATGCCATACATGACTATTTTGAAAAATACGGTAAGCTTCCTTCTGTTGATTTTGTAGTAAAGAATAAAATAATTGAGATAGATGATGTAACGGAGGATTATGAATATTTAAGAGATGAGTTGATAAAAAACTATGTGGCTGAAAAAGTTGATAATCTTATTTCAGTTGCTACTAACCTGAAAAAAGTAGACCCTATTAAAGCAATAGATGCGGTTAAAGAAAGCCTCACTGAAATTGATTTAGATGTCAATGCCATAGGAAAAGATGTTTATACTTTTTCTGATTTAAGTGAGGAAATAGTCAATGAACTTAAATCTTTGAGGTCTACAAAAGGTATTACAGGAATACCTACAGGTTGGAGCACTTTTGATAGATTAACTGCTGGATACCAGAAAGGAGATGTTTATGCTGTTGTTGCAAGAGTTAAAACAGGAAAATCAATGTTTATGCTTTATTCCGCTAATGCCTGTCATGAAGCAGGTTATATCCCAATGATGATAAGTATGGAGATGAAAGTTAAGCATTTTGCAAGAAGGCATTTAGCGTTAAAAACAAAAATCGATTACAATTTCTATAAAACAGGTCAACTATCAAGCATTACCGAAAAGATGATAAAAAGAGATATAAAGAAACTGAAAGACCAACACCCATTTTATTATGTTGAAGGACAGTTAAAAAAGAGCATAAATGATATTTACTCACTTGTTGTAACTTACAAGCCTGATATTCTGTTTATTGATGGAGGATACCTGCTTGATATTCCTCACAGGACAACGCAGAGATGGGAAGCTATGGAGCTACTGATGAAGCATATAAAATCAATTGCAATGAGATTAAGTCTTCCTGTAGTTGTGTCCTTCCAGTTAAACAGAGAAGCATTGAAGAAGAAAGTTGGTGAAGTTGGAATGGAGCACATAAGACTTTCTGATGATATTGGAGCAATAGCTTCAGTTGTTGTTGGAATTTTTGAGACCGCACCTGAAGATGAAGATGTCCTTGATGAAGGTTTAATCCCATATCGTTATATTGATGTGCTTGGAGGAAGAGATGGTGAAGCTGGTGGATTTTATATCAACTGGAATTGGGAAAACATGGATTTTTCAGAAATTGATAAATCAGAATTAAATTTATAAATAGGAGGTGTAATAATGTCAACAAACAAAGTAAGGTTGTTTCCAAAAAAGAGTGTAAACACAACAAAGAAACAGTGCACAAGGCATATTAGGACAATATTGCCTATGGTGGTTAAACTTCAGAATTTTGAAAGGTATACTGTAGATGAAATAATGAACCTGTTTCTGAATGTAACAAACGCAGAATGCTACAAATTACTTGATGAAACTGAAAAACAGACACTTAAAAAATATCTTGATAAACACGGATACAAAACAGATTGGATTAAATGAGAAAAGATAAACTGTTGGAGCTTGCTAAATTGTTAAACTTAAGAAATGTAAACGCTAATAGTGAATGGGTCAATTCCTGTTGCCCTTTTGAACATGAATTACATTCAGAAGGTATTGATAGGACACCTTCATTTGGAATGAGTATAAGTAATCCGAGTGTATTTTACTGCTTTGGCTGTCAGGTTAAAGGTCTTGTTGTTGCTCTTCCATCACTCCTATCGATGATTACAAAGAAAAATCTTACTGAAGCAAGGAAGTTTGTATTTCTGAATGAAATATATGAGCCAAAGACAGTGGAAAGCTTGAGCATCGATGTAACACTTTCATATATTGATACTGAAGTTTTGAAATCATTTGCAAAAGTGCCAAAGCATATTTACGAGCCTCTTGGATTTTCTAAAGAAACAGTTGAGAAATACAACTTGCTTTATGATAAGCCGAGTCAGAGATTGGTGTTTACAATAAGAGATGAAAGTGGAAAGTTAGTTGGATTAAGAGGAAGGTATCTTGGAAGAAATGAATACAGACCTAAATATCTTACATATACGAAATTAAAGAAAGGTTATATTGACCCTAAATCAGCTGGAATTTGGTATTTATGTGATGAGAAACAGACAAAGAAATTCTTATTTTTAGTTGAAGGTGAGAAAGATGCATTACTGTTAAAACAGTATACTGGCGTAGATGTAATAGCATCTATGGGTGCTTCTATAACTGATAAACAGTTAGAGAAACTAAAGAGTGTGAATAAAAACATTGTGTTGTTTTTTGACAACGATAAGGCTGGAGAGATAGCCAAACAGAAAGTGATTAAATCACTAAACAATAATAAGCGACTATATCATGTAACAAACTATTATGGGTGTAAAGACCCAGCGGAGCTATGCACAAACAAAAGCATCTTTGATGCTTTAAAGTCAATAAAAAAGATTTAGTGGAGGACTACAATGGCAGTAAAAAGTAATTGGTTTTTAAGAGGAAAGGAAGTATTTGATAAGAAAAAACAACTTGATGTTGTTGCAAAGGCAAGAAAGGAAAGGTATATCCAGAGATTTTTCTTGAAGGCAGGAGAATCTGCAAAAATAGTGTTTGTTGATTCTGAACCATTTGGAATATGGGAGCATAATTTGAGAATAGATGGGAAATGGGGAAATTTCTATACATGCTGTAAGGAAATTCAGCCATGTCCTATATGCAAGAATTTTCCAGAATCAAGACCAACTTGGACTGTATATTTTACAGTTTTAGATTTAAGACCGTATACAAAGAGAGATGGACAGACTGTCAAATTCAGAAAGATATTATATCCTGCTAAAGGTTCTACTATAGCAAAAATTGAAGATTTATTGAATAAATATGGCAGTATTTCAGGATTATGTTTTAAAGTTTCAAGGCTTACTGATGATGACAGTAATTGTGGAAGAGATTTTGAATATATAGGTAAAGTTGATATTGTAAAGAAGTTTGGTAAGGAGTATGCAATACCTATAGATTATGCTAAAGTTCTTGCATTCCCTAATGATGAGGAATTAGAGTATTTGGGCATTTCTTCTGATATGGCTGTTAATATTGAAGATGATGAAGAGCATGAGCTTGATGATAATGCAATACTTGATGATGTTACAGAGCCTGTTGAGGAAGTAGCAGAAGAAGTAGATATTGATGATTTGGTGGAGTAAATATGAAAATTGATGGAGTAAAAATAACAGAAGTAAAAGCTATGGCAAAGGCAACTGTAGATGAGGGAGTTGCTAATACTCTAATGCAAAATCTAACAGTAACATATTCTGAAAACGCATTTAAGGAGCATTTTATATTCAAACTCTATAAGAGACTTGATAAGAAAACATTTCTGCTTCCAAGAGCATATGTTTCTGATTATAAAGTGCCTGTAACAGAGAGTAGTAGTTGGTATCTTGATACTCATGTAATATCTAAAGTTAAATTAAGACCAGAGCAGGAAGTTGTTAAAAAATCATTCTTTGAAGCCATAAATTCAAATTCAATATATGGAGGAATAATTGAAGCTAAAACTGGATTTGGAAAAACATTTCTTCTTCTTGATATTATAGCTACTATAGGACACAGGACACTTGTTGTTGTCCCCACAACATTTCTTATGAAGCAATGGCTTGAAAGAATACCTCAACTAACAAATATTAAACCAGAGGAAATAGGAATAATTCAACAGAATAGATGTGATGTTGAAGGTAAGAAAATTGCTGTTGGAATGTTACACTCACTGTCAATGAAAAAATATCCCGATTACATTTATGACTATTTTCATAATGTGGTATACGATGAAATTCATAGAATGTCAACAAGAGTGTTTCATGTTGTTGTTGCTATGTTTCATAGCAAATATAATATAGGTGCTTCTGCTACTCCAAGAAGAAAAGATGGGACTGACAATGTTTTCAAATACAATATTGGAGATGTTATTGCGAGGTCAACAACTGTTACATGTAAGCCTGAAGTAATAATTTATAAGTATTTTAATAATGCTACATCTGACAGTGGTTGCCTTACAAGAGATGGAGTTAATATAGGTAGATACTATAACAAGCTTGCTAAATGTGTTGACAGGACGGTAAAGATAGCAAATGTTGTTAAGAAGCTTCATGATAAGGGGAGAAAGGTTCTTGTGTTATCAGATAGGCTTTTAATTTTGCAATCAATTGCAAAATATTTGAAATCACAGAATATTTCAAATTATGGATTTCTTACAGGAAATGAGAAGAATGCTGATAACAAGAGTATAATACTTGGGACTTATGGTTCTGCTGGACTTGGAGCTGACATAAAAGGAGTTAATGCACTTGTATTTGCAACTCCAAGAACTGATATTGAGCAGGCATTTGGTAGAGTAACACGCTCACAGGACGCAAATGTTGTTGTAGTGGATTTTGTGGACATATGTGCTTCATCTATGAATTTATGGCTGAAGAAGAGAAAGAAATTTTATAGAAATTTTGCATCAAAAATAATCGAGTATAACGGAGGTGTTTAAATGTATAACAAAGATTACTGGAAAATATACTACAGTAGAAACAAAGACAGACTTAATAAACTTAAGAAATGGAAGTATTATAACGATGGCAAATATAAGGACTTAATAACTCAAAGTGTAAGACTTCAGAATAAAATAAAGCTTGTAAGAGATTGGTTTAATGAAAATACTGTAGAAGTAAACGGTAGGAAAGAAAAAGTTTTATCACTAAATCGTGCCGCACCCATAATAGGAAGGGATTATACTGTGCTTTTAAAATTGATAAATAAAGGTGCTATTCCAGCTCCTACTGTAAAGTTATCAAAAAAGAAAAATACAAGGGAATATACGATGTCTCAAATTCTGTATATGAGGGATATACTGAACAAAGTAGCAAGAGGAGATTTAGACTTGACATACAAGGAATTGCATGATGAGTTATTAAAAGTGTGGGATAAACCACACCCATCTTTAATTAAAGGAGATAGTGATGAAAACTAAAAAAGATATAACACTTGATTTAAATGCATTACCTACTTATATAACTTTTAATCTCACTGCAACAATAAATACTGGAAATTATGAATCTGTAAAGATAAACTATGGAGTTACAGCTCCTGTTATTAATGAGGATTTGAAGAAAGCAACTGAAAAGATAAAGAAATTAGTTGAAGAGCAGATGGCAAAAGAAGTTGAGAAAGTAAGGAAGGCTGTAAATGGCAAATAGTATTTCAGATGTTGTTAAAAAAGTTGAGAAACAGAAAGCAAATACCATTTTCTATGGTGATTTGCTTAAAAGTCTTGTTGTGGATAGAATTAACTCTGGAGTTTTTGTATTTGATTATCTTACAAGAGGTGGAATTCCAAAGGGAAGAATTACTCAATTTCATGGAGTTAAATCAAGCAATAAATCCACATTCTCACTTTTTGTTGCTGAAAACTTTATGAAACAATATCCAGACAGTTATGTTGTTTATGTGGATTTTGAGCATACCTACGATTACAACTGGTCAAAGAATTTCATATCTAATTTTGATAAGTTTTATCTTTACAAACCTGATTATGGTGAGCAGGGAGTAGATGCTATTAATGAGTTTGCAAAATCAGTAGATGTAGGGCTTATCATAGTTGATAGTATAGGTGCTATGATACCTACTGCTGAAGTTGAAGGCTCTGCTACTGATGATTGGGTTGGTATTCATGCAAAGCTTGTAAATAAAATGTTACGCAAATTAATTCTTGCATCTTCAGAGAGAAATCAGATAGGAAACAAATTGACAACGATACTTATTAATCAGGTCAGAGCTAACATAGGGCATAGGGCATTTCAGCCTACAACATCACTGCCAGGTGGGGAAATGTTGAAACATGTTATATCTATGGATATAAAGTTTTATCCTAAAACTTATGTAGATGTGAAAGGAATTCCAGCTAAAGCTACATTTGGATTTTCAGTTGAAAAGAATAAGACAGGGATACCTAAAGTGTCAGGAGAATATACTATTTATTTAAGAGATGTTGGGGATAAAAAAATAGGCTATATAGAAGACGCTGAAACAGTGCTTACATACGGTAAATCCTCTGGAGTTATTGTAAGGATTAAGAGCAAATGGAAATGTCTTGATGAAGAGTTTAATAATCTTGATAGTCTTGCAAGCAGAATTGCATCTGATGAAGCCTTTGCAAATAAGCTTAAATATCAAATAATAAATGCAGGTTTTGATAAAACCATTGAGGAAGGAGAAACTATTGATAGCTAAATGCAGTATATGTGAAACACAGTTTAAATTTCCTTATGATAAAGAACCTTTTATATCTCATGCACCATGCGTTTGCAGTATTCCATGCTTTATAGAACTTGTAACAAGACCAAAGCCATATACATATACTGACATTTATGCAATATCTGAAAGAGTAAATCCTAAATCAAAGAGAATAGAATATGTTGATTTTAAAAGTTATCTTGAATTGAGATTTTTTAAAGAAATGTCAAAGTTGAATATTGGGTTAATACACTATGAACCTTTTGCGTTTAGAGTGTTTGATAAGAGACTATATATTCCAGATTTCATGATAGAGCCACATAATGTATTCTTTGAAACAAAAGGACTATGGGAGGGTTCTGCAAAAAGAAAATTTAATACTTTTGTTAAAATGTATGTGTTTGATATATACATAATTGATGCAAAATTTATAACATTTTTATCTATGGAGGGAGTGTGGTAAACAGTGAAATAGTAAAATCAACGATAAAAAATGCATATAAAGGTGAAGTGTCAAAGAGGAATGACAGTAAGCCTACAATTCATGCTTCTGATATGACTGATTTCTGTCCAAGAAGATTTGCACTGTGTCTTGAAAACAAAATAAACTATCACACAACTACTTATCTTGGACATTCAACAGCACTGACATTTGATATAGGTAGAAAAATACAGGATATTGTAGTTGGTAGAATTTTTAAGACTGGAAAATTATTTGGGACATGGTATTACAAGTGTTGCAATGTATATTCGTATGGTGAGTATTCTATTAAATGTCCTTCATGTGAGCACAAGAGCATTCCAAAATATTGTGATACAAGACTTGAAATGCCTGTTGCAGGTGATGTTTCTTTTGTTGGAAATGTAGATGTATTCATAAAAGAAGGAAATAAAATAATATGTTGTGAGGTTAAGAGTATTAATAAAGATGATTATCAGAAAATAACAGAGCCATTAATTAGCCATAAGTGGCAGACTAATACATACCTGTATCTGTTATCTCATTCTAAAACAAAGATATTTGGTAGAAGTATAAAAGATGTTGAGAAAGCTTATAATATTGCTTTTGATAAGGATAATGCGGTAGTGATTTATATTCCAAAAGCCGCAGTTAAAGACCCGTTTGATAAAATATATGATGTTACTCTTGATAGAAAATTATTCATAGAGGTTGCTGCTAAACTCAAAACAGTTAAAAAATATGTTGACAGTGGCAAAATTCCAGAGAATATATACTGTAGCTCACAGGCATCTGTTTTAGCAAGAAACTGTCAGGTAAGAAAAATATGTCTTGGAGGTTCTGATGAGCAAAACAACAGTAGCGAAACAGAATAGAAAAAGAGGAAAAAATGTTGAAAGAGCAATTGCAAAGCAGGTAGATGGCAAGAGAATTGGAGTTTTAGGTAAAGAGGATATATCACACAGCCTGTTTTCTATAGAAACAAAGGGAAGAAAGAAATTTGTTGCTACTTCTTGGATTGAGCAGGCATATAGAAATGCTCCTAAAGATGAAGATGGAAATTTATTAAAAATACCGTGTATAATTGTTCATGTTCACCATCAGAGATATGACAATTCCATCGTTGGTATAGAGCTTAAATACTGGAAACTAATACAAAAAAAACTTGCACAGTTTGGTATTAACACAATTGACGATTTAAAGGAGGTCAGCAGTGAATAACTACTCTGATTTATTTTATGGTTATTCTTCAGAGAACAACTACAAACATCTCTTATGTTTCAGTCTTGAAAAATGTCATAGACTAAACGCCGTATGTCCTTATGCAGTTAAATATGAAGATGGAAACAAATGTGCTCTGGAGAAGTGTGTGAACCATGAAAAAGACGAAAAATAGATATTGTAATGATTGTCCATATAAAGATAAGGTAGAAGTCCCATACAGTGGTGATAAGAACGCTAAAGTTGTATTTGTTGGAGAAAGTCCAGGTGAAGATGAAATAAAACAAAGGAAACCTTTTGTAGGTAAGAGTGGAATGTTGTTGAGAAATATTCTATCATACTTTGATATAGACAACTTCTTCATAGCTAATTCCTGTAGATGTATGATTAATAAGGACAATGAGAGCCTTAAAGATATTAACAAAGCATTATCCTGCTGTAGAAATTATTTAAAGATAGCAATATCAAAAATAAAGCCAAAGCTTATAGTATGTCTTGGAGCTATAGCATTAAAGCAGGTTCTTGGATTTAAACAGACAATGCAGAAATCAAGAGGTAGATTTTTTAAGTCAGATGAATTTGGTTGCGATGTGTTTGTAACATATCACCCATCTTATCTGTTAAGAAATGGAGTTTCTGTAGAATTTCCCAATGTTCCAAATTTGAGTATGAGTATGATTGAGAATATAATTCTTGAAGATTTTAAAATGATTTCTGATTATGTTAATGAGGATATTAAGCCTGATAAAATTGATATTCAGAATTATATTGAAGTAAAGGAATTTAAATTTGATACAAAACCTAAAGTAATATCGTTTGATTTTGAAACAAATGGAGTTAGTTATTTTGCAGACGATTTCAAATTATTATCAGTTGCTGTTGCTATTGAAGAAGGAAAAGCACAGACCATAATAACAGATACAATTCCTGACAGTTTAAGGGAGATATTAGAAGACCCAACTGTAGCAAAGGTAGTTGCTTCAAGACCGTTTGAGGAAATGGTATATAAAAGGCTTACTGGAAGTCATATAAAAGGAACAATTCATGATGTTTTAGTGATGGCACATTTAATAGATGAGAATTATAAAACATATTCCCTTGAAGAAGTTGCAAATGCTTTTACCAATCTCAATAATATTAAAGATTTATCTGAAGGAATGCGGACTAATTTACAGAATGCAAGTAGAGAAACTTTAGTTGCTTATAACTGCGTTGATGCTGATGCTACATTAAGAGCTTTCAATACTCTGATAAGAAAGATAGCATCTGACTCTGACCTTGCAAGATACTATAAATATTTTATAATTCCTGCTATGAATGTTTTATCACAGATGCATGAGGCTGGATTTAAGATAGATTTAGATGTGTTACAACAATCAATAGATGAAGCAAATAGATTATTGAAAGAATTCAAGGATAAATGTTTAAGCCTTGTTCACCCTGAAATAATTAAAAAGCATAAAGATAAGCTATCTCTTACAAGAGCAGAATTAATTAGAGATGTTCTGTTTACTCACCCGAAAGGATATAAACTCAAACCAGATAAACAGTATTTAACCGCAAAGACTAAAGTTCCACAAGTATCTGAAAAACATTTAAGACAACTTCCAAAAAATGAGTTTATAGATGCATATTTTAATTGGTGTAAACTTCATAAGGTTAAAAATACATATCTTGATACATTGAAAGAATTTGTTTATCCTGATGGAAGAGTTCACCCACAGATATTCCTCAACAGGACTGTAACTGGAAGAACCGCAATAATCAAACCTGCACTGCATCAGATACCGCAGAGACACCCATTTGCATATCTTGTAAAGCGATGTTTTGTTGCAGATGAAGGCTGGCTTCTTGGAGCAAGAGATTTATCACAATCAGAATTCAGGATAATGGGCTGGATAGCTGGAGATAAAAATATACTTGAAGCTGTAAATAGTGGAGTTGATTTGCATTCAAAAACAGCATCTGTTGTGAATAATGTTCCAATAGATAAAGTTACTAAAGAGATGAGGCAGAAAGCAAAAAGTATATCTTTTGGTTTTCTATATGGAATGTCTGCAGAGGGATTTCAGAGATATGCTAAAGAAAAATATGAAGTGGATTTTACTTTAGATGAATGTAGAAAATTCAGAGAAATGTTTTTCAGTAGACCTAATGGATACTACGCACTTCCTGCCTTTTATGCTAATGTTGAAAACATAGTGCTAAATAATGGATATATAAAAAGTCCACTTGGAAGAATAAGAAGATTTCCAGAGCTTAAGAATATGAAAAAATCAGAATACAGCAAAGTTATGAGACAAGCTGTTAACTTTCCCATAAGCTCATTTTCAACTGATTTGGGTTTAATAGGAAGCTTTCTATTCATGCAGGAAGTTGAAAAAAATACTAGACTAAAAGGTAATGTAAAGTGTATATTATTTATACATGATTCATTAATGATAACAGCAAAGGAGGAAATTATGTCAGAAGCTTTAGAACTGCTTGGACAATGCATGTGCATTAAAAGTAAAGAATATATAAGAGAAAAGTTTGGCATTAAAGTTGGCTATAAAATAGAATCCGATAAAAAAGTAGGAAAGAGTTGGGCATCTCTTGAGGAAGTGAAAGATTGAATAGGAGGAGACTAACACCAGAGGAAAAAGAGCATATTGTGAAAAGAGCATTACAATTAAGAAAGACATATAGATTGTCTTCTACGGTAGTTGCAACACGGCTTGGAGTGTATGATAGGAGTATGTTGAGGAAAATAATGCAGAAATATAATGCTTGGGAAAAATTTAGAGATTATGAGTTTGACGATGAAGAATAAAGATATAAGTTTAAAAGAGTTAATGAAAGCATATGGTGATTATGCTAAAAGGCAGGGATTAAAGCCAAAGTATAATGCAACACAGTTACTATATATGATTTGTGAAATTGCAGATGCAACAACTTGGCTTTCAAAATCTAATAATTCAGATACAGATAGAGTTTTAGAAGCTATAAAGCATCTGTGCAAATTCTATAAAACAAGTGAAAAATATATAACAAATTATTCAGATAAATCAAAAGTATTTTTAATCGATAATGAAAAAGTGCCTATGGTATTTCTTTCTTATCTTGCGGATTTGCTTATAAGACTATCTATGTATGTTGGAGCTAATGATTGGACAGATGATTTTATTGAAATACTTCATAATAAATTAATGAATGATGAAGCT
>Ga0208823_1002768_pt1 | contig 12916 bp, 9 predicted proteins | sample AD_UKC075_MetaG_FD_184440 | JGI IMG/M metagenome (GOLD analysis project Ga0208823, IMG submission 184440) | Active sludge microbial communities of municipal wastewater-treating anaerobic digesters from USA - AD_UKC075_MetaG (SPAdes) (version 2) | ecosystem: Engineered > Bioreactor > Anaerobic >... | reverse complement strand
ACTGCCCTGACCTCGATTTTTCACGGGGGTACGGCTCGGCGTGTGATCTGGGCTGAGTGGTCGTTTCCGGTGTCAGTTCCGGGGTGGCGGGTCGGCGCGGTCGCCGCGTGTCGCGCGGGTTGCGCCGGGTTCCACTTCCCGGTAGTTGTTTAGCTCCTTCCTGGGCCGGTTGGGGTTAGGTGCTGTTGGTCAGGGGATGGCCAGGACCCGGCCGAACGCGGTTTCCAGTTCGTTGGCCCAGGGCCATGTTTGGGGTATCCGCAGGATCTGTTTGCGGGCGCGTTTGATGATGCGTGCCGCGGTGTGCAGCAGCCGGTATCGCAGGGTCTTTGGTTCGGCGTCGGCCAGGGGGCCTTCGAGCAGCAGCAGGCGTGTCCAGCACAGCAGGTCGATCGCGATCGCGACGGCGGCGACCCAGGCCTGGTTGATATCGAACGAGGTGGACGGCCACGAGGCCAGGCCGGTGTCCTTTGCGCAGCGGATGTAGCCCTCAACGCGGGCGTGGACACGGTGACGGGCCTCGATACGTTGGGCCTGACCCGTGCCGGTGTTGGTCGCGAACGGTTGGTAGCGGTATCGGTTGTCCTGCTCGAACAGTGACAGTTGGGTGCCGTGCTCGATCGGTTCGCGGCGCACGAACACCCGCATGTCGTCTGGCCACCCGGCCAGTCGGTCGCCGCCGTGGCTGTGGCGCAGCAGGCCGGTGATCTCCGCAACGCCTGAGTCGTCGTCGCGGGCGTTGCCGGTGGCGTCGAGGACATCAGACCACCCGTGTTCGGGCATCGCGGTGATCGCGGCGCGAACCCGGGCGTCGAGGTCGAAACCCACTGAGTATTCGACGCTGTATCCGCGCCGGGCGTCCAGTGCGGTGAGGTGGTTCACGACGTCGTGGGTGCAGCCGGCACCGTCGATGGTGATCAGCAGGCGGCGGCGCGCCTTGACCGGCAACGCCGCGATCGACGCGTCGATGATCGCGATGTGGTCTGTGGCGGTATTGGAGCCCGCGCTGCCGGTCCGTGCCATGATCGCCAGGGACTCCGCGGTGTTGTCGCACCACGACGTCAACGGGTGAAAACCGTACCCGCCCTTGAAGTTCCCGGTAGCCAACTGCTTGTCGGAATACGAATTGACCAGGGTCGCGTCGATGCGGATGCCGATCACATCGCCGAGGTCGCCGTAACAGGTCTTCACCGGCGGGATCTTGCCGTGTCGGTCCTCGATGCGCTTCCACACTGTGCGCCGGACCTTGTTACGGGCCGCGGTGATCCCGGTCAATGCGTTCTTGTCGATCTCGTTGAGTGCCCGCCACATCGTGGACGTCGAGGCGATGGGTCCGAAGACCCGCTGCTGGTTACCCAGAACCGCGAGATCGCAGATGTGGGTCCCGCCATCGGCGATGGCCACCGCCATATCGCGGAAAACCGCGCCCCGATCATGGATCACATCCGGGCGCGCCAACGCAGCCGACAACGCGCTGGTCAAGCCTGTCTTATCGGCGAGCATCCGCACAATCACACTGCCGGTGTGCGACACGACGTCATCGCCACGGACTTCGACGCCGAGGTCCCGGGACCAGTTGGTAGTCTGCATCTGAAAAGTGCACCCGTTCTACTGGTTTTGGAGTTCTTGACAAACCCCATGATCCCAGCGCGAGTGCACTTTTCGCGTTCACGACACCCCAACACGACCTACCAGCGTGAATTATCCAGGCCGGGGGTTCTCGCTCATGGCTCGTCACGCTAAATCGGGCAAGGTTGTGGTTCTCGATGGTGTCGACGGGGGTGGTCGTCATCGGCCGGTGCCGGGCAGCGTTCGGGTCGCGGATCTGGGTCTGAGCCAGATGGGGGCGTCGCGAGGCGCCCGTTACGTGGGACGCGTCGGTGCGCTTGCGGTCGCCCTGGGCGTCGGTGCGGCGATGGCGTCGTTGCCGTTGGCGGCGGCGGACACGTCGGGATCGTCGGGGTCGGCCGGGTCGGCCTCGACCGAGCGTGTCGGCACCTCGTCGGGTCGTGGGTCGGCGTCCGCAGCCCCCAAGGGGACACGGGCGTCTGGGTCGGGTCGAGGTTCGGGTGAGTCTGAGGGTTCGGGCGAATCTGCGGGTTCGGGTGATTCGGGCGGGGGTGCGTCCGAGGGTGCGGGGTCCGGGGGTCGGGGTGAGGCCGGTGGTGGTTCGGCGCCGGGGGCGTCGCGGGCGTCGGTGACCCCGGGCGCCAACGATTCGGATGCGGTTGAGGCGGGTGAGGTTTCGGCTCCGGGTGCGGTCTCCGGTGTGGCGCCGGTGGCGGGTGTTGCGGTGCCGCGGGCGGCGTCGGCGGTGGCGCGTGCCGCGGCAGCGGCGGCGGGGTCCGGGGTGTCCGAGGCCTCCGAGGGTGCGGTGGTCGCCCCGTCGGTGGCGGTGGTGGGGTCGGATCCGGCCGTTCTCGAGGTTTCGGTGGCCGAGGCGGTGCCTGCGGCGTCGTCGGCGCCGGTGCGGGGTGTGTCGGGGTCGTTGGTGTCCTGGCTGACCGGTGGTCGGGGTACGGATTCCCCGGCGGCGGCTGCCTTGATGTGGTCGGCGGTCGCGGTGTCGCGGCGGGACACGGTGGGTGGTTCCTCGACCCCGCGGGCAGCCGCGGTGGTCGGGACGTCGGGGTCGGTGGAGCCGTTGGTGGGTCCGGCTGCGGGTGCGTCGGCGGTGGGTGCTGCGGTGGGCAACCCGATCACGGACTTCATCCGGATCTTCATCGGTGACGGCACGGCTGATAACCCCAACGGCGGTCTGCTGATCGGTAACGGCTACTCGTGGACGGCCGAGACGTGTGCGTCGGCGCAGGGGTGCACCGGCGGTAACGGTGGTCTGCTCGGGTCGGGCGGTAACGGCTGGAACGGCGGCGACGGCGGGAACGCCGGGTGGATCGGCGATGGCGGTGACGGTGGGAACTCGTATGTGGCCGGCCGCGACGGTGGCGACGGCGGCCAGGGCGGTCTGCTGTTCGGGTGGGGCGGTAACGGCGGCTCGGGTGGAAACGGGGTCGGGGCCCTGGCCGCGGGTGCCGGTGGTGCCGGCGGTGACACCGGGTTTTTGGCGTTGTGGGGTGATGCGGGCGCCGGCGGTGCGGGTGGTACCGGCCTGAGTGGGGCGTCCGGTGGTGCGGGTGGTGCCGGCGGTAATACGGGATTCTTGGCGCAGTGGGGCCGTGGTGGGGACGGCGGCGACGGCGGTGCGGGTCTCAACGGCGGTTCGGGCGGCCACGGCGGTAACGGCGCGCTGTGGGGTGGTGGTGGTGGTGCCGGTGGTGCCGGTGGCGGCGCGACCGATGTGAGCGGTGTGGGTGGCCACGGCGGTAACGGTGGTTCGACCGGTTTGCTGTCGGTGATCGGTGAGGGCGGTGCCGGTGGTGCCGGCGGTGCGGGCGCGGCGGGTGATTCGGGCAGCGATGCGGGGATCCCCGGTGGTGACGGGGGTAACGCTGGTAAGGGCGGTGCGGGCGGCCTGGGTGGTGACGGCGGTGATGGTTCGTGGATTCTCGGGTTTGGCGGGGCCGGCGGTAAGGGCGGTGCCGGTGGTACGGGCGGTACCGGTGGTGCGGGTGCTGACGGTCTGGACGGCGCGGTTGCGGGTGCCTCGGGCACTGACGGTGGCGACGGTGGCAACGCCGGTTCCGGTGGTTCCGGTGGTGCCGGCGGTGATGCCGGGTATGGGCGTTTCCTGTTGTTCTTCGGTGGCCGGGCTGATGCCGGTGCGGGTGGTTCGGGTGGTTCGGCCGGCGAGGCGGGCTTGGCCGGTAAGGGTGGTAAGGGCGCTGACGGTGACGCGCTGACTGCCGATGGTGGTGCCGGTGGTAACGGCGGCAATCCGGGGATCGCCGCTAATGGCAATACCGTTCAGTTAGTGGATGAGGATTGTGCATGCGGGCGGCTTCTGGGGCTGCGGGTGGTGTTGGTGGTGAAGGCGTTTGGCGGCCCATTTCAGGACTTTGCGTTTGACCACGCGGGGGTTGGCGCGGAGCCTGCGTGCGGGGTTGACTCGGCGGTGCAGTGCGGTGACGGCGTGATTCCACAGGCGGGTGATCGACTGGTGGTTATGAGGGGGAAAAAGCGCTGTGGGACAGTGATCTTCGGGCGATCCTCAGGGCGGCGACGAACGAGACTCGGGTCGGTTCGTGTGGGCCGGCGCGTGCGGCGTCGACCATCAGGGTGCGGATGGCGAAGTGGCAGCATAGGTGTCCCCAGATTTCCTGCTTGACCAGTTCCGGGGACTTCGATCGCAGAACGGCTCGGGGCCCGCGCTGGTGGGTTTTCAGTTCGTCGAAGGTGTTCTCGATTTCCCAGCGCTGGGCATAGGCCAGGGCCAACTGCTGCGCGGTGGCGTCGGTGGGGTCGAGGATCGTGGTCAGCAGCCGGTATTGCTCGGGGTTGTCGCGTCCGTCGTCGAGGGTGTAGTCGATGACCCTGACCGTCAATGGTGTTCGGTGTGCCCGCCGGGTTCCCGAGGTGGGAATGATCTGGGCAAGCCAGGACCCGTCCTCGAGTGTTTCCAGATGTTTGGGTGAGAGGGTGGACTTGACTCTCCACAACAGATCGGCGCCGGTGGCAGCCGCGCGTGTCCACATGTCGAATCCGTAGAAGCCGCGGTCGGCCAGCAGCAGCATTCCGGCCTCGAGCCGGTCGAGCAGATCACCTGCCAGTTCCCGTTCCGAGCGCGAGCAGGGCCCCAATGCGGCGCCGAAGAGGGCGTGCGTGCCGCATTCGGCCAGCCCTACAAGCCGGGCCTGCGGGAACGCGGACTGCTCACCGCGGCTCGAACCCGGCCGCCCGAAATAATCGACGTTGGCAGCCGTATCGGCCAAATCAAGGCAGGTGCCGTCGATGGCGACCATCCGGCGTCCCGCCAGCCACGAACCGGGCGTATCGGGGGCCGCCACCGGGTGGGCAACCCGCTCGAACAGCGCCTGCAGCGGTTCATAGCCCAATCGTGAACGTGCCTGGAAGATTGCCGATTTCGTCGGAGCCGACCAGGACTGAGACCAGCCTGACGACCAGGACAGTCCATCGGTGAGTTGAGCGAAGACATCCTCGTAGGACCCGTCGGCGTTCAAGGCCATCCCAATCGAGAAATACGTGGTCACCCGGGCCGTCAACGCCCGACTCCGCTGCTCGGTCCGACCACATTCCGCGACCACGGAATCAACAACGTCCGGTGGAAACACTTTGGTCAGCAACCCCACCGACACCAAGTCCGAGAGCCGACGATCCGATACCGGCTTCACCCAACCACTACGAGGCACTCCAACAAATTACACCCATGTAGTCTTAACTGAACGGTATTGCGTCTAACTGCCATGTCCTGGGTCCAGGCGACGCGCCTCGGGGTGGACTCGCTGATGGATGCGACCATGCTGCACGCGTGGGTCACCGATCTCTCGACAGGCGCACCCATTGCTGGCGCGACAGCAGAGCTCGGTGCAGCCTCCGTCATTACTGGAGAGGCCGGCACCTGCTCTCTTGCGCTGACGGATTCGCCCGAGCCGATACTCGTCGTGCGGCGGGAAGATGATGTCGCGATTCTCATGCCCGACGGGTGGCGGGGCGCCTGGCGCCGTCATGAACCCGCCGATGATGATGCCTGCTTCATGTTCGACGATCGCGGCCTTTATCGCCCAGGCGAGCGAGTTCACCTCAAGGGTTGGATCCGCACGATCACAGGTGGGCCGACGGGAGACGTCGCACCAGCTGCGGACTATTGCGAGACTGTTCCATGGAACGCCTGGGATCCGCTGGGCAACGAAATTGCCTCGGGCTCAGCGTCTCTCGATAAACTAGGCGGGTTCGACATCACCGTGGACTTGCCCGAGACGGTCAACCTCGGAAACGCTCGGGTGCAAGTTGGACACTTCTGGAGCCACGAGTTCAAGATCGCAGAGTTCAGGCGTCCCGAGTACGAAGTCAGCGTGGCCATCGAACCGGACCGGGCCATTGCCGGCGACACGGTCACGGCGTCGGCGCGGGCGGTCTATTACGCAGGCGGTCCGCTGCGTGCAGCACCGGTCAAATGGTCGGTCACTTCAGCCCCCGCACATTACAACCCACCCGGATGGGACCGCTTCACGTTCGGCAGCGCTGTGCCCTGGTGGCGGTTGGATTCATGGGCCGACGAAGACGATGAGGTCGAGGAACTAGAACTCGTCGACTTCGAAGTCGGCGAGGTAGTGAGCATCTTGGATGGGCCATTTGCGACATTGCCGGGATCTGTTATCGAGGTCGACGCCGAGCAACGGAAGCTCAAAGTGTCGGTGAGCATCTTCGACCGCGAGACCCTCGTAGAACTGACCTTCGACCAAGTCCTCGGCGACGGGATCTTCGTCGCTAGTGCCGGCGACAAGAGATTCCAGGGCATAACGGCTGACGACGGTTGCCACCGCCTCGGAATTTCCACGACACCGGGCTCAGAACTGCGCCCCTGGTCTGTGTCGGCCGAGGCGACCGTCGAGGACGTGAACCGCCAGGCCTGGACAGCCTCGACATCGCTCCTGGTTCACCCGGCGGCCCTATATGTCGGATTGCGTTCCGAACGTTCGTTTTTCACTGGTGGCGGCGCCATCGAGATCCAGACGGTCGTTGTTGACCTCGATGGCGCACCGCTATCTGGAATCCCCGTGGACGTCCGTGCTGAACGCCGCGAGGACCGCCAAGTTGCCGGGAATTGGCGAGAAGTCGTCACCGAAACCGTCGAACAGGCCACTGTCAGTGCGAGTGACGCGGTGACCGTGACACTCGAAGGACTTGGTGCCGGCCAATGGACGGTAGTCGTTGAGGCGGCCGACGCCGCCGGGCGAGCGCACCGCAGCACCCTGGAAGTCTGGGTGACGGGTGCAAGCACGGACAGGCGAGCCAAAAGCGATGAGCTGCAGATAATTCCGGACAAGCCGGTTTACGCCCCCTGTGACGTTGCGGAAGTTCTACTCCTGTCGCCATTCACGCCGGCGCATGGCCTTCTCGTGCTGGAGCGCGACGGCATCGTCCGCACTGAACCGCTGCATGTCACCGACGCTTTCCACGCCTTGCGCATTCCGATGGAAGATGCCTTCACACCCGGGGTTCACGTCCAGGTCGTACTGGCCGGCGCCGCCGCACGACCGGATGCGCCAGCAGGCATCACCCGGACTGCCTTCGCCTCGGCCAGCGTCTACCTTCCCGTACCGCCGGTCGCCCGGGCGCTGGCGGTGGCAATCACGCCGCGCGCACCTGGCCTACGGCCAGGTGAATCAACCGTGCTGGACCTCGTGGTAACCGGCGCCGACGAGGCGCCTGTAACTGGTGCGGGCGCCACCGTGATCGTCGTCGATGAGGCTGTACTGGCGGTCGCGGCGTACAAGAACCCCGACCCACTCGGCGTGTTCTATCCGAAGCGGAGCGCCGGTGTGGAGACAGCCAGGTCGCGACCGCATGTGCTGCTCGCACGGCCTGACGACTTCGCGCTCGCTGAAGACCCGGAACTGCTCTGTGCCGAAGAGGCGTGCATGGCAGCGCCGGGGGCTGCGATGCGGATGGCCGGCCCGCGGCCGGGGCCGGGGGGCCCGCGACCAATCCGTGCCCGCATCGACTTCAGCGCGCTCGCGTTGTTCGCGGCCACTGTGATCACCGATGCCGACGGTCGGGCCGCCGTCCCGGTCACGTTGCCCGACAATCTCACTCGCTACCGCGTGCTGGCCGTGGCGACCGACGGGGTCGCTCGTTTCGGGGTGGGGGAGTCCGCTCTGACCGCCCGACTGCCGCTGATGGTCCGTCCGTCAGCGCCGCGCTTTCTCTCCTGGGGCGACACCTTCGAACTGCCGGTGGTCCTGCAAAACCAATCCGACGTCCCACTCGAAGTCGATGTGGCTGTGCGGGCGGGCAACGCATCGCTGACGGCTGGTGCGGGACGCCGACTGATCGTGCCGGAGAACGACCGGGTCGAGGTCCGGTTCCCCGCCGCGGCCGAGTCGGTAGGGCAGGCCCGATTCGAGGTGGCTGCGGCATCAGGCTCTGACGCCGATGCCGCGACGGTGACTCTGCCGGTGTGGTCGCCGGCCACCACCGAGGCGTACGCGCTGCACGGTGTGCTCGATGACGGTGTGGTGGACCAGCCGGTCCGGGCTCCCGCCGGTGCGGTGCCGTCCTTCGGGGGACTGGAGGTCACGACGTCATCGACCGGGGTTGCAGCCTTGGCCGACGCCGTTGTGTACCTAGCCTCCTACCCGTTCGAATGTGCCGAGCAGTTGGCTTCCCGGGTACTGGCTATCGCCGCCCTACGAGATGTGCTGGCGGCCTTTGGAACTGAGGGACAAGCGTCTCCGGCCGAGTTGGCGGCGGCAGTCCGACGCGACATCGAGATGCTTGCGACGCGCCAGTGTCCCGACGGCGGCTTCGGCTGGTGGCGGCGGAACGAGGACTCCTGGCCCTACATCAGCGTCCACGTGGGCAATGCGCTGGCTCGCGCACAGGCGAAAGGGTTCGAAGTCCCCGAGCGGATGATGCAGCCACTGGTCCGCTACCTGCGGAGCATCGGCGAGCGGTTCCCGCGCGACTATCCGGCTGACGCGCGTGCGGTGATCGAGGCGTACGCCATCTCCGTCCGGGCCGCGCTCGGCGACCCGGACCCCGCCTCGGCCCGCCACCTAGTGGATGGTGGTGCCCTGTCTGTCGAGGGACTGGCCTGGATCCTCCCGGTCATGGCCTCCGATCCCGAGTCGCGTGGCCAGACCGCCGAGGTCCGTCGGCAGCTCGCCAACCGTGTGGTCGAAACCCCGGGCGCGGCATCCGTGGCTGTGAGGTACGAGGACGGCGCTCACTTGTTGCTGGCCTCAGACCGGCGCGCCGACGCGATCGTTCTCGAGGCGCTCATCGCGGACCAGCCCGACAGCGACCTGATACCCAAGCTCGTGGCGGGGCTGCTGGGTCACCGGACCGCGGGGCGTTGGGGCAGCACCCAGGAGAACGCCTTCGTGCTCTTGGCTCTCGGTCGTTACTTCGACACGTATGAGTCCGTCACACCTGATTTCACCGCGCGACTTTGGCTCGGTGAGGACTTCGTGGGCGAACAGGACTTCCACGGCAGGTCCACCGACGTCCGCCATCTCGTTGTCCCGATGGAGGCATTGTCGACTGGAGCAGAGCCACACGACCTGCTGCTGGCGAAAGAGGGTCCCGGACGGCTCTATTACCGGTTGGGCCTGCGGTACGCCCCCGTCAGCCTTGCGCTTGAGCCACTCGACCGTGGTTTCGAGGTATCGCGAACCTACGAGGCAGTCGACAATCGAGCCGACGTCCGACGGGACGACGACGGGACTTGGCATATCCGCGCCGGCGCCCGCGTCAGGGTGAATCTGGTGATGACGGCACGGGCTCGGCGCTACCACGTCGCGCTCGTTGACCCGCTGCCCGCGGGCCTCGAACCGCTCGACCCATCACTAGCCACGACCCCGAGCGATGCGGCGTCCGACGGCTCTGAGGTCGGCGTCATCGGCGGACCTGGACTGGGTGGACCCGGGCGGGGGACTGGTCACTGGTGGTGGTGGAGCCGACCGTGGTTCGACCACGAGAACCTGCGCGACAACCGCGCCGAGGCGTTCACCACGCTGCTTTGGGAGGGCTCGTATCGGTATCGCTACACCGCTCGCGCAACGACCCCAGGAACCTTCACTGCCGGCCCGCCGAAGGCAGAGGAGATGTACTCACCGGAGGTGTTCGGCCGAGGTGCCACGGACCGAGTGGTTGTCGAGTAATGCGCCGCAGTGATCTGAATTGTCAGTGCTCATTGGCAGGATCGAGGCATGTCTTCTAATCCGATTGACCTCAGCTCCCGGCCCGACTCTTACTTCTGGGATCTGGGTGCCGAGGATGAGCTCCTGACGCATATCAAGGGTGCCGCCCGTCGCGAGGCCCTGCAGCGATTGATCGACCAGGGCCAGCGCGCGCAGATCCCGGAATTCCTGTCTAAGGCGAAGTTGTCTGACGAAGAGCGCAAAGCAATCGGACGGATCCACCCTTACTTCATGGGTGGGGAGTATCTGCCCGACCAGGAAGACGGTGAAGTCGAAATCGCTCGCATCGAAATAGACTCCACCACAGCGGATGTCACGAGCGTCTACGCGGGTCTTACCGACACCGGAATTCACTACCGTGTGGTTGACGAGTACGGGGGAGACACGTTGTCTGGCCCTTCCGAGATGGACTCAAGTCTGCCGCTCACTCTTGGAGAACTGGAAGCATTCTTCACGGCTGCGTGGCCGCTCATGGAGGTCCTTGAGATGAATTTCGAGGAGGACGTCGAAGGCATGTTGGGTTTCTTCCGTGCGCACTCGCAGTTCTATCCGGAACTTGATGCGCTGCTGCGCCAACGCGTTCGGGAGGCCTTTCGCGAGTAGCCCAGTTAAGCAGTGGCCGAGCCTGGCGCAGTGGTTCCACCGGAGTGAGGGGATGCGATTGAAGGGCGACGTTCGTGGGGATCCGCTGGGAGGGCCGGGCTGACCATGCCATATGACTACTTCGACAGTGTTCCCGACTTTAGGAGGCTGGCCCGCGAAATCGGACAGGAGATCGCCGCCAGCCGGCCGCCGAATGTCCTGGCGCACAACGGCCGGGTGTTCTGGAAGCTGACCGATGCCGACACTGGAGCACTCACCTGGCTCGCATTCACCCGGCCAGATGCGCGGTCGGCACTGGCCCGGCGCAGGGTGTGGACACTAATCCCTTACCTGCAGGTATTCATCGCGAACTGGTTCGTAACCGTCGACCACGAGCTGCCCGATCAGAGCCGGTGGGTTCATACAAACATCGACGTTTATGAGGCACGCGAACTTGCGCTGCTGGTGCCGCAGCCGCAAGCCGAGGACGTAAAGCGGATCACCCGGCCCGACGCGGTGCTGACCCTCGACGACATTGACCGGCACAGAGTGACTACCGTGCTGGGCAAGGGAACTGCTCAAGCGATGAGGGCTCGGCGATGACTCGCCTGAACAAACAGGAATTCTGGGAGTGGGCGTACGGTGACCTACTCACGAACACCACCCGCGGAGTGCTGGCTGAGTACATCGTGGCCACAGCACTCGGCATTCGCGACACAAAGCGCGTGGAATGGGACCCGTACGACCTCGAGATCGACGGTGTCAAGGTAGAAGTGAAGTCCGCTGCCTACGTGCAAACGTGGAAGCAAACCCAGCTATCAAAGATCGTGTTCGGCATCCGCCCCGCAAAGGCCAGTGCGAAGCGATGCGCCGACGTGTACGTCTTCTGTGTGCTCGAGGACCGCGAACCTGTCGACCCGCTCGACGTCGAACAATGGACGTTTTATGTCCTGTCCACGAACGAGCTCAACCGAAAATTTCCGGAGCAGAGGACGATTCGGCTCGGACCGCTGCAAGACTTCGGAGCGCACCCCTGCACATACGACGAGCTCAAGGTCGCCATTGATGAGGCAGCAGCGCTCAAGCCCGGCAGCTGACGAACTCCCCGCGGTGTTTCTGTGCGGAGTTGTTCGCCGAGTTCTTCAAGACGAGTGAGATTGCGGATGCGGCACCCGAGGCGTTCGACGTGTCTGAGGCAGAGCTGGCCTGGGAGATCATTGCTGAAGAGAGGGAGCGGTTGTTCGCGCAGTCGGCATGACGTCTTCCACGAGGGCCAGTGGTGACTCTGTCACTCGTCTTCGTCAATGGCAGGTTCATCGGAGAACGCTTTTCCTTGCGTGATGTTCAAACCACCGCGGTAGAGCATCGGAATCTTGTAGTTATTACCAACCGGCTCAAGGAATCCCAAGGTCTTCAGAAACTCAATTTTGTTGTTGCTGTCCGCGCCAAGCAGCGGCGCAAGGGATTCCATATTGTGTTCGGCTTTGCCGTTCCGAAACAGTTCGACGAGCTGCGCATCGTCGCCCGCCTCGGCGAGCAGAGTGTCTTGGACGCGTTCCTCGCTCAGGGCCTGCAGTCCCTTCTTTAGCGCGTCACTCATTATCAGTGGTTCCGTGCCTGGAACAATAATGCGGGGGTCGCGCTCTTCGCGCTTTAGCTGCTGTTCTTGGGCTTTGAGCACAAGATCTATAAGGTTCCTCGGTGGCTTGACGCCGTTGGCGTCTCGAACACGGCTCAGCATCCAGGTCCACGAATCAGGCTTTCGGCTGCCTTGGTCCACCTGGTTAGGGAATACGGCGCGGAACAGCGCGTCCTCGGCGGTGACGTCGCCGGGAAATGAATTGATGAAGTCCTCTGAGCTACGGAGCCGCCGATCGAGTAGGTCTTTCAGATCCTCATCGTCCCAGGTAATGTTGACCTTTCGCGCGTTGATGTGAGTTAGATTTACGAATCCGCCGGTAATGATCCGTGCGAAAAGATCCCTTCTGACAAAGAGTTTGAGACGCATGTTGTCAAATTCGAGCATGTCGAGGTAGGAACGCAGCAAAGCGCGTAATGCAGGCCGCTCAACGACCGGGCGTCCCTGAAACGCCTCGTCCAGGCGATCGACTACAAGCCATATCTTGAAACCGTTGTCCGCGAGTACGCGTTGCACGAGAGCGAGCGCGTCGTCGGGGCGAACGATTCGACCATCTCCCTCACCGTTAATCGTGTCGTCGGCGTCCGAATCGAAAAGCAGCTTGCCGGTCAGGATTGGCATACCCTCCGGCGACGAAGTCGCGGTACCTTCCAAGCCTTTAATCTTTGGTAGCAACCTCTTCAGGCGCGCAATGACTTTCGCGAAAACGGTCTGGGGCGTTTCATCTACTGATCGTAAGTCGGCGCCCTTCAGCAGAGCGTCGAGCTGCTTCATATCTTCGGTGGCGTCGTCCTCGAAAAAATGGCTCTATTGCCATGGATGTGGGTCGGGTGGGTTGTGCTACGGCGTGGGGGTGTCGGGCAGATGGAGCGCACGGGCAGCCCCGTAGGTTCGAAAGCTCCTACACCTCGGA
>Ga0208823_1002765_pt1 | contig 12941 bp, 15 predicted proteins | sample AD_UKC075_MetaG_FD_184440 | JGI IMG/M metagenome (GOLD analysis project Ga0208823, IMG submission 184440) | Active sludge microbial communities of municipal wastewater-treating anaerobic digesters from USA - AD_UKC075_MetaG (SPAdes) (version 2) | ecosystem: Engineered > Bioreactor > Anaerobic >... | reverse complement strand
TCCAGCGGTCAGCGTCCATCGATGCAAGGAAGCGCTCGATATCGTGCGACCGTTCGCCTGCAAGACGACCCTCTCGAATCTGATCCGTCCGCATCCTATCAACAGTCCTGTCTGTAGCGTTTGGTTACGGTAAAAGATTAAGACCACGTTTCTTCTGCCGGGGCCGTCCGGAGGCCGTCAACCCCTCCCCCGGTGGCGATTCTCCATAGATACGGTGCCAGGGAGAGATCCTTTTTCTGCCGTCAATCTGAAACGCCCTGCCGAGATCCCGTTCCTGTCCCCTGGCACGGTATCCGGCTCAACCACCACGCACTGCCCGCCCCGCGGGACGATTCTCCATCAGTTCAGTGCAAGATCTCTCATCGGTTCCCGGCCCCGGCCGCCTCCCCCTCACAATCGCCGTAGCATGCCCGCGCTGCCTGAAGAGTTCTATCCCCGGACTGCGGATTTTACAGAATGCCTATCTTATAGGAAAGATTTTATGATATAAAATTCTACTATGATATAAAAATTTGTGCGATTTTCGACAATACTATATACAGACAGCGTGAAGAGTACCCATCCAGTATACGGATGGAGGTTGATATGAGATCTCATGCAGCAGTTATCCTGGCCGTGACCATGGTTGCGGCTTTCGCGCTTATCGCCGGGTGCACCGGCACCGGCGACGTAACGCACCTTCGTATAGGTTACCAGCCGAGCACCCACCAGATCGCCCACGTCACCGCGATGGAGAAGGGATGGTGGCAGGAAGACCTGGCACCGCTTGGCATCACAGAGGTGACCGACTACGAGTTCGGGACAGGCGCACCCGAGATGCAGGCGATGCTTTCCGGCGACCTGGATATCGCATACGTTGGCGCCGCCCCGTTTGTTGCCGCCGTCAGCAGCGGGCTTGACGCAAAGATCGTTGCCGCTGTCCAGACCCAGGGCTCTGACCTCGTGCTCAGGAACGAGATCCCCTACTCTGGCCCCGCCGACCTTGTCGGCAAGAAGATTGCCACCTTCCCACCAGGAACGATCCAGGACACCCTTCTGCGAACCTGGCTTGAAGAGAACGGCATCGACCCCGAGAGTGTCGAGATTGTTCCCATGGACCCGGGTCCTGCCACCACCGCCATCACCGCCGGCCGGGTTGACGGTGTCTTCCTGCCCCACCCCTCACCAGCGATCATAGCGGCGAACGGCGCGGGGAGAACCGTGGTGAAGTCGGGCGAGATGCGAAAGGACCATGCATGCTGTGTCCTGGTTGCAAGCGGCTCCCTGATCCGGGATCACCCCGAGATCGTCGAGCAGGTCGTAAAGACACACATCAGGGCGACTGAATACAACCTCGAACACCAGGATGAGGCTGCAGCCATCTACGCGGCAAGGAGCGGACAGAACGTCGATATAGTGAAGGCGTCCTTTGAGGACTGGGACGGCACATGGACGGCCGACCCGCACCTGATCGCATCCTCGGTTGTCGAGTACACGGAACTCCAGTATGAACTCGGCTACATCAAGAGAGCGCTCACAGAGGATGACCTCTTCGACTTCACGTTCTACGATGAGGCCGTGGCATAAACCCGGCCCCCTACCACCTTTTTCCTTCCAAAAGTATCTTCTATCGACGCGCCGATAGGATGAGGGATAAAGACGTCTGAGCGGGCCGCCATTTGCGGCCCCGCCGGCACAACCATCCTGCGAGGCGGAACAGAGCCATGAAACGGCAGAAACGGAAACAACTCCTTGGCATCGCAGCGCTCATCGTCGCTGCGGCGATCTGGCAGTTTGTCGCCGAGTACATCGTGGGGCGATCATTCATCCTTCCAAGTGTCACCGATGTCGCTGCGGCGTTCGTAAACCTCCTTGCCTCCGGGACGCTCCTGGTTGACATCGGGGTGAGTTTTAAGCATTTTGGAATAGGACTCCTTGCGGCGATCTTCCTTGGCGTTCCCATCGGGATCCTGATGGGATGGTTTCGGGTGGCTGACTACCTGCTTGACCCGATCATCGAGATCCTCCGACCCGTCCCGCCGCTTGCCTGGATCCCGTTTGCCATCATATGGTTCGGGCTGACCGCCGGGGCAGCCGGTTTTGTCATCTTTGTGGGGGCGTTCTTCCCCATCCTGACAGCGACCTACACCGCTTTCCGATCGGTCCCGAAGGTGTATGTTGAGGCGGGCAAGGTGCTCGGCTGCGACACATCGTTTGAGTTAATCCGTCACATCGCCCTCCCATCGACGATCCCCTCCATAGCCTCCGGGATCCGGATATCGATGGGGGTTGGCTGGATGTGTCTTGTGGCGGCAGAGATGTTTGGAGTCTCCAGAAACGGCCTCGGCTACCAGCTCTGGCATAACTATTACCTTCACCAGATGCCGGAGGTTGTTGTTTACATGCTGATCCTCGGGTTTGCCGGGCTCATCATAGACCACATCTTCAGGCACTACGTTGACCAGCGGCTCCTGCGGTGGCATGAAGGCGAGGTGGCCTCATGAGTGGAGTCATCATAGAGAACCTCAGCAAGTCCTTCCCGAAGGAGGACGGCGGCGTCATATGGGCGCTAAAGAATATCAACCTGGAGATCCAGGATAAGGAGTTTGTCTGCCTTGTTGGGCCGTCAGGCTGCGGGAAAACGACGCTTCTGCGGATCATCGCCGGACTTGAGACCCCGACCACCGGGAGGGTTATCGTCGACGGCAACGAGGTCACCGGCCCTGACCCCCGGCGTGGCATGGTATTCCAGGAGTACTCGCTCTTCCCCTGGCGTAAGGTCATCGGCAACATCGCCTTCGGCCTTGAGATGAGGGGCGTGGAAAAGGAGGAACGGCGGAAGACAGCGGAACGCTACCTTGAGATGGTCGGGCTCTCGCAGTTCCGGGACGCCTACCCCTACGAACTCTCCGGCGGGATGCGGCAGCGTGTGGCGATAGCGCGGGCGCTTGCAAACGACCCCGACGTTCTCCTGATGGACGAACCGTTCGGGGCGCTGGATGCCCAGACCCGGAACCGGATGCAGGGAGAACTCCTCTCCATATGGGAGAAGACAAAGAAGACGATCATCTTTATCACCCACAGCGTGGATGAGGCGGTCTACCTCTCTGACCGGATCGTAGTCCTCACACCCCGCCCCGGGTCGATCCGGGAGATAGTCGAGATCCCCTGGCCGCGACCGCGTGACCGCACCAGCAGCGAGTTTGCCGAGGTTCGCCGGAAGGTGCTCCGGATGATCGAGGAGCAAGAAAAGACCCAGTAAGGTTTATAAGAAGATATCTCCATTTTATAGAGCACCCAGAGATCGGCAGGAGTTTTTAGCGATGGTACGAAAACCAGCGAGGATGTATCGGAATCTCGCAAAGAAAGCATATACACGCAGGGAATACATGGGCGGCGTGCCTGGCAGCAAGGTAGTGCAGTTTGATATGGGCAACCTATCCGAGAACTATCCGGTCGAACTCTCCATCATCGTAGACGAGGCCTGCCAGATCCGGCACACGGCGCTCGAAGCCGCCCGTATCAGCATCAACCGGCGGCTGGTCAAGGATGTCGGGAGGGCGAACTTCCGGCTGAAACTGCGGACATACCCCCACCACGTCCTGCGCGAGAACAAGCAGGCAACCGGCGCAGGAGCCGACCGTGTCTCGGAAGGTATGCGCCTCGCCTTCGGCAAACCCGTCGGGACGGCGGCACGGGTGAGGGAAGGGCAGAAGATCTTCTCCGTCTGGACAACCCCGCAGTTTGTGGATAAGGCCAAGGCCTCACTCAAGGGCGGAACCTACAAACTCCCGGCCCCTGCAAGAATCATCGAAGAGCGGGTTCAGACGGCATAACCCCCCATATCCACCTGTTTCTGAGTTTCTCCCTGCAGGGAGGAGATCCTTGCCTGTGGGGAATATAGGTTTTTATAGTCTCTTCCCACCAGTATAGATGATGGTCAATCAGGCAGATCCGGGGCTTGTGGAAGCGCTGGCAGACGCAACGGAGCGGGCGCTCCGTGAGGCTGAGACCCGGCTCCCCCCCGACGTGCTTGCCGCACTCCGGCGGGCTGCAGCGGCCGAGACGAACGGGATAGCGCGGCAGGAGTTGGGGAACATCCTGGAGAACATCGCGCTTGCCGGGGAACGCGGTCTGCCTATCTGCCAGGACACCGGTGTGCCGGTGGTCTACCTGAGCCTCCCCCCCGACATTCCTTTCTCGCCCGCGCTCTTTGAGGGGGTGCGGGAAGGCGTGCGCCGGGCGACTGCCGCGATACCGCTCCGTCCAAACGCAGTCGATCCCATCACCCGGCAAAACACCGGGGACAACACCGGCGCCGGAATGCCCCCCATCCACGTGGTTCCGGGCGAGCGGTTCACGGTGACGGTGCTCCCGAAAGGTGCGGGCTCTGAGAACGTCTCCAGGATCGGAATGCTCCTTCCCTCGCAGGCGGCCGGGATCCCGGAGTTTGTCGCAGAGACGATGCTCATCGCTGGGGGAAGACCCTGCCCGCCGGTGATCCTTGGCGTCGGCATCGGCGGAACGTTTGATGCGGCGGCAGCGCTTGCAAAGGAGGCTCTCCTCCTCCCGGCCGATACCATGGACAAATATGAGCAGGAACTCTGCGACGCCGTCAACGCGCTCGGGATCGGGCCGATGGGGCTTGGCGGCGACGTGACCGCGCTCGCGGTTAAGGTGAAGCGCGCCGCCTGCCACACCGCCTCCCTCCCGGTGGCGGTGAACGTCCAGTGCTGGGCGTCCCGCCGGGCGAGCGTGGAGGTGAGACTCTGAACCTGAAGACACCCCTCGGTGATGAGGTGCTCGACCTCCGGGCTGGCGACCGGGTCAGCCTCTCGGGGATCATCTACACCGCGCGTGACGAGGCGCACCTCCGGATGATGGAAGAGGGTATACCATTCGACCCGGAGGGCGCCGCGGTCTACCACTGCGGCCCCGTCGTGCAGGACGGCCGCCTTCTCGCTGCAGGACCCACCACCTCCGCCCGGATGAACTCGCTCACCTGGTTTCTGATCGATGCCGGTGTCCGCGCCCTGATCGGCAAGGGCGGGATGGGGCAGGAGGTGGTGGAGCGTCTCCGCGGCCGCGGCGTCTACCTAGCGTTCACGGGGGGATGCGCCGCGCTCGCCGCAGCCCGTATGCGGATCACCGGCGTTTATTTTGAGGAACTCGGTATGGCCGAGGCGGTCTGGGTGATCGAGGCTGATTCTCTCCCGTTGACGGTCGGGATCGACGCCCACGGCGGCGACCTCTTCGCAGCCGCACAAGAGAAAGCGAAAACAAAATTTCAACAGCGATTCAATATAAAGCAGGATATCATCTCATGAAACTTGTCATCGATGAAACCCGCTGCAAAGGGTGCAACCTCTGCGTGCTGGTCTGCCCCTACAGGATATTCAAGGAAGGGACGGAACTCAACGACCGCGGGATCGTAACACCGGTCCTTGACCGGCCGGAACGGTGCACAAACTGCAGGCTGCAGCCCCTCTACGGCCGGCTGCTCTGCGGCGTCTGCCAGATGATCTGCCCTGACCAGGCGATCGCCTGGGTCGATGAGAGGCCGTTTGAACCGCATAAGGTGGAGGTGGAGTTTTGAGCAGAACCGAGTTCATGCAGGGGAACGTTGCCTGCGCCGAAGGGGCGCTCGCCGCCGGATGCCGGTTCTTTGGCGGCTACCCGATCACGCCGTCGACCGAGATAGCCGAGACGATGGCACGAAGGCTCCCGAAGGTCGGCGGGGTCTTCATATCGATGGAGGACGAACTCGGGAGTATCGCCGCGGTTATCGGCGCCGCATGGACGGGCGCCCGGGCGATGACGGCGACAAGCGGCCCCGGGTTCTCGCTGATGATGGAGAACATAGGTTACGCGGCCATGACCGAGACGCCATGCGTCATCGTCAACATCCAGCGCGGCGGCCCGAGCACCGGCCAGCCCACGCGGGCGTCGCAGGGCGACATGCTCCAGTGCCGGTTCGGGTCGCACGGCGACTACAGCACCATCGCTCTCTCCCCCTCCTCCGTCCAGGAGATGTTTGACCTGACCGCAAAGGCCTTCAACCTGGCTGACCGGTTCAGGGTTCCCACCTTCCTGATGGCCGATGAGATCATCGGCCACATGCGTGAGCGTATGACCATCCCCGACAAGGTCGAGATCGCCGGCAGACCGCCCCTCCCCGAGGCCAGGCTCCCGTTCGAGGCCGGGGAAGACGGGGTGCCGGGGTTTGCGCCGTTCGGTTCGGGGAGGGCTATACATGTGACCGGGCTCACCCACGACGAGCGCGGCTACCCGGACACAACCGATCCTGAGGCGCACGAACGGCTTGTGAGGCGACTGGTCGCGAAGGTCGAGTCGGCGCGCAGGGAGATCGCCGACTACGAGGTTGTGAACCCGGATGCACGTGTGGTCTTTGTCACCTACGGCGCCCCCTCCCGGACGGTGCAGCAGGTGATCCACGATCACCCCGATGAGGGTATCGGGCACCTGCGCCTCCGGGTTGTATGGCCGTTCCCGGAGTTTGCGCTGGCTGAGTTTCCAGACGCCAGGGTCTTTTTGATGCCTGAACTGAACATGGGCCAGATCTCACGGGAGGTCGAGCGTCACGTCGGGCAGCCGGTAGTCCCGATCCCGAAACTTGGCGGTGACCTCCACACACCCGCCGACCTGCTTCGCGCCCTGGAGGCGTATCTATGAGCAGGGCCGAGTGGCTCCGGGAGGACCGGTTGCCGCACATCTACTGCAGCGGTTGCGGGAACGGAACGGTCATCAACTGCACCCTGGCCGCGGTCGATGAGGTGGGCTGGAGACGCGATGAGACGGTCTTCATCTCCGGGATCGGCTGTTCATCACGGGCTCCAGGCTACATCAACACCGACTCGCTCCATACCACGCACGGCCGGGCGCTCGCGTTTGCCACCGGGGTGAAACTGGCGCGACCCGACCTGAAAGTTGTCGTCTTCACAGGGGACGGCGATCTTGCCGCTATCGGCGGGAACCACTTCATCCACGCCTGCCGCCGGAACGTGGACATGACCGTGGTCTGCATGAACAACCAGATCTACGGGATGACAGGCGGTCAGGGGAGCCCGACGACGCCGCCGGGAGCGATCTCGACGACAACCCCATACGGTGCGAGCGAACCGGCGTTCGATCTTGCGGATCTCGCCATCGCTGCCGGCGCAAACTATGTCGCCCGCTGGACGTCCTACCACGTCACGGAACTCACAAAGGCCATCGCCACGGGCCTCCAGACGCCGGGGCTTGCGTTCATCGAGGTGCGGACACAGTGCCCGACGAACTACGGCCGCTCCAACAGACTGAGAGAGGTTTCCGATATGATCGAGTACCTCCGGAGCCATGCGATGCTCGTCCAGAAGTACAACCGGTTGATCGCCGAGGGTAAACCGATCCCGGAGGGGACGTTCACCATCGGGGAACTGGTCCGGCGGAACCGGCCGGCGATGGGGGTGCAGCCATGAGGCACGAGGTCAGGTTCTCGGGATACGGCGGCCAGGGGATAATCCTCTCCTCTGTCATCCTTGGGCGGGCGGCTGCGCTCTACGACGGCAAGTACGCCGTCCAGACACAGGTCTACGGCCCGGAAGCCCGTGGCGGGGCGTCGATGGGGCAGGTGGTTATCGATGACGAACCTATCCTCTTTCCCGAGGTGACCGATCCCGATATATACGTCATCATGTCCCGGCAGGGGTTTGAGAAGTACGGCATCCATGCACGGGAGGACGCGTTCATGCTTATCGATGCCGACCTGGTCAGGTCGCGTCCCGGTTGCCGCTGCTGTGAGATCCCGGCAACGTCGGAGGCGAAGACCAACCTGGGCAGGGAGATCGTGGCAAACATCGTTATGATCGGCGCCCTTGTTGCCGCAACCTGGGTCGTGAGCAGGGAGGCGATCGAGCGTGCGGTGCTCGACAGCGTGCCAAAGGGTACGGAGGGCCTGAACCTGCGGGCGCTGAAACGGGGATTTGAACTTGGAGAGCGAGCGTGTAATCCATGAAACTGCTTGAATACGAGGCAAAAAGGGTCTTCTCGGACTACGGGATACCCGTTCCGCAGGGGTTTGTCATACGCGAACCCGGAGAGATCGCGGCGCATCTCTCGGAGTTCGGGGATGCCGTGGTGCTGAAGGCGCAGGTGGACGTCGGCGGCCGGGGGAAGGCCGGCGGCGTCCTGGTGGTCGATTCGACGTCGGCGGTCGATAGAGCGCGTGAACTATTCTCCCGGGAGATCCGGGGCGTCCCTGTGAGGGAGATCCTGGTGGAGGAGCGGCTTGAGATAGAGCACGAGTACTACCTCAGCATCGCAGTCGACCGCTCGAGCAAACAGCCGGTGGTGCTCTTCGGCGAGACCGGCGGCGTCGAGATAGAGAGGGCTGCAAAGGAGGACGGGTCAGCCATACGGAGGGCTGTGGTCTCCCCACTCCTCCGGGAGGTACCGGCGTTTCTTATGCGGGAGCTCCTTGGGAGCGCGCCCCGGGATATAGCCCCCGTCATCAACAGCCTCTACCGGGTCTTTCAGGAGAGGGACGCCATGCTTGCCGAGATCAACCCGCTTGTGACGACCCCGGACGGGGTGTATGCTGCCGATGCAAAACTTATCATAGACGACAACGCCCTCGGCCGCCAGGGGATCGAGGTCAACCGCGACCTCTCGGAGCGCGAGCGCGAGGCCGGGAGGCACGGGTTCTCCTACGTGGAGCTCGACGGGACGATCGGGGTCATCGGGAACGGTGCCGGGCTAACCATGTCGACGATCGACCTGATCGACTACTACAGAGGCCGCGCGGCAAACTTCCTGGACGTCGGCGGCGGTGCCGACCGGGAACGGGTGATGCATGCCGTCCGGCTGGTTGCAGGCCTCCCGTCCGTGAAGGTGATCCTTGTAAACCTGCTCGGCGGCATCACCCGGTGCGACGAGGTCGCGCACGGGATCATCGCCGCCGACGTCGGCGTGCCCGTGATCGTCCGTATGGCCGGGACGAACGAGGAGGAGGGCCGGCGGCTGCTCGCGGAGCACGGCTACAGGATGGTCGATAGCATGGAAGCGGCAGTGAGAGCGGCGCTGGAGGCTGGAGAATGATCTACGGTGACCGAAACCTGGGTGTGATAGTCCAGAACATCACCGGGAGACAGGGGAGGTTCCACACGGAACTCATGAACGCCTACGCCCGTGAGACAGGCTGGAGGGGGATTGTTGCCGGGGTCGCCCCCGGGAAGGCCGGGATGGAGGTCGACGGCGTCCCGGTCTACAACACCGTGAAAGAGGCGCTCGCAGAGCACGATGCTACCGCAAGCGTCATATTCGTCCCGGCACCCGCCGCCGGGGATGCCATCATGGAGGCAGCATATGCAGGGATAGAACTTGCCGTCGTTATAACCGAGCTCATCCCCGTCCATGACACGATGAAGGCGATCGCCTACGCGAAACTCCACGACTGTGCGGTCATCGGCCCGAACTGCCCCGGTCTCCTATCGCCGGGGGAGTGCAAGCTCGGAATAATGCCGGCGCACCTTGCCACCCGCGGAGAGGTCGGAGTGGTCTCGCGGAGCGGCACCCTGACCTACGAGGTGGTCGATGAACTCAGCCGTGCCGGTATAGGCCAGAGCACGGTGGTCGGGATAGGCGGCGACCCGGTGATAGGGCAGACGTTTGTGGACGTGCTTGCGCGGTTTGAGGAGGACGCGCATACAAAGGCCGTCGTTCTCATCGGCGAGGTTGGCGGGAACCTTGAGGAGGAGGGTGCGCGGTCGACCGAACTGCCTGTTGTCGCCTACATCGCAGGAGTGAGCGCCCCGCCAGAGAAGCGGATGGGTCATGCCGGCGCGATCATAGAGGGCGGAGAGGGCGATGCGCGGTCAAAGGTCAGGCGGCTCTCTGAGATGGGGGTTCCTGTCGCGGCCAGACCCTCGGAGATACCGGAGCTGATCAGGGAGGTGTTATGAACGGCGAACTGATGCTTGCAACCGCCTGTGAGGTTGCAAAGAAGATCGGGGCAAGGGCGGTTGTCTCATTCATCGAACCGGCCCCGGTCATGGCAGAGCCGCCCGGGATCCCGATCATAAGGGTGCAGGAACTTCAACTCGATGTCCTCAAAGACCTCACGATGCACGATATACTGGAGGTGAGTCAGCGCCACCTGCTCGACGCCGCGGTTCATCTATACCTCCAGCGCAACTTTGAGAGTGGGCTTATCGTCGGGGTCTTCTCATACGCCATCGTCATATACGATATCGAGGAGGGGAAGAACTTCATAAGCCTCAAGGACTTCTCCGATATCGTCCCCCGTGAGGTGCTCCACGCCGTCCTCACTCTGGCCCTCGAGATAGCGGTCGAGGGGAGGGAGGGGCGCGCCATAGGCACGGCGTTCATCATCGGTGACCCCGATGAGATCTTCCGCCACTCGCACCAGGCGATCCTGAACCCCTACCACGGCCACCCCCCCGCCCTCAGGGACATAAAGAAACGGGACAACTGGGAGAGCGTCAAAGAGTTCGCCCAGCTCGACGGCGTCTTTGTTATAGACAAAAACGGCGAAGTCCGGGCGGCCGGACGCTACCTGGACGTCAGCGGCCGCGGAATATCCCTCCCGAGCGGTCTTGGCGGCCGGCACCGCGCGACCGCGTCCATCACACGGGAGATCCCGGCCATCGGCATCACGGTCTCTGAGAGCGGGGGCGTGGTGCGCCTCTTCAGGGAAGGCGAATGCAAGCTCAGTATCCGTTCAGACATCCGCCTCAGGTGAGTGCGTTAGAAACGGTTATATGAATTGCAATCATTTCTCTTATCACACTTTAGAACTACGGTGGATTTGATGACCAGGAACATCAGCGTAGAGGGGCTTGAGCAGATCCCGATCGAGAAGCAGCGGATAGAACTGGTGGAGCGCAAGTGCCTGGGGCACCCCGACAGCCTGGCGGACGGTATCGCGGAGTCGATCAGCCGCGCACTCAGCAGGTCTTACATGGAGGAGTGCGGGAGCGTCCTGCACCACAACACGGACCAGGGAGAGGTCGTTGCGGGCGAGTCGCTGCCGAAGTTCGGCGGCGGCATCATCACAAGACCGATCTACTTCCTCATATCCGGGCGGGCGACAAAGACCTTCAACGGCGTGAACATCCCGGCGGACGCGATCGCCGTCGAGGCGGCACGGGATTACATAAGGAAGACACTCCCCATGCTCAACATGGAGCGCGACGTTATCGTTGACTGCCGGATGGGCCGGGGTTCGACAGACCTTCAGGACGTCTTCCGGTCGTGCTCGGGGAAGGTCCCGCGGGCAAACGATACCTCGTTTGGTGTCGGGCACGCGCCGTTCAGCGAGGCGGAGAGTATAGTTCTTGGCATTTCTGAGTTTATGGACAGGACGCTCCGTCCGAAACACCCTGTCATCGGCCAGGACTGCAAGATCATGTGCCTTCGTGACGGTGATATAATCAACCTCACCCTCGCGATGGCGTTTGTGGACCGCTACTGTTCGGGCATCGCCGACTACATCGAGCAGAAGAACTTCCTGACGGAGCAGATAGCGGCGGTTGCAGGGAAGTTCACCAGCAGGAGGGTCAACGTTGCCATCAACACCGCTGATGACCTGGATAACTGCAGCGTTTTCCTGACGGTCTCGGGCACCTCGGCCGAGATGGGGGACGACGGCTCGGTCGGCCGGGGTAACCGCGCAAACGGGCTGATCACGCCGAACCGGCCGATGAGCATGGAAGCGACAAGCGGAAAGAACCCGATCAACCATATCGGGAAGATCTACAACCTCCTGGCAACAGAGATCGCGAAAGACTGTGTTGCAAGGGTCGATGGTATAGAGGAGATCTACGTCCGCATCCTCTCACAGATCGGCCACCCGATCGACCAGCCGCATGTGGCAAGCGCCCAGATCCTCCCGAAAAGCGGTTTTGAGGTGAGTGCTCTCAGGCCGGAGGTCGAGGGGATCATCGACGACTGGCTGGAGAGGATCACCACCATCACCGAGAAGGTTATCAGGGGAGAACTCTCTACTTTTTAACCATCCCCTGTAACTTTCTGGAGTCTGCAATCCATGAGCAAACCAGTACCCAGGAGCCCGGATCCGGGGTTTATCCGTCTTGCCATCCCGAACAAAGGCCGGATCGCCGGTCCGGTCCACGAGTTGATCGAGAAGAGCGGGCTTCACCTGGCCGACGGCGGCGGTGAGCGCAGGCTCATCGCCCGGACGCGCGACCCCCATGTTGAGATCCTCTTTGCCCGGCCGATCGATATACCGGAGTACGTGGCAACAGGTGTTGCCGATCTAGGGATCACCGGGAAGGATATGGTCCTGGAGCGGGGTTCGGAGGTCAAGGAGTTGCTCGACCTCCAGACCGGCAGGGCGACACTGGTTGTGGCTGTGCCGGAGGAGTCTGCTGTCGAGAGCATCACCGATCTCGATGGGGCGAGGGTGGCGACCGAGTTTCCAGGGATAACCCGCGCTTTCTTTGCGGAGCACGGGGTTGCGGTGACGGTGGTGACGGTGGGCGGTGCATGCGAGGCGACGCCGCACCTCGGGATCGCCGACGCCATAGTCGATCTCACCTCATCGGGGACGACGCTCCGGACAAACCATCTCCGCGTTGTTCGGGAGATCCTGACCTCAACCACGATCCTTGTGGCAAACCCGAGATCGCTAAAGACCCGGGGCGAGAAGATCGATGAGGTTGTCCTGGCGCTCGACAGCGTCCTCCAGGCAAAGGGGCAGTGTTACCTGATGATGAACGTCCACAGGAGCGCTCTTGCGGACGTGAGGGAGATCCTGCCCGGCCTCTCGGGGCCGACGGTGATGGATGTGGCATCCGATGAGAATCTGGTTGCCGTTCACGCTGTTGTAAACGAGGAACGGGTCTATCAACTGATCAACCAGTTAAAACGCGCCGGCGCAAAAGACATATTAGTCATGCCCATCGAACGGATCATACGTTGAG
>Ga0208823_1002742_pt1 | contig 12992 bp, 10 predicted proteins | sample AD_UKC075_MetaG_FD_184440 | JGI IMG/M metagenome (GOLD analysis project Ga0208823, IMG submission 184440) | Active sludge microbial communities of municipal wastewater-treating anaerobic digesters from USA - AD_UKC075_MetaG (SPAdes) (version 2) | ecosystem: Engineered > Bioreactor > Anaerobic >... | reverse complement strand
GCCACCGCGGCATCAAAAACCCAAAATCCTATGAGAAGCAGTGCTGCAATACTGCCTAAGAACTTGCCAAGCACGGATTGGCTGTACTGGATCACGGTCATGTTGGGGAAATTGAGGGAAAATCTTACTATAAGCTCGAGCAGTACAAGCGAGACAACAATGCCGATTGCCGCACCAATCCACGCATCAGTGGGAGATTCGTGGTCTGTCATGAACGGAAATGTCACGGTGGTGGCGGTTATGCGTACTACCAGCAGCATGCACATGTACTGAAACGACGATATCCGGCCTTTCTCAAGCTGCTTCACGGCTTACATCTTCCTCCTTCGTGGCCTCGTTTTAGCACGCAAATGTCACGTCACTTTCTGAGCCAAGGTTTTGGAGTAGCCTCAGCTTATCTGCCGGGATCCTTTGTTTGTTCAGGCTCAGGTGGTCTAGGAATTTGTCCGGGTGCTACCCTTTTATCAGTCTGTTCCTCTACGAATCTGGGGCGTCGGTTCATTGCCCACCAAGGTGCGCGGAACACTACATCCCGCTGTTCCCCTGCGACAAATGGCGCAATAGGTTCTAGATAGGGCACCCCAAAGGATCTGAGGGTCAGCAGGTGGGTTAGCATGGATGCAAGCCCAGCCAAAATCCCGAAAAGCCCCAGTGCTGATGCCAAGATCATCAAGGGAAACCTGAGCAGGCGGACTGAAATGGCAAGGCTGAAGATAGGCGTAACAAAGGAGGAGATTCCTGTGAGCGCCACCACTACTACCATTGCCGCGGACACAAGCCCTGCCCTGAGGGCTGCTTCTCCTATGACCAAAGCCCCGATAATGCTTACCGCCTGTCCTAAGATCACCGGCAGCCGGATTCCGGCTTCTCTTAGGAGTTCAAACACGATTTCCATAAGGATTGCCTCAACTACCGCAGGGAAGGGAATCTGGTTCCTTTGCGCTGCGATGCTCAAGATCAAAGGCGTAGGTAGCAGTTCCTGGTGAAATGTGGTGATGGCTACGTATAAGGAAGGCAAGGTAAGGGATAAGAGAAACGCCAGGTATCTTAGTAGCCTTATGACGCTGCCTGCAAAAAACCGTTCGAAGTAATCTTCGGGGGCGGTGAGAAACATGGAAAAGGTGGCAGGCGCGATTAGGGCGAAAGGGCTCCCGTCTGTGATTATGGCGAACCTGCCTTCAAGCAAGTTGCCTGTGACCCTGTCAGGCCGCTCTGTACGCAAAAGGGTAGGGAAGGGGGACAGGGGCGCATCTTCAATGAACTCCTCTAGCTGGCCGCTTTCCTGGATTGAATCGACTTTGATCCGCGACAAGCGTTGCCTCGCCTCGGCGACAATGCCCGGATTGGCTATCCCTTCGATATATACCAGCGCTACAGGCGTCTGGGACACTTCTCCGATAGTGAATTGTTCTACCCTCAGATTGGGATTTCTGATCCTCCGCCTTATGAGGCTCAGGTTGACAGCTAAAGATTCAACCAAACCTTCTTTTGAACCCCGGATGGTCGACTCGGTAGTTGGCTGGGAAACTTCCCGTTGGCTGTATCCCTGGGTCTGGCATACGATTGCTTTGGCAACGCCCTGTACGAGGATGCACGTGTTCCCGTTGGCGATCTCGTAAGCCACCTTATGGAGATCATGCGTTTCTGCTACATCAGTAAGGTCCAAGTAGCTGTCCCTGATTTGTGTATACACAGTGTTGGGGTCGGTTAAGTGCTCGGTCTTGTCCACGATTCTTTCAATGATGGCGGTGCTTACAAACTGAGGGTTGACCATTTCGTTGAGGTGAACCACCAGGGCGGCAATGGAGCCATGCTTTCCTATGGCTACCCGCCTGCACACCAAATCGAAGCTATCCCCGAAGGCCTGCCTGATGCGGGCTTCGTTTACTTCAAGCACGTGAGAAAGGGGCGTGTGCTTATAGGTGCCCCGGGTTTCGCCTGGTGCTTTGTTCCTTTCAGACTGCGAGAATCGCTTTATCTTTCTTACAAGATTTCTCAACATTTGTTACCTCAGCTCTCTGCAACAGACACTAAAACCAGCTTATGGCTAGTAATGACACATTTGGGTGTTCTATATTCAAGTGGATGTGAGGGCACTTGTCTCTTTGTTACCTTCGGGCGGATTTGATGCTATTCTGGTTTAGGAGGTGTGTAAACCATGGGAAATGTTTCATATGCAGCCGGCATCCTTGACGCAGACATCCGGCTTAGCATTGGGACTACGATACTCAAGATTGGCGCCGTAATCGTCATAGCTTTGGTGGTGGTAAAAATCGGAACTGCTTTGATCAACAGGCTGATGGCATCAAACGGCAAAGTCCCGGGATTAGCAATCGACGAGCCCAGGGTAAAGACCCTTACAAGCCTGTTGCAAAGCACCCTTAGATACGTAACAAGCATAGTAGCGTTCCTAATGATCCTGGATCTGCTGGGGATCGATACCAAGGCGCTTCTGGGAGGCGCTGCCGTATTGGGCCTTGCAGTTGGTTTCGGTGCCCAGAACCTGGTGCGCGACGTGATCACAGGCTTCTTTCTCATATACGAGAGGCAGTATGACGTGGGTGACTATGTATCTATTGCCGGAGTATCAGGGATTGTGGAGCAAATCGGGCTGCGCACCACTGTCATCAGGGAGTTTTCAGGAGATGTGCATACGATTCCCAATGGGCTTATAGAAAAGACTACAAACAAGAGCAGGAGGGAAGCCCGGGCCCTTATTGAAGTGCCGGTACCATATACAGCAGACTTGCGCCAGGTGATGGCAATACTAGGACAGGTGTGCGAGCAGGCAGCACAAGAACTCACGGAAATCCGTGAAGGCCCAAAGGTGCTAGGTGTATCCCAGCTGAGTGAGTCGGGAGTAGTGCTTACTGTATGGGCGCGTACTGAGCCCATGAAGCAGTGGGGAGTTGAGAGAGAACTGCGCCTGCGCGTGAAAGAGGCGCTTGATGCTGCTGGAATCGAAGTTCCTTATCCGAGGATGGTGGTCTACCAAGGCCAAGAGACCAAAGGGACCAAACAAGGCGCCTAGCCGGCAAGTTTGATCCCCTTGTAATCTGAGCCTACTGGGTGCCCGGCGGCGATTGGCTTACCCTTTGGAGAGCGGGGTTGTGTTTCCGCAGACAGGGACTTCCGGTTCGCAGAAATCCCAATTTGCGCATGAACCGTTGTTGATGGTCAGGCAGTTGGTGAAAATGACGTACGTTACGTTGTTGGGGCAGCAGCATTCATCGCGGTGACGACGGATGACAGCTTCGGTGTCTTCCTCTACCAACTCCCGGGCCGCCTTGATCAGTTCCCTGTTTCTCATAGCTTCACCTCCCGCGGGGGTTTAGGAGTTGCTACATAATATGTTGCAGGCCGCAAGAGGTTACAGAATCTGATTATGTTTACTCCATGTTTACTCGAGGTCTTGGCGCTGGTTCCGGGCGTAAACAAAGGGGACACGGTATAAGTGTCCCCTTTGTTGCTCTTAATCAGGAGTTTTACTTTAGCCCGAGGTAGTCTGCTATGTTGGCCCTCTCTACCTTTACCGGCCTTATCTTGCCGGTTAGCGAGGTCATAAGGGATGTCACGCCGGGGCCGTGACCAGATACAAACGAGTCGCCGTGGACCACAATTCCGATGATTACCGCACCGCGCTGGTAGCTCCTGCCGTAGTATGATGAAGAATCCATGATGGCTACGATGTCACCTAGCTTGATCTTGTCAAGTCCAAGCTCCTTGAGCCGCTCCTTTTCCATAGTGGTGATGTCGTAGTCGCCTGACTCAGCCGATGCAGCTCCAAGTCCGCTTCCCATGAATTCCGGAGGTACCATTGCAGTTACCGGGACTTCGAGTACGCCATCCTTTTCGACGATGCCCATCTTGTTCACCAAGTCTGGGTCCATGTTCATGCATTTTACGTCGGGGTAGTCGAGAAGCTCCAGCCCCTGGCCAATTGCCCTCACCTGGACCTTGTCGCCAACCTGGAGTTTCTCGAGCACATCTTGTTCGAAGTGGATGAGCACATGTTCAATGCCGCCGTGCTTGCCGGTTACAATCCCCGTGGCTCCTTTGGCATCTCCTGACACCACGTAAGCCGTGTTGCCCACGCAGGACAGGATGTTGTATCCCCTGTTGGCGTTCTCGTCTTTGTTCTTGGTGCTTACCCCTGGTTCAATGTGGTCACCGGCCCAGCCAAAAGCCGGGTCTCCGACTTTGACGTTGTAAGCAATCCCCCCGGTCCCAGGGATTACACGGATCTTTCCGTCGTAGCACATCCTGGGCCGGACAGAAGGTGCGGATACTTCTCCCATTACTGAGAGCATTACCAAATCGTCTTTATTTGTCCTCAACATATCGTTGCCTCCTCTTGCTATTTAATGCCCAAACCGGGATACCGGAACCCCGCTCCCGGTGCTTGGTTCGCGTCAGCTAGCTCTTGTCTGCCTGAGGCATCGGAAGCGGCGGGTCGTAGTGCTCAGGCTGCTTTTCAAGGTGGGAGTCGAACCACCTCAGGATCTGCTTGAGCCTGTGTACCCGCAACACAGGTTTTCCGCTCCGTGAAAGCTCATGGTTTGAATCAGGGTATCTGACCATCTCCACTTCCTTCTTGAGCCTCTTTAGGGCTACGTAGAGCTGCTCTCCTTGCTCAATGGGACATCTCATGTCTTGTTCGGCGTGGATTATGAGCAGAGGAGTTTTCATATTTTCTACATAGGCAAGGGGCGAATGTTTCCACAGCAGCTCATAGTCCTTCCACGGATTGCCCAAGAGCTGGTTTTCCGTGAAGGTATAGCCTATGTCAGATACTCCGTAGAAGGAAATCCAGTTTGAGATACTTCTCTGGGTTACAGCCGCCTTGAACCTGTCGGTATGGCCAATAATCCAGTTGGTCATGAAACCACCGTAGCTGCCTCCGGTTACTCCCAAATTGTCTTTGTCGATGAAGTCCATGGCAGTTGCGAAGTCGGTCCACGTCATGAGGTCATCGTAATCCATCCCGCCGTAGTCGCCTATCACCGCGTGGAGGAACTCCTGGCCAAACCCCTGGCCGCCCCTGGGATTGGTGTAGATCACTATGTATCCGGCCGCGGCAAGGATCTGGAATTCAAAGAAAAAGTTCCACCCGAACATTGCCGCCGGGCCGCCATGGATCTCCAGGATCGCCGGATACTTGTGGCCTTCCTTGAAGCCTACAGGCTTCATAATCCAGCCGAGCCTGTCTTTGCCGTCGCTGGATTTGAAGGTGAACGCTTCCGGTTGGCTCAGATAAACTTCATCGAGCAGCTGCTTGTTTTCCGAGGTAAGGAGGGTTTCCTTGCCTGAATCCAGCCGGAACACGCCGATTTCCCCTGGTATTGAGGGAGTGCACACGGCTATGGCAAAGGTATTGCCTGCTTTGTCCAGGGTAAAGCCGAAAATCTGCCGCTTGCCCCCCAATACTTTCTCTACGTTGCCCCCTTCGGACGGCACGGAAAACAGCGCCGTCTCACCGCTGTCGTTTGCCAGGAAATACACGGTTTTGCCGTCTGGGCTCACCACAGGGCCTGAAGGTGATGGGCCGAAACGGCAATCCCCGGCCATGCTGTCTCCCACGGCCCTGTCGAAGCCGGTTGTGAGCATGACCGCTTCGCCGCCTTCAACCGGTACCTTCCATATGCGGGACAAGGTTGCAGCGCCAAATTCCCGCTTGTGCCCTGCATATATGATGTGCTTTCCGTCAGGTGTCCACACCGGTGCCATGGAAGGCCCTTTAGTGTCGGTAAGCTTACGCGGTTCGCCCCCTTCGGCGGGCACCACGAAAATATCCACCAGCCATGGGTCGTAATCGGCCTCTTCCTGGCGGTTTGCTGAAAACGCGATAAACTTCCCGTCGGGAGACCAAGCCGGATGATGGTGGTCGAAATCTCCTGAAGTGATCTGCTTTGCAGCTTGCTTACCGTCTACATCCTGGACGAACAAATGGGTCCTGCCGTTGCCTATGAGCCCTTTTGCGGCATCGGCCTTGACCTTGATCCGGCTTAACAGGGTGGGTTCTTCCTGCTTCTTTTTCCTGGCTTCTTCCCTGGCCTTGTCGTCCATGGGTTTTTGGATGTCTTCGGGGTCATCGTCAGGATCCACCAAGGCCGTAAAACAGATTTTGGTGCCGTCGGGGGACCAGACAGGGTTTGATGCACCCCTCCGCATCTTGGTCAATTGATAAGCTTCTCCGCCTGTGGTGGGCATGATCCAAATCTGGCGGTCGCCGCCCCGATCAGACACAAAGGCGAGCTTGGTGCCATCCGGCGACCATCTAGGGCTGTTGTCCATTTTAGGGCCGGATGTGAACGGTCTGGGTTTGGTAGTGCCACAGGTGGAGGTTATCCAGATCTGAGACCGGTACTCTTTGGTCTTTTCGTCTATTGTCGTTCTCACATATGCGATGTGCTTACCATCTGGGGAGACTTGTGGATCTGATACAAACACCAGCTTATACAAATCCTCCGGTGTAAGCCTCCTCTTGGTGGACAAGATAGAGAACCTCCTTTAAAAGAACTAAATTGCCTGAAACCAAACTGATTTGCGGCCAACGTGGATGTGTTTCAATTTCCGCACGGCAGTAGCTTATCCCTTCTTCAAGAGTAAAACCGTCAGGAGATAACAACGACCGGTTCACATTGGAGCGTAACAGGGATCTGTGCCGCCACACGAGCTAATTGCCCTGCAACTGTCTCACCGGGAGATACTTGCCTTGGGAGACGGTTACAACACCCTGGCCGGCTGTGATGTCTTCTATCAAGGATTTTATGGCCTGGGTGAGTTCAGGTAGCACGAAGCATTCAATGGTGACTTTTTCGGCAAAGGATGTATCGTGGATTACCGCCATGGCTGTCTCTAATTCGCGCTGTACTTTTCCGAACCTGTCGTAGTCTACAGTTGCCTTGACAAGGTCGTGGTACCTGTAAACTGCCACTCCGGCTTTATCCAGGGCGCTTGATGCTGCGTTGCTGTAAGCCCTGACCAAGCCGCTTGCACCAAGCTTAATCCCCCCGAAGTACCGGGTTACCACACACACCACGTTTTGGAGGTTTCTCTTCTTGATTACCTCTAACACAGGGTACCCCGCGGTTCCCCTGGGTTCACCATCGTCAGAAGCCTTTTCAGCAAAGCTGCCTACACCTACCGAGTAGGCGTAAACGTTGTGGGTGGCATCGGGATGCTGTTGTTTCACCGACTCAATGTGGTTAATGGCTTCCTCCTCTGAAAAGGCTGGAAATACATGTCCGATGAACCTGGATTTCTTGATTATGAGTTCTGCTTTTGCCTGCTTTGAAGGAGCTATGAATTCCATAGATTCACCCGCCCGGTACCTGTTATTGATTCCATCGGTCAACCGCTAGCTCAAGTCTATCAGATTATAGACAAGATTACCTAACCCGGGGCCAAATATTGTGTGTTTCCAGTCCGATAGTGAGCATAGCCGGCTTGGGGACACAGCAACTTGGCACGAAACGGGTAAATTCTTAGGAACCCAGGAACAACCTTCATGGATGTGCGTCAAACAGCTGGGACGGACAAATGGGGCTAAATCCGCTGGAAACAAGTATGAGGGAGGTTTACTGGTGATGAGATACACGTTCAGTAAGTATGTGTTGTCTGCTTTTCTTGTGCTCGGGCTCGTAGTCTTTTTGACCGCAGATGCCCGGGTCGCCCTGGCTCAGGAAGCGTCCCAAAGGGTGATTTCAGTTACAGGCCAGGCTGAGATTTACGTGAAACCCGATGTTGCAATGATAAGCTTTGGGGTGGAAACCAACGGGGCCACTGCCCGGGAAGCCCAGCAGCTTAATGCAGCAGCCATGAACAAGGTCATAGACGCTCTAGCGGCGCAGGGGATAGCCAAAGAAGATATCCAGACTTCCAACTTCAGCTTGTACCCCGTATACGAAACCCAGCCTGTGCTCGACAGGCTCCCCGGCAGGCAGGTGCTGAGCGGCTACCGCTGCAACAACACAGTTAATGTGAGGATCAAAGACATAGGGAATGTAGGCGGTATCATAGATGTGGCTATTGAGGCAGGGGCTACCAATGTGAGCAACATTACTTTTGGTGTCCTGGATTCAAAGAAATACGAAGATGAAGTGCTGGCCAAAGCGGTGGCCAACGCTAAGCACAAAGCGGAAATTCTCGCCAAGGCCGCAGGTGTCAACATTACCGGAATCCTGAAGATATCCGACGGCCATGTATCTGTGTCCACCATCCGGGGTGCGTACAAGCTGGCCGACCTGGCGGCAGAGTCCTCTCCCATCGAGCCTGGCGAAGTGAGCATTGTAGGCACAGTAAGGATCGATTTTGCCTTCTGATTTCCGATCGGGTCTGGGTAGTTTGAAAAACGCCCTTTCCGGTTGTCAAAGGCCGGGAGGGCGTTGTCATTTTCGGGCGGGGTTCCGGAACGCTGAGCCGATAGTAATGCGTGCCTATTAAGTTGCACTACCATGAGACTTGATGTAGTATATTTAGCATACAGAAATAAATCAAGATGTCCGAGGTTTGCCATAGGTTGGCTTCGGACAAGCACAAATAAAGAAACCGGACGGTGTTTACAAATGGACAGATCGTCTCAGGATGAAACGCTTATCCAAGCATTACCAGATACCAGTGAAAACAAGATGATAGACGATTACGAACCCAAAGGGGAGCCCCCTCCAGCCGAGTCGGAACCTTTCCCAGACACTGCAGATAAAACCGCAGATAATCACCAAATTCAAGATCCAGCAGTTTGCAATGACGGGGCAAAGGCTGCTTCCAAGGCCGAGGCAGATGACTTGCCGGCTTTGCGCAAGCGTATACTTAACCTTGCGTTGCCGGCCTTAGTCGAACAGACCTTGATGACCTTGGTTTCCATGGCTGACATGATAATGGTCGGGCGGCTTGGTCCTTGGGCCATTACTTCCGTGGGGCTGTCCAACCAGCCGACCTTCGTGGCAATGTCTGTGTTCATTGCGCTTAATGTGGGTGCTACCGCACTTGTGGCACGGTTTGTAGGGGCAGGAGAAAAACACCAAGCATCGAAAGTGGCCCGTCAGGCGCTGGTCATAGCGTCGATCATGGGCATCATCCTGGGATTCATCGGATATTATTATGCCACCGAGATTTTACTGTTTATGGGTGCCGAACACGATGTGATAGGCCCAGGTACAGACTATTTCCGGGTAATATGTATGGGTATGCCCGTGTGGGCAGTGACTATCAGCCTTACTGCGGCTCTCAGGGGAACAGGGGACACAAAGACCCCTATGACGGTCAACACTTTTGCCAACTTGGTCAATGTGGTGGGCAACTATCTGCTTATTTACGGGCATTTCGGGTTCCCCAGGCTTGAAGTCAAGGGCGCTGCCGTGGCAACCACCTTTTCCCGGATAGTAGCGTGCTTGTACATGCTGTATCACATAAAGAAAGGTGACAAAAATATCCAGATATTCTTGGGCGAGCGCTTCCGGTTTGACTTAGGGATCATCAAGCGGATTCTCAATATCGGAATTCCAGCTGCCCTTGAGCAGGCTGTCATGCGGAGCGGCCAAATGACCTTTGCCCGGATAGTGTCCAGCTTCGGTACGATTACTTACGCTGCTCACCAGATCGCTCTCAACATAGAAGGGTTTTCGTTTACGCCGGGAATGGCCTTTCAGATTGCCGCTACCACTCTTGTAGGGCAATCCTTGGGTGCCAAAGATCCCGACAGGGCCGAGCGGGTGGGATGGGAAACAGCCAGAATCGGAGCACTTACTGGCATTCTCACGTTTGGAATCTACTTTTTCTTCGGCAAGTATCTGGCATTCCTATACACAGATGACCCGACCGTGATGGATCTTGCGGCAGGCGCCCTTAAGATAATCGCTCTGATCCAACCGCTAATGCTGGCCAACTTTATCCTTATAGGCGGGCTTAGGGGCGCAGGAGACACAAGGTATACCCTCTTCATTACAATGGCTGGGTTCTGGGGGCTGCGTGTGGTAATGGCCTACCTGTTTGCGGTCAAATTGGGCTTGGGGCTTTTCGGAGCCTGGATCGGCATGGCCATGGATATGGCAGGAAGGTGTACCCTTTCTTATCTGCGCTTTAAAGCCGGAGGATGGAAGCATATACGGGTGTAGACTACTGTGTGCCCCAGGACAATACCAGGTGGTACAAGCAGTTGAGAACCCCGGTCCCACGAGACCGGGGTTCTTGATTTTATCTGACCGGCTTGTAGGTATGTCATGCCGGCGTCAGCTGCACACCTGAGCCGCACTGGACCGCATGTGGATTACATGTTTTGCAAGGTGTATATTTGACAGGGGTGATGTTGATTGGGTATCAAGACGGTTCTGTGCGATTTGTTAGGTATCGAATACCCCATTATACAGGGCGGGATGGCTTTGGTAGCTACCGCTGAACTCGCCGCAGCGGTGAGCGAGGCAGGTGCCTTGGGAGTGATAGCCGCAGGCGATGCCGACCCTGAGAGTGTCAGGAAGGAGATACATAAGGTCAGGGCGCTTACCTCCAAGCCATTTGGGATCAACGTGTACCTGCTGTCACCCTTTGCGGCTGAAGTAATGCGAGTGGTCATAGATGAGAAGGTCCCCGTGGTGACTACAGGGGCAGGCAATCCCGGGAAGTATGTGCCATCATTGAAAGACGCGGGGGTGAAAGTGCTTTCCGTGGTGTCAAGCGTGAACATGGCCAGGCGGCTTGAGCGGGCCGGGGTGGATGCGGTCATCGCTGAAGGCATGGAGTGCGGGGGCCATATAGGCCAAATAGCCTCGATGCCCCTTGTGCCACAGATAGCCGATGCGGTGGATATTCCCGTGGTGGCTGCAGGGGGCATCTACGACGGCAGGGGGCTGGTGGCAGCCTTAGCACTAGGAGCGGTGGGAGTGCAGATGGGGACCAGGTTTCTGTGTGCAGCTGAATGCCCTGTGCATCCCGGCTACAAGCAGGCGATTATCGCAGCCAAGGACAGGAGCACGGTGGTCATCGGGCAAAGCACCGGCCATCCTGTAAGGGTGCTCCAAAACAGGTTTGCCAGGGAGGTCCTGCAGGGCGGAGCAGGAGAAGACTCTAAGGCAGCGTTTAGTGACATGGCCGTAGATGCTTTGCGGCGCGCCGTTTTTGACGGAGATATAGAGTATGGTTGTCTCATGGCGGGACAGGTGGCAGCCATGGTAAGCAGGGAGGAGTCGTGCAAGGAGATAATCGGACATGTGATGGCAACGGCATCTGACGCGCTAAGGCGCCTTGGAAGTTACACATTTCCTTTGGGAGGGTAAAGGGTCAGCAGGAATTCAAACAAGCTGCCCCTCCGCCGCAGCGGCCTGAAAATGCCCACGATGCGGTGTCTGTATTTTCTTAAGGGGACCAGATCACTGGGCCTATCTATCAAGACGTGAAGCATATTTTGATCATCCACCATGACCCCCAGATGGGTGTAACCTCCGGGCAGGCGCATCACCACGATGTCATCGGCTTGTGGTACCGCGACCCGCTCAGCTACCCCGTCAAGAGCTTTTAGAAGTCTGCCCATATAGTCCTCTTGGGCTTCACTGTGCATAGGCAGGCCGTCGCCATCCGGGACAAATACTCCCTTTTCCCGAAGATATAGCCATACAAGCCCCAGGCAATCGATACCTTTCTTGTCCCTGCCTTTGAACCTATACGGTATTCCCAAGAACGAGTCTAGGTCCATGATCCCGCCTCCTTGTGCCATACGTTCCATTCTATGTGATATGGCTTGCGATGGTAACATAACCAGTAACAAGGAACTTAAGGCCGGCAAGAAGAATACGAACAAGCGAATTCTAAAGAGGAGAAGACTGTGTTAAGCCTTCTAGGGCCGGAATGAAGACAACATGTTAAGGAGTGATGAAGTGATGTTCCGGCGAAGAGATGAGTATGCCGAGCCCTTCAGGATCAAAGTGGTCGAGATGTTGAGGACTACCGACCGGGCTACCCGGGAGAGGTTAATCAAAGAAGCCGGTTACAACGTGTTTGGTCTGCCGTCTGATGCAGTGTACATAGACTTGCTTTCCGACAGCGGCACTACTGCCATGTCAGACTACCAGTGGGCCGGTATGATGATGGGGGATGAGGCGTATGCCGGGAGCAGGAATTTCTATAACCTGAGAGACACCATCAAAGAGGTGATGGGTTACGGGTATGTGGTGCCTGCGCACCAGGGCAGGGGAGCCGAACACATCCTCATGAACGTGTTTGTAAAGCCCGGTGACCGGGTGCTGGGCAACATGCACTTTGACACCACCGAGGGGCACATCCTGCTCAAGGGGGCAGAGCCCGTGAACTGCCTGGCCGAAGCAGGGTACAAGGTGGGCGAAGAGGCCGATTTCAAAGGCAACTTCGACCTGGACCTGCTTGAGGCTGAGATAAACAAAGATGTGGACAAAGCCGCTTTAATACTGATTACCATCACTTGCAACAACAACGGCGGTCAGCCTGTTTCCATGGAAAACATAAGAGGTGTCAGGAAAATCGCTGACAAGTACGGCATCCCGGTGTTTTTCGATGCAGCCAGGTTTGCCGAAAACGCCTATTTCATAAAACACCTGGAACCGGGGTATAAAGACAAACCGGTGGCGGAGATAGTGAAAGAGATGTTCTCCTACGGCGACGGATGCACAATGAGCGCCAAGAAAGACGCCCTGGTCAACATCGGGGGATTTGTCGCATTTAGGAGCGAGGAGCATTACCGGAAGGCGATAGAGTGGCAAGTTCCCTTTGAGGGTTACGTGACCTACGGCGGGCTCGCCGGACGAGATCTGGAAGCCATGGCAAGGGGCCTCAAGGAAGTACTCAACGAAGACTACCTTGAGGATAGGATTGGCCAGGTAAGATACTTGGCGGACCTGCTCGTAGAAGCGGGCATTCCCATTGTGAGGCCGCCGGGAGGCCATGGAGTATATATTGACGCCAAGTCTATGTTGCCGCATATCCCTCGGCACCAGTTCCCCGCACAAGCGCTTACTGTGGAGCTTTAC
>Ga0208823_1002736_pt1 | contig 13002 bp, 7 predicted proteins | sample AD_UKC075_MetaG_FD_184440 | JGI IMG/M metagenome (GOLD analysis project Ga0208823, IMG submission 184440) | Active sludge microbial communities of municipal wastewater-treating anaerobic digesters from USA - AD_UKC075_MetaG (SPAdes) (version 2) | ecosystem: Engineered > Bioreactor > Anaerobic >... | reverse complement strand
AAGAACTGGACCAGGACGACTATAGAAAGGGAGTGTATCAAAAGCCCGGAGAAAGCGAAGAAGAGTACATCGCAAAGTTTAGGGCAGATGTAGAGGCATCTCGCCGTGCTATAGAAGACGCTCTAGGTACTCGAGTAACTGTGTACGCCTATCCATTCGGCTACTATACCCAGCTATCGGAGGTACTACTTTGGGAGATGGGAATAAAGGTCACCCTTACTGTGGAAGAAGGAATAAACGTGGTAATTAAGGGTTTGCCCCAAAGCCTTCGTGCTCTCAAGCGATGTGCAATAGGAGAACACATGTCACCTATAGAATTAATAGATTATTTGGCTGGATTGACGGGCAGTGACTAAAGAAAAGATTTTTGAGTTCTTTAAAGCAAAAGGCATATCCAACAACCTTGATTTCGAAACCGAGCTGTTTCAGGGCGGCTTCATATAACCCAGTTATATATACACTTACCTTCGAATAAACCGCACTGACACACTACCTGAACCAGTTCCAGCTTTCAGAAAGCCTCTTGAATCCGCTTGCGCAAATCCTCTACTGATAGCCTTGTACCGTTTCATCCCGTAAGCTCCGCCTCTTTGATCTAGGATTGTGTCTGCATCTTCCATTCCGTCTACATCAATTCGCCCATCCCTAGTGGACAGGTCCACCTCATATAAATCGGTCTTAAGTCCATGGATTCTTACTGCAATCGATCCGTCCTTGGTCTTGACCAACCAGTTCCCTATACCTATTAAGTCCGCATTTATGCTGCCATCCATTGTTTCGGCTGTTATATCACCTGAAACGCGATCAATAACAATGCTGCCATCCCCTGTACTTGCGTCTAGCATCTTCACCTTGCTTTCAAACATCTTTATGCTGCCATCTCCGGTCCTAGATCTGCACTCATCTGCTGAAATCCCTTGGATGACGATGCTTCCATCACCAGTCCCTATCTCCAAAATCCCGAAATCGCTGTTTCCTACTCTTAAACTACCGTCCCTTGTATCTGCTTTGCATAAAGAACCTGATACTCCGTAGATGGCTACACTGCCGTCCCCAGAGCGAAGATCCAAGCGAGCTCTTCTAGACGTAGGCAAAGTGAGTATAAAATCGACTGTCATATTTCTACTTCTCAACGTACCCCTTGTTTTGGCCGTCGCGGCAAGTGACAAACCCTCCTGCTTGAATTCAACGCAACCCTCGAGAATCTTCTGGGCTTCTTCTTCGCTTACTGTGTTTACTTTCTTTATGACCTCTAGACGATAGTGATCTTTCTCCCAAGTCTTTACCTCAATGGCGCCATCCATTGAGTAGAGCGTGACCTCGATTTCTCCATGTTCAGGGAATTGGCCGCAGAATTCGTCGGCATACATAAACTTTGGCCTTTGCCTCAGGCCCCAAGAGAACACATTCTCTGCCTTACTGGCTAAGTTCTCGGCAATCGCTTCTATGGTCTCTCCCATCTTTTCTACTGTCTCTTCTACCAGCTCTTCTTCACGCTGGATCTCATCCGAAGCCTTGTATTTCACGTCTGAAGGTATTTCAAGCTGCTCCGGCGATCTCTCCAGAGCGTTGAGTAACTCGACACCTTGTTCAGATGTGATTTTCCCATCTCGCACCATCTCGATGATAAACATCTTCTCTTCTTTAGACACAACCCTACCCCCCAATATTAGTTACAAAGGCTTGTCCCCCAACGCCCGCCTGTTTCTAAGACAATTTGCGTCCATGAAGCAGATTGAAACCTGGTTCTTTTGCAACAGAATCTCAGTTCCTAATGCCTGCTATGCCTCCTTGATATAGCTTGGCTAATGTAGTTTCTATGTACAGATTCGTCTTTTCAATGTCAACATATGACATCTCTTTATAATTGTCAATACTAAGGTTAATAATATTAAGTTTAGTATTAGAGTAATTTACCCCGATGAGGTTTCATCTTACATGCATGTTCCTTCAATACGGCTATAGCTCAATACGATCGCCAAAGCATATAGAGCGCCGCTAGTGCCTTTGCCGAAAATCCTTTCAGGGCATGTAGCCTATGAAGCAAAAAGAACCGTCCCCGGTGCTTTATTGATCGAAAGATGGTGCAGCCAATTGACTATGTCTGCACCATCTTATGCTACGGACTTGTAACCATTGTGTCACTTGCGAACATCTTTAACCTATAGGCAGCAAATTACGCCGCCGGATTATATATCTGACTATTTTGACAGCATATTGTAAAGGACTTGCGCCATTTCTGCCCTTGTAGTCGTACTCGTCGGGAACAGCCTACCTCCGCTTCCGCTGATAGTTCCGGTTTCGACCAGAAGCGTCATTGCTTCCTTGGCCCAGGAAGCAATGTCATCCGTATCAGTAAAAGACCGAAGCGGTTTGCCGCCTGAACCTTCAGGCAACCTCCCAATGACCTTTAGGGCATTGTATAAAAGGGTGAACATCTCCTGGCGAGTGATTTTCTTATCAGGTGCAAACATGTTGTCACCAACGCCATTAGATATGCCTAAGCGTTTTGCTGCCGCCAGATAGCCAGTATAATAGGTGCTTCCAGCATCTGCGAAATTGTCCTCTATTTCTACATCGGGAAGTATCTCATATGCCCTCATCAGCATGACGGTAAACTCCCCTCTTGTCAGATCTGCGTCAGGGCTGAAATTCCCACTGCCGGTTCCTTTAGAAATCTCTCGTGCAGCGATAAAACTTATCGCCTTGCCATACCATGCGTTTTGAGGCACGTCCTCGAACCCAACCTTGTTGTAACCCACAGCATACAGTGAAAAATGTGTTGTTCTGAACATGAGCATTCCTCTGGCAAGATCGTAGGTACAATTGGGTATTACTTGGAGGCCGCCTGAATCGTTGATTCTGTACGCAACGATACAGTTGGTATCTTCGCCTTCGTTCGCAGCGTAGGGCACTGATACCAATACTTGCCCTCCAAACTCACCTATGGTTTTGTCGCCGGCGCTAACGCTGAGGTCAAGTACGGGTCTGTCGCCAACCTTTGTTTGCGCTTCGTGCGAAACAAAAGACGCATCTACCATGGATATGCTGACTTTGAGGTCGCCTTCTGCTTCCTTCGAAAGAGCAGAAATGGCGTCAGCGTCAAAATCGGTAGAGCCACAAGGCGTTGATATCGATAACACACCAATCCCGGCTTCCGAAACTTGGTTCACAGCTTCTTTGGGGATTGTCATTTCCACGCTTTCAGCACCGTAAGGATCTTCCAGCTTGATTTGTACCTTGGCTACCGCGCCACCGCCTTGTTTTCTAGCTTCCTCTAAGGCTTTTCTGATGGCATCGCTTACCTGTGTCAGGCCAACTTCGGTGTGTGCTGTTTTGCTTCCGTCCAAGGCAGCTGTAACTGTTGTGACAGCAGTCACTATATTTCCTTCAGAAGTTGTGCTTGTTCGTCCGCTATCGACGAATGAATCGTCGCTTTCATCTAGACTATCTCTACTCCATTGTGCATAAACTGTAATAGGAGCAGCAACTGGCGTCGTCGCAGTAAAGACCGTACCGCGTCCATCTGCCTGCGTGTTCCAGCCATTGAAGGTGTAACCTGATCTTGTAGGAGGTGCTGGCAATCTACCTACATTGCCACCTGAGATCACTTCTTTTGTAGAAGGATTTGCTTCAGTATCTCCGCCGTTTTTGTTGAAGGTAACCCAATAGGTGATTTGAGGAATCTTTGAGACAATCAGGCTGAAGGCTTTTTCCCTGCTTGCTCCGTTATTGTAAACTGTTGCAGTTAGGGTGACAGCAGCGTCCCCACTTGCGAACCCGGGACGTGTAACAACACCGCTACTGTTTACAACTGCTGTATTGCTTGATGTCCACGTGATAGTTGACCCATATACTGCTCCTACAGTTGCAAGAGTCAGATTCTGTGTAACCGACGAGGAACTATCTCCTGGTGCAAATTCAATGCCCAATGCCTCGATATCTGCCAAAACCTTCTTATCATCATCATTAACTGGTGTTGGCACATCTTCAAATTCCGCCTTCACAGTCACATTTGCTGCAGGCATGGTGAAACTGGTTCCATTTATAGGATAGTCTGTATTTCCGTCGTTATACTTCAGGCTTCCAGCCTTAAGTTGCTTTCCATTATCCGGCGTGATGGTAAGAGTTATAGTGTCTCCGGCTTGTGCTTCTATTGGAGAGACAGTGACGGTACCACCTCCCGGCGGGCTTATGTTGACCAAGATACTGTAATAGGAAGCGCCGGTTGTACCTGATTTTGAGGCTTCGGCTGTGTTGCCATAGCAACCAAGGTTGATGCGTCCTCCATTTGGCTCAGGTTCGTTCTCATAGTTGGAAAACGGATCGCCCGCGTCAATGCAGGGACTCGTGACATCGTCCGTAACCCACTTGCTCCCATCCCATCTACCTGCAGTAGACTTCAAATGGTAATCTCCGTTTTCGGTATCGGCAAATTTCGGGTCACCGCTCACACGATTGCTGTATGACGCCGCCTCAATTTTGCAGATTCTACCTAGGGAAGAATGGTCATGATAGTTCTGGGTGAACCCAAGTGAGGCGCCATCATTTGTGATAAGAGAGTAGGTTACACTCCCATTCCCTATTGTGACAGGATAGTTAGAGTCTCCGGATATATACACCTTGTTCGCAAAGTCAAGTTCCGCGTTGTGTGTAATAATGCTGTTTAGGATAAAAGCGCCGTACGCAGAAGAGGATGAAGAACTTCTGGAAAAAACAACGCCGTATATGTTTCCTGTGACGGTGCAGTTTTCGATAAGCGGCGCCCCGTCCACCAATGTCTTATACCTGTTCTCGATAACGTTGATGCCGCTCCCGCCAAATCCGGTTATAAGACAGTTTTTCAAGGTAACGGATTTGGTGGATTTAATGCCGACACCAGAGTCTGTGTTCTCCTCTTCGGAGGTGATGCGACATCCGTCTATCGTAATTGAATTTATTGAGTTGCCGCCGTCAATCCATATACCTTTTCCAATGAGACTGCAATTTTTGACCAAAACGTTGTATCCATTGAGGACCATTGGTTCCCTGGTATTTAGAATTGTGCAATTCTTCAACGAAATCGGGCCTGCCGAGGTGCTAGGCGATATTATCCCTATCCCTCTATTTAAACCATCCATGACGCAATGCTCTAGTTCCACCGATCCACTTAGACTGCTAGAAACCTGTATTTCGTTGCCGTACGTTGTACCCTCTTTTTTAGTGATAGTGATGGGGTTATCGGCTGTTCCTACCGCTTTCAGCACTCCTCTTGTTGTGAGGTTGTCAGCGCCCTCTCCATCGCCTAGGCAGACGGTCACTCCGGGTTCTATGGTCAGCCTGCTTAGGTTATTCGCGTCGGTTCCGGTGATCATAATCTCGCTTGCCAACAGATAGGGTATACCTGCGTTTCCCCATACTGCATTTCTGTGACGATCCAAATAGCCAACGCCCGTCGTAAGTTGTATATAGCGGTATGCCGTTGGGTAATCTGTGTCAAAGGTATTGTCAGCATCAGTACTTTGATTTTCGTTGATCCTACATCCCGCTCCAATCAAGACAGGATATATATTTGCCGTAGCGCCGTAGTTAAACCTGTTCCCGGTTAATGTCACCGTTTGTGGATGGCTTGTTGCTGAATATGTGTCAAATATAAGCACTGAACCGGGATGCTGTCCAACAAAGAAATCCTCAAATGTGCAGTTTGTCACGCTGGCCTCTTGTCCACCGTTTATCTCCAACGGACGCACGCTAATATTCGAAAACGTACATCCTGTAACCGTAGTCATGACTTCATCTTCCTGGTTATCAAGCACCTGCACGCCGCGTCCATAACCGGTGAAGGTCGAGTCTGACACCGATATGGTTCCGGTTCCCACTGTGTTACGTCCGTTATCATAGTGAATAGCCGTTGCGCCTGCTTTCGGATCCTTAAACGTACATCCGGCGACGGAGATGTTAACTTCACTGTTCTTTCCATTTGTCTGGGTTCCATACAGCGTTCCCGCATCGGAAAACCCACTGTATTCAAAAATGCAATCTGTAAATTCCAGGTTTGTAGGACCCTCAGATGAACCGATAGCCTCTATACCATTCCAACCGGCGTTGCGCCATGTTGTTTCACCTTGTATATCTGGAACAGTGGTAAACGTCACACCGTCTGCTATGAGAGAACCGTTTGTCACCGTTAGACTTGAGTACGGGCACTTCCCGCCGCTTTCAGGAATCTCCGTCGTAGTTTTTGTGCTGAAATACACCTTGGAGCCACTTTCTATGGTAAGCGTCGCCCCGTCTTTCACCACTGGTTCATTGCTGTCAGCAGTCTTGCAGATATAATAATCGCCCGCATGCCAGGTCGTATTTTCTGTAATGTCATAGTCAATGTAAACTCTAAGAGGCGGATCGGCCTTAGCCGTCGCCGGCAGGAGCGATACTACCATTACAACGCACATGAGAATAGCGCTCAGCTTTGACAATCTCATTTATCTGTTTCACCCCTTTTTTCGGCTAAATCACCGTTTCCTCTGCGATAATCTCCACTGCTGCTGAGTAGGGAACACTTGTCAGGGTCTATTCACCTACCACACAGGTTATGACTGTCAACGTGTTGGAAGATCCGTGTATTACAATACCGTTTCCCTCTGGTGGCAGGCCGATCATGGTCACAGAATGTATCTCCATAAGCGGTATCTCGCCAGAGACGTTGTCCGGTAGATGTGACAGATCAAACCGCAGAGTTGTCATGTCAATTGCCCCTTGGCTGAGACCCTCGCCTGCATAGATGTCCAGATATGCGTTTCCGGTTACGCGGTACTCTCCCGTAAGGGTAAGGGTAAAGTCGTTTAGGATGATCTCTTTTCCTCCATTAACTTCAATGCCGGTCATATCTACGGTCACATCTCCGGTTAGGATGACCGAAGCGTTGCCCGGCGTAGTGAGAGCGTCGAGCAACTCCACAGGGTCTGGTTGTCTAACAGCGCCCTCTGTACTCAGTTTGTCAAGCAGCGTGTCCGTTTTGCCCTTAAGCTTGGCTGAGAGCGCTGCTTCGGAAACAAGCACCACATCGGCGCGGAGAAAGCCATCCAAGTGAACGCCCGGAGGTAGGATTGCCACGGCTTCGGCCAGTGCCTCTGGCTTATCCCACGTGAACTCGCCACCCTCGGCGTCAGAATAACCAAGCGCGCGGAGAACAAAGGTCAGATACATTTGCGCAGAAGCTGTGCCGGTCCCGAACTCGGTGGCAGAAGTGCCTTTTGTCAAACCTTTGGTATAGGCATATCCCACATACTTGTCAGCCCATGCGGGAACGTCGGTAAAAGGATGCGTCCAGTCGCCATTTTGGGCTTCGGTCTCTTTGCCGAGCAGACGGATGAGCATAACCAAGGCTTCGGTGCGGGAAGGCGCACGGGCTAGATCAAAGTTCGTGCTTCCATCCGGGTTTGTACCAACACCCTGAAATAACCCTAAGGACTTGAGTCTCTCGGCTGCCCTGGTCTCCAAGGTAAAATCGCGTTGCCCTGGTCCTATGTTGCCCTCGAGCGCCGTGAGTTCGGGCACTCCGCTGGAGTTTCCTCTATGATCGATGGTGCCCAAAAGCCGGAGCGTTCCTTTTTCAACCATGACGCTGCAATCCTTATCTGTGACAAAGGCGTCGGTCACGGTCACAGTCGCGCCGTTTTCGATAAATAGCCTCCCGCGCTCTTGTATCTTCAGAGAACTGAATGTGACATCTTGACCGATCCTGACCTGATAATCCTTGCTTATTACAGCTTCGCCGCCTATGCTCTTGAGACCCGACTCATAGGTAAACGTGCCGTTGTTGGTAAATTTACCGTTTACTATGAGACCGCCGCCTCGTATTACTTTGAGGGTTGAACCTGCGCTTATAGTGAGATCATCGACGGTCAGAATGATGTCTTCTATAATTGCGTTGCCAGTGAATACGCCGTCCTTGACCACACCGTATTTCCGAGGCGTGCCACCCATGGATCGCTGGACGACGCTTTTCACATCGCCTCCGTTTAGCACGACGATACCATCCTCATGGAAGACACCATAGAAATTGCCAGTCACGGTGCCACCATTAATGTAAGCAATGCCACCTGTCATGCGAATGCCAGAATCTATGACTCCTTTGAGCGTGCCACCGTTAACAGTCAAAACGCCAAACTGGTTGCCCTGTTCAACGGCATAGCAGCCACCGATGATATTACCCGGACCGTTAATGGTCAATCCTTTGGTGTCAGACGTAGCCAACGGTGAACCATTGGGGTCCCCGTTACGTCCCGTGTAGTTGTACTCAATTTTGTAGCCGTTCAGATCAATGGTATAGTACCCTTCGCCAAGCCATACGCCGCAATCCTCGTCGGCGGCATTTGCCGTCGTGAAGATAATATCCTTAGTAATCTTGACGTGGGCGCCTGCGTTATTCTCCAGCGCCGTTTTCAGCTCAGCCACCGTTGAAACGTAAGTGACCGCCTCAGATGCCTCTATGGGTACTGGTAGCAGCGTAACCAACATCACAGCACACACAAAAAACGCACACAATTTCTCAATTTTCATTTTTCTCTTCACTCCTTCTGAGTTGATTTAGCCGTTTCATCCTTCCCGCAAGTTCATCCAGAATTACAGGGCCCCAAACTCTGGTAGAGTCCGCACTGACATCTTCGGGAAAGACCGCCACCTGGGTCTGGTTTTTGGTTATGTCAAACTGGACTGCGATGCGCATTTTGATTGTCTTCTCCATGTCTGAGACAATGAGCGTGCCTCGTGCGCTGTTGGAGCTGTCTAGAGAAAGCCCTAAAGCCTCAATGGTATCGTACAATCCGTTTATGACGATGCTCATCTCATACGGGAAGTAGCGGCTTTGCGTATCCATATTGTCCACCTCCAAGACCAATGTAAAGGGCAATAGTCTGTGTGGACAGTCCAGAAAGGGTGCAGTTGATCAAAAAGCAGGTACAGTTTTGGTATAGGTGGCTTTACGTATGTTAAATTAGAGTTAATATAGATGTAGTTGTCACTTCGAACTGGAGAAAACAGGATGATAAGAACCAGCTGTGCCGTAACGAAAAACAGACCTCTTTATTTTTCAGCCCTTATCGGCATGGGTTTCCTTTGGACTGGCATGGCGTATATTGCCCAGGCTTACCGGATGCTCGGTCTAATGGACGGCAGAACGGTGAATCTGCTTGTATGTGGGCTCTACTATGGGCTGCAAGCTGCCGGCATTGGCTGTGTGGCGCTGCTTTTTCTCAAGAGAACAAACTTGGCGGGCAGTCGGGTGCTTCCCTTATGCGCTTCTGTGGCCGCCCTTATTTGTACAGCGATATCTTTGCTTACACCATCTTTGGCAGTGATTATCCTCACCGGCGCATTGCTTAACATAGCGATTGGAATACTATCAGGCTGCTATCTGACAAGGCTTGCTACCGATGTCCCCCAAGAGCGCCGTGGACTTGTGTTTGGAAGTGCATACGCCTTCGGCAGCATAGGTACATGGCTTTTTTCCTTACCGATGGGAGGCCGTTTCCTGTGGCACAGCCACAGTTTCTTCGTCATAACCGCCCTGGCGATACTGTCGCTATTGCTTCTGCGGTGGCTATCCCCACCTACCTTTACAGGGCATGGCACTAACTTGCCCAGAGGCCTTGATAAAAGGGGTATTTGGCTTGCTGCGGCGGTTCTCTTTCTCCTGTCCATAGAGAACATGCTGGGCTTCGCTTTTCCACTGCAAAGCGCGGCAAACAGTATATACATAGAGTTCACCCGAATATTCTATGCTGTCGGCCTCCTTATTGCCGGAATCGTCAGTGACAAAGACCGCCGCTGGGGCGCAATCTGCTGTCTGGCCGCGCTGGCTTTTCCCTTTGCTGCGCTAGCGCTTGGAAGTAACGTCGCAGGAGAAACCCTCATGTGGATACTGGCATATCTGTTTTTAGGTTTCTTGTCGGTATACCGAGTTATTGTTTTCTCAGATATATCGAGCAAAACCGGATTGCCGGCTCTCGCCGTGTTTGGACTCATGTTTGGCCGTCTCGGAGAAGCCTTAGGGACGCTGTGCGTTACTATATTTTCCGGTACGCCGTTGATTGTGCTTTCCGGTGCAGTGTTCATGCTTGTGATCGGGCTTTTTTCATTGCTATATCACGATCTGTATAGTACTGCTACTAGTCCGGAAGAAGCAGAAGCACGCCGACAAATTGAGTATTCGAACCGCTTCGGCCTGTCTACCAGAGAGCAGGAGGTTTTAAGCCTAGTGATTCGGGGTATGTCCAATGCAGAGATAGCCAACGCCTTGTATATCACCGAAAGTACCGTCAAGTTCCACATTGGCAACATCTTCAAAAAGACTGGCTTCAGCAGTCGCCTTGAGCTGATCACTGATTACAAGATGGGCGATAAGGGTTTGTCCTATAAGTCACAGATTAAGTGAGGCCGTAGGTGTTGTCAGGTACAAGCTGCAGATTTGGATTGACGTATTCTCGGCGGTGCACGTCGTATTCACCATGAAAGCCAATCTCTACACGGCATATTTCCCCGTTTCGCTATCACAGAAGTGCCCATAGCCGGATCAAATCCATTTTTCGTCTATATGGGCTAGACTCCGAAATGTGCTAAGCCATCCTTGTTATACTTAAGTTTCTCATTTGCGTATTGGTCATACTTAATGTGTCTGTCTTTCTGGAGTTTGCCAATGAGAATGCAAGGAGGCATATTATGTTCTACACAGAACTGTTCGATGCAAGGCAACGAATAATCTCCTCGTTCGACAAAACTACGGTACTCTTTTGCATCGATCAAAACATTCGCAGCAAACTCGTCTGCTCGATTCTCTGCCTCGCCTCTTCCGGACTCATAATCAATTAGTTTGTCTTCAACGTCTCCGTTAACGATGTGTCCGATCTCATGAAAGAACGTGAACCAAAAGATGTCTGCGAATTTTCGCCTAACAGTCATGACCAAGCTTAACGTGCCATCATCGTTCTTTTGTATCACGCCCTGAACCGGAGCCCCCCTAAAATGTCTGACGATCGAAAACTTGATCCCACACTCGGCTAGGTATTCTTTCAGCTGGGACTCAATCTCAGTTATATCTTCTTTAAACACTAGTTCTCTCATCAAAGGTATTTTTTCTTTTAACTTCTCTGTATCGAGCTTTTGCTCAACCTTTTCTTCTTCTGTGATCAAATCGCACATCCTCAACCATGTAAGCAAAACATATGGATCTACCCTGGCAGATGTTTCTACACGATACACAACTGCTTGCGATAGCTTTGGAATTTGTTCCAAGTTGCTAACGTTCAGAAACTCCCTCAGCTCAACAACTAGGGGTGGACCATATGCTCCAGGATCCAGCAATCCCTTTTGTTTCAGGTATTTGGTTATATCCTTCAACTTGTCGAGGATCTCAATTTCATTATCCGAGATCATGTTTATGTCTTCGAAGTCAGCTAGTTCCTTATCGTAATTTGCTTGTAAATTAATCCAGAAACTAGTGTCGACACCCAAAGCATATTCTAGTTTTTTGGCAAATTTGACCGAAATGCCCTTTCTACCATTGATTACACTGCTCACATGCGATTCTGTAACACCTGTTCTTAGCGCTAGTTCTTTTTGGCTCATACACCTTTCATCAAGGATCTCTTTCAAAGTCTTCCCTGGATGAATGATGAACTCACGGGATAATCGACTCTTTTTTTCGGCCATGATAATCTACAAGCCCCCTTATGATAACCGAATCACACTTTTCGAAAGAAGCGTCATCCGACTCTTCCATATCCGGCTTAACAATAAGTCTAATATTCCCTGAAATAGCGATGCCGTACCACCCGTTCAAATCGCCAACCAAGGAATGCGGTTTTACCAATCCAGTTTTAAGGTAGATGGCAAAATTTTCAGCAGCTTTTAATTCGTTGCACCTTTTCTTTGTATTTCTGCTACCTCGATCCCTGTCTTCTTTTTCATCAATTCAAAATCCTCGAAATACTCTTTTACTGTTGCGTTTTCGTATTTAAACCTCACGCCCCACACCGCCACATAATTAACCATTCGGTTAACTTAACTTATTGGTTAATTATATTATATCGCGAATGCAAGTCTTTTTAAAGATGGCTAAAAATATTCGTCATAGGACAATCCAGATCATTCCTGAAAGGGTCTGTTGCTGGTTATGATTGCAGACTGGCGCTCGTATGCTTGATTGATTACCTGGAAGAAATGACTGGAAGCAGTTTTGTCCAGGCTAAGGAACCCTAATTCATCTATGATTAGGAGATGGTACTTGCCCAAACGCTCAAGGTCTCGTTAAAATGTGGCATCAGCTAGAGAAGCGTATAGTTGCGATGTCAGTTCTTGAGTGGTAATGAAAAGCACTTTGTAGCCTGCTTTAACCGCCTCATAGCCTAGAGCAATGGACAAGTGGGTTTTTCCAATTCCGCTGGGGCCGAGGAACAAAACATTTTCAGCAGAACGTAAAAAGTCTAGGTTGGCCAATGCTCTAATCTTAGCCTCGTCTACGGTAGGTTGTAATGCAAAATTAAAACCATCTATTGTCTTTATACTGGGAAATTTGGCCTTGTTTAAACCAGTTTCTCTAAGCATCTCTGGCTAAAACCTCTTCTTGAACCAGATATGAAATAAGTTCAACAGTCTTTGCGTTGTCAAGATACTGGCTCAGCTAACCAATCTGCCATACCGCATCACGTCCCAACACCGTTTAGGCATAATATCGCCTGCTTTAGTGCAATAAAAAGAGCCCTTAGGCCCCTATAATCCGAGTAACTGTTTTTTTCTTTTGCTCAAATTCTTCTTGAGTAATTACGCCGTCATCAAGCAACTCTTTATACCTTCTTTTCTCATCTGCAGGACTTAACTGATTAATTATATGACCCGTACGTTGTTGAGACATCAATTCTTCAATTTTCGATTTAATCTGATCAACCAGTTCATTATTTTTGCTGGTGAACACTACTGTATTCTCATCTAGTGTAGCATCGAGTAAACCTTTCTTGCTCTCAATGC
>Ga0208823_1002730_pt1 | contig 13014 bp, 10 predicted proteins | sample AD_UKC075_MetaG_FD_184440 | JGI IMG/M metagenome (GOLD analysis project Ga0208823, IMG submission 184440) | Active sludge microbial communities of municipal wastewater-treating anaerobic digesters from USA - AD_UKC075_MetaG (SPAdes) (version 2) | ecosystem: Engineered > Bioreactor > Anaerobic >... | reverse complement strand
TCTGTGGTGGCCAGCGACGTGGTCGCCGGAGTGATGCCCATGCGCAGGCCGAGGTTCGCGCCGTGCTCGACCAGCTCGACGATGTCGGGACGCTTGAAGCAGTCGCCACCCGAGAACACGAACACGATGGGTCCGAACTCGCGCAGCCGGTTCATGAGGGCCTTGGCCTCGGCGGTCGTCAGCTCACCGGAGTCGCGCTCCGGCTGCGCGCACGCGCGGCAGTGCTTGCAGGACAGATCACAGGCCTGCGTCGTCTCCCAGATCGCGATGAACGGCGCCGAGTCGAAGTCGAGTCCCGATCTGGACGCCCCGTGCGCGTGCCCGCCCGGGTGGCCTCCTGGGTGCGCCCCGGGGTGTCCGCCGGGATGGCCTGTCGGGTGTCCGGGACGCGTCTGAGGCTGAGTCACGGGCCGTAACCTACCCGGCGGATCGCGCGGAGGCGTCCGGTTCGAAGGATCAAGCCGGTCGCACATCACGGAGTTCCGTCGTACGACCCGACCGCGCAGGTGTCGCTAACCCGGAGGCCGCACGTGCCATCCAGCTCCGTGATCGAGCGTGCCCAGCCCAGGCTCCGAGGCTGCCGCGCCTACCGATCGGAACAGGAAACGCCACGCGTAAGAGCAAGGACGTCGAAAGGCCACCCACGTGCGCCCATCATCGGCGTCCCGAACATGAAGACTTGTCCAACCAGCACGATGGGGAATTAGGCGACGCCCAGATACTGCTCGAGCGTCAACCCCGGACGCCTCGCGAACTCCGCCGCCACGGCCTTGCCGACGTAGCGCAAGTGCCAGGGTTCCCACTCGTAGCCGGTGATCGCCTTGGCACCCTTCGGGTACCGGACGATGAACCCGTGCTCGGTCGCGTGCGCCGCCAGGAAGTCCGCCTCGGGGGTGTGGTTGAAGGCCGTACCGTGCGCGCCGGACGCGTTGGTCAGGTCGGCCGCGAGTCCGGTCTGGTGCTCGCTGCAGCCTGGCAGGGCGTTGTACGCGGCCGCCTTCGCGTACCCGTACTTGCGCACGGCGTCGTTGAACACCTTGGTCTGCTCGGCGTAGCTCCGGTACGCGGACTCCACCCGCAGCGTCAGGCCTTTGGTCGCCGCAGCCGTGGTCAGGTCCGCCAGCGCCGCGTTGTACTCGGGCGATAGCCCGTGGGGCTGGCTGGCGCTCCAGGGCGGGACGTAGCTCGCCGAGATGCAGTGCGTGGGATTGACCAGGACGATCCCGTTGATCGTGATGGGCGAATCGGACGCCGTTGGCGCGGCCTTCGTTGCGCTCGGCTTCGGGGTCGTGGCCGAGGGGGACACCGTCGCCGAGGGCACGGTTGTACCGAGGGACGGCGCCCCGCTCGTGACCGGCGTAGGCGTTGCCGTGCCGAGGGTCACGGTGGGGAGCGCTGAGGAGGCACTGGTCGCGGGGGCCACCGCGGTCGGTGTCGAGACCGCGGACGGTGATTGGATCGCGCAGCCACCCACCAGGAGGGCAGCGCACGCGCCTGCGATCATCCCGTACCCCCGCACGATCTGACACCCTATGCCCGTCCTCTCTGAGCTTGACGGGCGGCTGACGTTCCATCCCGGACCTGCGGGTACCGACCCGGCAGCCGCTTGATCCGGGTCATCCCAGCAACCGACCGCGAAGGGCATCGACAACAGAGCAGGGCCAGACTGACGACATGCGCAGGCGTCCCCCGGATTCGATCATCGTGACGGTCCTGGCCGGACTGGGCATGTTCGGACCCTTCTCGACCGACACGATCTTCCCGGCCTTCGCCCAGATGGGCACCGACCTGGCGGCGTCTCCGGTGGCGCTGCAGCAGCTCGTCAGCGTCTACCTCATCGTCTATGCGGCCTTCAGTCTCTTCCACGGACCCCTCTCGGACGCGCGCGGACGGCGTCCGGTCATTCTGGTCGGACTGGTCGTCTACCTGCTCGCGTCCGTGGGCTGCGCCCTGGCGCCGAACCTGGGGTTCCTGCTTGTCATGCGGGGATTGCAGGGAGCCGGAGCCGGGGCGTCCCAGATCATCGGACGCGCCCTCGTGCGCGACTACTTCGAGGGTGAGAAGGCACAGAAGATGATGGCAAGCATCGCGATGATCTTCGGGCTGGCGCCGGCGGTGGCGCCGATCGTGGGCGGCTGGATCCTCGGCTGGACCAACTGGCGCGGCATCTTTTGGTTCCTCGTCATCTGGGCCGCGCTGATGATCGCTGCGACGTTCCTGCTCCCCGAGCCGATCGGGCCACAGCGGCGGCGTCCATTCTCACCGGGACCGGTCCTGGCCGGCCTGGGCCGCGTCTGGCGGAACGCAGACGGACGCCGCCTCGCCCTGATCGGCGCCGTGCATTTCGCCGCGCTGTTCCTGTACATCAGCGGCGCGCCGCTGGTGATGGGCCTGCTGGGCGGCGGCGAGCAGGACTACTGGAAGCTGTTCGTGCCCATCGTCGTCGGCATGATCGCGGGCTCCTGGGTCTCCGGACGCCTCGCGCATCTGCCCGGACGCCGCCTCGCGTTCGTCGGCTATCTGGTCGGCACGATCGGCCTGCTCATCAACCTGGGTCTGGCGCTGATCCCCGCGACGCGCGGACTCCCCTACTCGGTGCTGGCCATCCCGCTGCTGGCGTTCGGCATGTCGGTGGTCTTCCCGATCCTGACGCTCGCCATGCTCGACCTCTTCCCGACCGACCGCGGCGCGGCGGCGTCCGTTCAGGGGTTCGCGAGCCTGCTGGTGAACGCCGTCATCGCGGGCGTCGTGGCGCCGCTGCTGGGCGGCTCCCTGGTCACGCTGGCCGTCGGCTCGCTGGTGCTGTTCACCACGGCCTGGCTGATCTGGACGCGTCACGTCCGCCGCACCCGCCTCGCTCCGACCACCCCGGACGCCCCCGGCTACGAGCCGCTCGACGAGATGTAGAGCGTGACAGGGGGCCACGCCGCGCGGCGGCGTCCATGATCACGCGCAGCTCGGGCCAGACGCAGGACGACCCCGGGAGTCAGCGCTCCCGGGGTCGTCCGTGTCGCGGTAGCTCAGTCCTTCTTGCCGAAGATGTCCTCGAACTTGTGGATGATCGAGTACAGGATGTTGCCTTCGGAGTCGCGGTAGATCGTCTCGCGGGTGTGCGACGGGTGCATGCGGAACGACCCGCTGTGGGCCTCCTGCGCCGCCGTGTCACCCTCGACCGGGGCGCTCAGCACGCCGGACGTCGGGAGGTGGTGATCCACTTCGGCCTCGACGGTCTCCGCGCCCCACTCCCCTTCGACGGTCGCATCGGACGCCTCGGGTGCGGCGTCCTCGACGGCGACCTCGGACGCCGCGGCGTCCCAGCTGTCCTCGCCCTGCCAGCCCGGCTGGGCCGGGTCGGTGACCTCGGACGCGGACGCCTCGGCGTCGGGGGCGTCCACGACCTCGGCGACGGGCTCGGCCACCGGCTCAGCGGCAGCCTCGTCCTCGTGGCCGTGGAGGTGCGCCATGGCGCCGTCGAGACCGTCGCGGAGGGCGTCCGTGACGCCGGCCAGCTGCGAGGACGCCTTGTCGAGGCCCTCGCGCAGCAGCGCAGTGACTCCGGCGGCGGCGACCGGGGCGGCCGCGCCAGCGGCGGCGACGGCAGCGGCGTTCGGGGCACCGGCCGCGGCTGCGGCGGCAGCACCGACGCCCGCCACGCCAGCGGCACCGGCGGCGACGGCGTCCGAGGCGCCATCGAGAGCGGAGCTACGGATCGGCGCGGGGGCGTCCCAGGAGGTGGCCTCGCGCAGCTCCCAGGACTCCTGCTTGGCAGGGGCGGCGTACGGGGCGTCGAACGGGCCGACCTCGACCGCTGGCTCGGCAGCGGCGGGCTCGTAGCTGGCCCGGTAGGTGTCGACGAGCGACTCGGGCAGCGCGATCGCGGGGGCGTCCGGATCGGCGACCGGGACCTCGACCACGGCGGACGGGTCGACGGCCGGCGGGGCCTGGTACATCGGGGCGTGGGCGTCCACGCCGACCTCGGGCACGACGACCTCGGCCTCGGGGGCGATCATGGCCGCGTCAGCAGCGGCGACCAGCGGCGCCTCGCCCTCGTAGGCGGGAGCGGTGGCGTCCATCACCACGGTGTCAGCCGCCTCGGCGACCACGGGAGCCGCGGCGGCCGCGACGACCGGGGCGTGCCGGGTGAAGTACTCGATGAGGGCCTGCTGCTCGGCCTCGCTGATGTGGCCGCTGTCAGCGATCGCGGGGGCGCCGTTGATGACGTCCTTGCCGTAGGCCAGGACGAGGCGGTCACCGTCCAGCCGGGAGCCGGCCAGCGGCGCGAACAGAGTCTTGGTGCCGAAGAGTCCGGCGGTGAGGGTCACCCACGCCGGCTCGTTGGATAGGTCGTCAACGTAGACGTCGCCGACGCGTCCAACCTTGTTTCCGTCCTTGCAGTACGCAGTAGCCGCACGCACAACGGCGATGTCATTGATGGAGACCACAGCCCCGTCCCTTCTTAGGTTCGACGTCATACGACGCCCGTCTTCGCGCCGCCGCAGCCGTTCGCAGGCCGACAAGGGCAGGCGCTGCGAGCGACGGGACGGTTCGCTACACCAGTATGGCGGTGTCGCCCATGATCGGGCAGCCCCATCGGTCAAGCTCTCGGCACATCGAGCGCCCGGGTCGGCGCGGCCCCTCAGTCGGCGCTCAGCGCCAACGCGGCCGCCCCCATCGCCTCGGCGTCCGGGCCAAGACGGCTGACCACCAGCCTGGGCCGCGGCAGGATGCCCAGCAGGGACTCGAGGCGTCCAGACAACGGCTCGACGAGCGCCGAGCCGGCCTGCGCCATGCCTCCGGCTAGCACGATCACCTCCGGCGCGGTGGCGGCGACGGTGAACGCCAGGCACTGGGCCAGCGCGGAGACGGCCTCGTTTACGACGGCCGCCGCGACCGGGTCGCCCTGCGCGAGGCGTCCGAAGACGACGTCGGCTCCGGCCGACGGGAGGCCTCCGCTGCGGTCGGCGTACCGGCGGGTCACCGCCTCGGCCGAGGCGAGGCGCTCGATGCTTACCAGCGATGTCGGATCGGCCGGGTCCGGCACCAACGGCTGGCCGATCTCGCCGTGCCAGGGTCCGGACGCGGGCTCGCCGTCGGTCACCGTGACGGCCGACACGCCCGTGCCCAGGTTCACGTACAAGAATCGGACGCCGCCGTGCCCGCCCCAGCGCGCCTCGGCACGCGCACCGCAGCGGACGTCGTGACCGAGGGCGACGGGGGCTCCGATGGCGTCCGACAGCCTTTCCCGCAGCGGGGAGTCCCGCCAGGGCAGGTTGCTGCCGCTCAGCGCGACGCCCCTGGTCTCGTCCACGATGCCGGCGACGCAGACGCCCACCCGCGGCTCGCCGAGCTCGCGCGCCAAGGCCGCGACGGCGTCCACGAGTGCGGCCTCGTCGGTCGGGGTCGGCACCGGCGGCGGGCCTGGGAAGCGGCGGCCGGAGGCGTCCAGGCGCAGGCCTTTGATCGTGGTGCCGCCCACGTCGATGCCCGCTGCCCGTCTCATCGCGTCCAGCGTTGGCCCGGACGCCTCAGGCGTCAAGCCGGACGCCGCCGCGCAACCCGATTTTGGTCACTCTCACCGGGCTCTGGTGGTCGAAAGCGCCGCCGAACCGTCACTGAGAGTGCGCAAAACCGGGTTGCGCATCGGTGCGGCGTGCCGGAGGCGTCCGTTTGGGCAAGAATCGACAGCGACGCCGGTGAACCCGGCCGCGACCAGGAGGCAGCCATGGCCCGGCAGGACCGGCTTTCCACGCTCGTCGACTACGTGGTCGAGCGCGGCTCGGTGCACGTTGACGACATCGTGGCCGACCTGGGGGTGTCGCCGGCGACGGTCCGCCGCGACCTGGACGCCTTGGCCGCGCAGCAGTTGATCATCCGGACGCGCGGCGGTGCGACCGCCAACCACACGTCCGGGGAGGTGCCGCTGCGCTACCGGACCGCTCGTCAGCCCCGCGAGAAGGAGGCCATCGCGCGAGCGGCGGCGGCCATGGTGCGTCCGGGCGAGATCGTCGGCTTCAACGGGGGCACGACGACGACGGCGGCGGCGCATGAGTTGGGCGTCCGGATCGCCGGCGAGCCCGAGTTCGCGGGTCACTACATCACCGTCGTCACGAACGCGGTGAACATCGCCAACGACCTGACGATCCGCGAGCAGGCGCGCGTCGTTGTCACGGGCGGCGTCGCCCGGACGCGCTCGTACGAGCTGGTCGGCCCCCTGGCCGAGCTGATTTTGCCGTCGATCACGATCGAGACGCTGTTCCTCGGCGTCAACGCGGTCGAGTTCGACGGCGGCTTCTACACCCACACCGAGGACGAGGCGTCCATCAACGCGGCTCTGGTCCGGGCGGCGCGGCGCACAGTCGTCCTCGCCGACTCGTCCAAGCTGGGTGGCACCGCCTTCGCCCGGATCTGCGGGCTCGCTGACGTCCAGACCCTGATCACGGACGCCGGCGCGTCCGATTCGGCGTTGGCCCAGTTGGACGCCGCCGGCGTCCAGGTGATCGTGGTCTAGATCCGCTCGGCCGCCGATCCCGGACGCGTCACGAGCACGGACGCCCCGGCCTCATCCGGGAACTCGGACCGATAGCGCGCCAGCCAGTCGTTGGAGAAGGCGTACGCGTCGTTCGCCTCGACCAGCGCCCAGACCGAGCCGCCGAAGCCGGCCCCGAACGCCGAGGACGCGTGCGCGCCCAGCTCGCGCGCGGACGCCGCCAGCGCGATCGTCTGCGGCACCTGGTTGCCCAGCAGGGTCTCGGCCAGCCGCTGCGATTCGGCGCTGACACGGCCGAACGTCGCCCAGTCGCCGGACGCCAGCGCACGCGTCGCGCCGGGCACCAGCCCGTAGGACTCCTGCAGGAAGTGCTCGAGCCGCGCCGACAGCCAGGCGTCGCCCCCGGTCACGCGGCGCAGCACCCCGAGCGTCGGGTCGGCGGGGTCGGGCGCATCACCGGCGAGCGTGCGCACGACGGCGGCGAGTGTCGCGGCACGGCGTCCGGACCGCTCGTTCCACAGGTCCAAGATGGACGCCGTCGCTAGCGATGCCCGGTTGTAGGCGTCGCGCGCCGGCCCCGTCTTCTCGGCGAGGACTCCGCTCACGGCGACCACGAACGCGAGGTCTTCACTCAGCGGCACCGACTCGATCACCCGCAGGGGATCGAACTCGACCTGCAACAGCTCGCCGACCGAGCCGCAGAGCATCGCCGTGTGGTCCTCGGAGCCGCCGAACGTGCCAACCCCGCGCGAGCCGGCGAGGCCGCGCCAGGTGCGTCCGTTCTCGATGCAGGCCAGGTAGCCGGCCAGGGACAGCCGGTCAGGGCAGGCGTCCTGCCAGGCCGGCGTCGACGAGAAGCCGTTCAGGTCGGCCAGTGCGAGAGCGACGCCGCAGAGCAGCGCGGACGATGAACTCATGCCGGACGCCGGGGGCAGGTCCGAGGTGATGTCCAGTTCACAGGGGGCGATGGCGCCGAAGTTGGCGGTCAGCCGGTCGATCGCGGTCTGGACGTAGCGCGCCCAGTGCCCGTCCGGCAGCCCCGGATCGACGCCCGCGGCCAGCCGCACCCGGTCGCCGAAGGCGTCCGTGGACGCCACCACGCCCTCTCCCCCGAGCGTCGCACGCACCGTGATGCCGTGGTCGATCGCCCCGACCAGGACGCGTCCGCCCGCGTAGTCGGTGTGCTTGCCCAGCACCTCAATGCGTCCGGGGACGCGCCACGTCAGGCTGCTCATGCCCCCACTCCCTCCCGCACACCCCACGAACGTGTTTGCTCGGTTTCGGGAAGAAATCCCGCCTTTGCCGCACGGCAAACCCGGGAAAACTGGCCGAAACCGAGCAAACTCGATGGAGGTCTGCCGAGCCCGCGGACGCCGACCTCGGTCCCGCTGTCAGGCGACACGCTCACAGCCGGACCTCCCGTCCGGCGACCCGGGCGGCCACCCCGGCGATGTCTGCGCGACTGGACAGGTCCAGCACACCGGACGCCACCGGCACGACCCGCACGTCGTGCCCGGAGGCCGACAGCGTGGTCACCGCGTCCGCGATCTCGTACTCGCCGCGCGCCGACGGACCGATCGTGCGACAGGCGTCAAACACAGCCGGCGTAAACGCCCAACAGTTCATGCTGATCAACGCGCGCGGCCCGGCCGCCTCAACCTCGGACGCCGACGGCTTCTCGGTGATTCCAGTGAGCACCCCGCCCGCCGACCGCAGGATCGCGTACGCCGCCACCCGCTCAGCCGGGATGTTCCCCAGCGCCACCAACGCTTCCCGCTCGTACCCGAGCGTCGCGTTCCCCGCCACCGAGCCAAGCCGCGCGACGGCGTCCGGGGCGTAGTAGTTGTCGCCGTTGACGACGACGAACCGCCGCGACCCGACCCACGATTCGGCCGCCGCGACGGCGTCCGCCGTGCCCAACGGACGCTCCTGGATCGCGTACCCGATCGACAACCGCCCCGCCGGACGCGCGTCGTAGTACTCGCGCACCGCGCCATGCTCAGGCCCGATGACGAGGCACACGTCCCGGACGCCGGCGTCCGCGAGCGCCGAGAGGACGTAGTCCAGGAACGGACGCCCGCCCAGCGGCATCATCGCCTTCGCCCCGCCGTCGGCGGCGCGCTCCTGGTCGGCGTCCAAGACCACATCGGACGCCGCCCGCATGCGGCTGCCCAGCCCGCGGGCCAGCACCACCGCCGTGGTCAACGAACTCACTCCCCCACCCCCAAATGCCGTGCGACAAGGTCTGACACCTCGGACGCCGCGGCGAGCGTCTGCTGCTCGCAGAAGACCCGAAGCACCGGCTCGGTGCCCGAGAACCGGATGGTGACCCAGCCGCCGTCGGCGAAGTAGACCTTGCAGCCATCCTCCCAGGCGACGCGCTCGACCGTCTGCTCGAACGCGGGCAGGTCGTGGTCGACGAACAGCCGGCGCTGCAGTTCCGCTCGCCGCTCGGGCGTGAAGGTGAACGACCGCTCGACCATCTCGAGGCTTCCGTAGGTGGCGACGAGATCGGCGTAGATCTCGGACACCTTCTTGCCCGACTTCGCCACCATCTCGACGAGTAGCGAGCCGGCGTAGATGCCGTCCTTGCCAGCAATGTGCCCGCGGACCGTCAAGCCGCCTGACGACTCGCCGCCGATCACGGCGTCCGTCTCGGTCATCTTCGCCGAGATCCACTTGAAGCCGACGGGCACCTCGTGGCACTCCTGGCCGTGCGCGGCGGCGACCCGGTCGAGCAGGTGCGTGGTCGACATGTTGCGCACCGCCGGACCCGTCCAGCCCTTGCCGGTCAGTAGGTAGTGGTACAGCAGCACCAGCACCTGGTTCGGGCTCAGGTACTCGCCGCGGTCGTCGATGATGCCGAGCCGGTCGGCGTCCCCGTCGGTGGCGATGCCGAGGTCGGCGTGCTTGTCGAGGACCGCGCGACGCAGCGTCTCCATGGACGCCTCGGTCGGCGACGGCATCCGTCCGCCGAAGAGCGCGTCGTGACGCTCGTTGATGACCTCGACCTGGCAGCGGGCGGTCAGTAGCACCGTCTGCAGGCAGGTCTGCGCAACGCCGAACATGGGGTCGAGGACGACGCTCAGGTGCCCGTGCCGGATGGCGTCAACGTCGAGCTGGTCCAGGATCGCGTCGATGTACCAGTTCAGGCTCGTTTGCACGGTGACAAGGCCGGACGCCCTCGTCGCCTCCGGGGACGCCGACCGCACGTCGGCGTCCGACAGGCTGTTGACATGCGCTGCGAGTTCGTCGGTGATCTCGAGTTCGGCGTCCCGGCCGCCCTCGGTGAAGAGCTTGATGCCGTTGTAGAGGGCGGGGTTGTGGGACGCCGTGACGGCGATCCCGTACGCGCAGCCGAGGTTGCGGACCGTCCACATGAACATCGGCGTCGGCGCCGGGCGACCGATCAGCGTCACCGGGACGCCGTTGCCCACGAACACCTCGGTCGCCCACCAGGCGGCGACGTCGGAGAGGAAGCGCCGGTCGTAGCCGATGACGACGCCGCGCTCGGCGACGCCCTCTGCGGCCATCCGGTCACAGAGGCCCTGGACCAGCAGGCGCACGTTCGCGCGCGTGAAGCCGTCGCCGATGATGTCGCGCCAGCCGCCGGTTCCGAACCAGATCATGGTGGCCCCCCCTGTCGTTGACTGATCGTATCTGATTCTAAATGGCACCGAACATGCAACTTTGATCAGTCTGCGAGCGGTGTAGCGTTGGCTGGGGTCCACAAGAAAGGCGTCCCATGAAGCTTCTGGTCACCGGCGGAGCGGGCTACATCGGCTCCCACACCACGTTGGCGCTCCTGCGGTCCGGGCACGACGTCGTCATCGTGGACGACCTGTCGAACTCGTCGCGCGAGGCCGTCGTCCGCGTCGGCGAGTTGGCCGGACGCGAGCCCGTCTTCATCGAGGCCAACATCGGGGACGCCGCGCGGCTGGCGTCCGTTTTCGCCGAGCACCGTCCGGACGCCGTCATCCACTTCGCCGGACGCAAGGCCGTCGGCGAGTCGACCCAGCTGCCGCTGCTCTACTACCGCGAGAACGTCGCGGCGACGGTGACGCTGCTCGAGACGATGGCCGAGTTCGGCTGCAAGCGGATCGTGTTCAGCTCGTCGGCGACCGTCTACGGCGCGTCCGAGCCGCCGTTCACCGAGGACTCGCCCACCGGCGCCACCAACCCGTACGGGCGCACCAAGCACATGATCGAGCAGATCTTGTCGGACGCCGCGGCCGCCGACGCTGAGTTGGCGGTCGGCGTCCTGCGGTACTTCAACCCCATCGGGGCGGACGCGTCCGGTCGGATCGGCGAGGACCCCCAGGGCATCCCCAACAACCTGGTGCCGTTCATCGCGCAGGTGGCCGCGGGGCGGCGTCCGGAGTTGGTCGTCTTCGGCAACGACTACGACACGGTGGACGGCACCGGAGTGCGCGATTACGTGCACGTCGTCGACCTAGCCGCCGGGCACCTGGCGGCGCTCGAGTACCTCAGCGGACGCCCCGGCTTCCACGTCTGGAACCTCGGCACCGGACGCGGCACGTCCGTCCTGGAGCTGGTCGCGGCGTACGAGGCGGCGTCCGGGATCGCGATTCCCTATCGCATCGCGCCGAGGCGTCCGGGTGACGTGGCGGTGAACTACGCCGACCCGGCGAAGGCCCAGCGCGAGCTGGGCTGGACAGCCGTCAAGGGCATCGACGAGATGTGCGCCGACACGCACCGCTGGCAGTCCGCGAACCCGAACGGCTACGCGCGCAGCGCTGGCTGAGCCGCCGGTGTGCTTCCACATGTGACTTTGTGGCGTCTACCCCGACAAAGTCACCCGTGGGAGTGATCGGCTCGGCCGCGACTACAGAACCGCCGCGATCGCCTTGGAGACGTACTCGACGTTGCCCGTGTTGAGGGCGGCGACGCAGATGCGGCCGGCGTCCGTGCCGTAGACGTGATGCTCCTCGCGGAGCTTGATCATCTGGTCCTTGGTGAGGCCCGAGTAGCTGAACATGCCAACCTGCTCGGCGATGAAGCCGAAGTCCGTGACCCCCTCGGCCTCGAGCCCAGCGACCAGCGCCTGGCGCATTTCCTTGATCCGGTCGCGCATGGCGGCCAGCTCGTCGACCCACAGAGCCCGCAGGTCGGCGTCCTTCAGGACGGTCTCGACGAGCGCGGCGCCGTGGGTGGGCGGGTTGGAGTAGTTCGTCCGGACCACGATCTTCACCTGCGACAGGACGCGCTTGGCCTCGTCGGCGTCCGCGCAGACGATCGACAGCGCGCCGACGCGCTCGCCGTACAAGGAGAACGACTTCGAGAACGACGTCGAGCAGAAGAACGACAGTCCGGCGTCCACGAACTTGCGGACGACCGCGCCGTCCTCCTCGAGGCTCTTGGCGAAGCCCTGGTAGGCCATGTCGAGGAACGGCACGAGCCCGCCGGCCTTCACGACGGCGATGACCTCGTCCCACTGCGCGGGGGTCAGGTCGTAACCGGTCGGGTTGTGGCAGCAGGCGTGCAACAGGACGATCGTGCCGGACGCCGCCGCGCGCAGGTCCGCGAGCATGCCGTCGAGGTCGATGCCGCGGCGCGCCGGGTCGTAGTAGCGGTACTCCCCCACCTCGATGCCGGCGCGGGTGAACAGCGCGCGGTGGTTCTCCCACGACGGCGTCGAGATCAGGACGCGGGCGTCCGGGTTGAGGAACTTGAGGAAGTCGGCGCCGATCTTCAGCGCGCCCGTGCCACCGAGGGCTTGGATCGTGATGGTGCGTCCGGAGGTGACGGCGTCCGAGCCCTCGCCGAACACCAGCGCCTTGACGTCGTCGTCGTAGAGCTTCATGCCGTCGATCGGCAGGTAACCGCGCGGCTTGGGCTCGGCGGCGAGGCGCTCTTCGGCGGCCCGAACGGCCGCCAGCAGCGGCAGCTTGCCCGTCTCGTCCTGGTAGACGCCGACGCCGAGGTTCACCTTGCGCGGATCCGTGTCGGCGTTGAACTTCTCGGTCAGCCCCAGAATCGGGTCGGCCGGGGCGGCGGTGACGTCAGTGAACAGCGACATGGAAACACCTTTGATCTAGCGCGGCGCGCGGTGGAGTGGCGTCGCCATCCTAAAGGTTCGTCCGTTTTCACAGTCCGGACGCCCACGCGCCGGTCCGCCGCGAGCCCCACGTACCGGCAACCCATCGGCGCAAAGCTCTCCGTTGGCTGAGCTTGTCGAAGCCCGCTGATCCGGTCGGCCCACCGACTCCGCGGAAACCGAGTCGAAATCAAAGAAATTTCAACTACGCTTCGGCGCATGAGCCTCTCTCGTCGTCACCTCTTCACCCTGTCGGGCGGCATCGCCGCCACCGCCGGACTCGCTGCGTGCGGATCCAACACCGGACGCACCGACACCGCCGCCCCGGCTGCGAGTTCGGCGGCTGCCGCGCTGCCGAGCGTCTCCGTCTGGTACCACAAGTACGGCGAAGACGGCGTCGAGCAGGCCCTCAAGAAGTGGGCCGCCGCGTACACCAAGGCCAAGGTCAGCGTGAACTGGGTCGCCGCCG
>Ga0208823_1002720_pt1 | contig 13033 bp, 10 predicted proteins | sample AD_UKC075_MetaG_FD_184440 | JGI IMG/M metagenome (GOLD analysis project Ga0208823, IMG submission 184440) | Active sludge microbial communities of municipal wastewater-treating anaerobic digesters from USA - AD_UKC075_MetaG (SPAdes) (version 2) | ecosystem: Engineered > Bioreactor > Anaerobic >... | reverse complement strand
CTTCATCACGCTCACCCACACGAACGGCTTCTGGTGGGTGAGCAATGTCGGCTCGCGCTTGTGCGTGTCGATGTCGGACGGGAGCGGTCTCATGCGCACCGTCCTCGGCCCGGGGGCTCGGCTGCCGGTGGTGTTCCCCCTGGTCCTGGTGACCTTTTCCGCCGGGCCAACGGCATACGAGATTCGCTTGACCACCCACGTGCAGGGTTTCGCGGCCACGGAAGCGGGTGTGACCGCCGCGGCTGGAGAGAGCACGGTTGGGCCGGACCGGTTCACGGCCTCGCAGCGTCTTCTCATGCTTGCGCTCGCCGAACCTGTGTTGCTGCGTGCGGGGTCCGGGGCTTCGCGCATTCCGGCGTCTGCCGACGCCGCGTCCCGGCTGGGGTGGACCATCACCCGCTTCAACCGCAAGTTGGACAACGTGTGCGACAAGCTCACTCGGGCGGGAGTGCGTGGACTCCGCGGACAGGGCGGGGACCAGGCCACCAACCGCAGAGCGGCACTTGTCGAGTATGCCGTGGGGTCACTTCTCGTCCGAGTCGAGGACCTCCCTCTCCTCGATGTGGAGTTGCGTGCCAATCGGACTGCAACACAACGTATCCCGGAGGGCGCGCAGGGCGCTCCCGTGCTGTCACTTTCTTCCCAAGCGAGGCCTCGATGAAGCTGAAGGTCACCCTGCGCGGTGAGTCCGGTCGAGACGCACAGGACATCCAGATCACGGCGGACGCTACGGCCACCATCGGGGACGTCGCTTCGGCGCTCGCCGGCGCCACGAGATCCCCGTTGGCCGCGGCCGCAGAGGGCGTGACCATGCGCGTCACCGAGACGTCCGGCCGGGGGAGCGAACCGCTGAACCCCAGGGTCTCGCTGCTTGACTCCGGAATCCGCTCTGGATCGTTCATCGAACTCGTGCCGCCCGAGCAGCGCCGCAGTACGCGCGGGCGAACTGTCGCGCTGCTGCGGGTCATCGCAGGTCCCGACGCTGGTATCGAAGTACCACTCCCCGCAGGTGCATCGGTGGTCGGCCGCTCGGTCGAGTGCGACGTGCAACTGAGCGATCCCCTGGTGTCCAAGAAGCACGCGATCATCAACGTCGGCGACCGAGTGGAGATCCTCGACAACAAGTCCGCCAACGGTGTCCTGGTCGGTGGTACGCGAGTGGGTCGGGTGCAATTGGGGCCGGGCGACGCTGCAGTCCTCGGGAACACGACGATTGCCCTCACGCTCCATGGCACGGGAGACGCTGTCGAATCACTGAGCACGGACATCCCCTTCGTGCGTCCCCCCCGGGTCGTCCCTCGCGTCCCCCATCGGACGATCTCCGTGCCTGAGGTGCCCTCGCCTCGGGAACCAGCGCCCTTCCCGTGGCTGGCCATGGTGGCCCCGTTGGTCATGGGAGCAGTGATGTTCGCAACGACCCGTTCGGCCATGAGCTTGGTCTTCGTAGCACTCAGCCCGGTTCTCATGCTCGGCAACTACATCGACACGCGTCTGCGTGCCAAGCGCAAACACATCGCAGAGGTCGCAGTCTTCGAAGCCGGGCTGGTGGGTCTGCGAAGCGCGCTGAGCGAAGACCAGGCGGAGGAACGGGCCGCGATGCTGGCGACCCACCCGTCCCTTGAGGCATGTATCGGCGCGGTTCCTGCACTCGATGGACTGCTGTGGTCGCGTCGGGCCGAGCACCCGCAGTTCCTGCAGTTGCGATTGGGAATCGGTGACATTCCTCCGGCCGTGACGATTGAGGGTGAACGGTCAGGCGGTATGCCCGAGCTGTCGCAGCGGTTGCGGGCCCTAGTGGACGACTTCCGCGTGCTGCCGGCCGTGCCGGTCGTCGTGGACCTCAGGTCCAGTGGCGCCTTGGGCTTGTGCGGTGATCGGGAGATCCTCGATGGGGTGGCGCGCGGCGTGGTGGCCCAGGCGGTGGCCTTGCATTCACCGGCTGAACTCGTCATCGCGGTGCTCACCTCCACCGCTGCCCTCCCACGATGGGATTGGATTCAGTGGCTTCCGCATGCATCGTCGCCGCATTCTCCGCTCGGATCCCTGCACCTCGCAGCCGACCCAGGAGCAGGCGCGATCCTGCTGAACGCCCTTGAGGCCCTCGTCGATGCACGCCTCGGCGGAGATGCAAAACACAAGAGCGTCCTTCGGGGACCGCTTGATGGTGAGGAGAAGGCCACATCCCCCCTCGTGCCGAGCGTTCTTGTTCTCGTTGACACCCCGTCGGTGGATCGGTCCCGACTCACTCGCTTGGCCGAGTTAGGGGCCGACGTAGGGGTGCACTTCGTGTGGATCGCCACCCGCCGCAGCGATCTGCCCGGCGCGTGCCGGACATACCTAGAGCTGGCAGCCACCGGCAATACCGTCGGATACGTTCGGTTGGGGCAGGTCGTCCATCCCGTTCAGTGCGAATCGGTGGATACCCGAACCGCGATGGGTCTGGCCAGACGGCTCGCACCTGTGGTTGACGCCGGAGCCCCCGTTAGCGACGCATCGGACCTTCCGCGTTCAGTGCCCGTCGTGACACTTCTGGATCCTGATTCGGTCGACGATCCCGACCAAGTGGTCGCCAGATGGCGTCAGAATGGCTCACTGACGCCGCGGGATGGTCGGCCGCCGCAGCGACTCGACCGTCCAGGCGAGCTCAGCGCACTCGTGGGTCATGCCGGCACAGAACCCTTTTCCATCGACCTTCGCGCTCATGGACCACACGCTCTCGTGGGTGGCACCACAGGCGCAGGCAAGAGCGAGTTCCTGCAGGCGTGGGTGTTGGGACTGGCGCACGCCTACAGTCCAGATCGGGTCACCTTCCTCTTTGTGGACTACAAGGGTGGTTCGGCGTTCTCCCACTGCACCAAACTTCCTCATAACGTCGGCCTCGTCACCGACCTCAGCCCTCACCTCGTGCGTCGCGCCCTTCGGAGTCTGAGGGCCGAACTGCGCCATCGTGAGGAGCTGCTCCACGAGAAGGGCGCCAAGGACCTCATCGAGCTGGAACTCACCGGTGACCCAGAGTGCCCGCCGAGCCTCATCATCGTCATTGACGAATTCGCTGCGTTGGTCGGAGAAGTTCCCGAATTTGTTGACGGAGTCGTGGATGTGGCCCAACGTGGGCGATCCCTGGGATTGCACCTCATCCTCGCGACGCAACGTCCCGCGGGCGTCATCAAGGACAATCTCCGGGCCAACACCAATCTGCGGGTGGCGCTCCGCATGGCCGACGAACACGACTCCTCGGACGTTCTTGGCGACAAGATGGCGGCCCATTTCGATCCGTCGGTCCCAGGTCGAGGGGCTGCCAAGACCGGGCCGGGCCGTATCACGCCGTTCCAGTCCGCGTTCCCGGGATCGCGGACCCCAGCGCAGCCTCCCGCGCCCCCGATCGACGTCATGGAACTGGGCTTCGGCGTGACGTCGCAATGGCGAATGCCCGAACGCGCCGACACATCGAAGGACATCCCGAAGGACATCGAACGGGTCGTGGCCACAGTCAAGGAGGCGGCGATTCGTGGTCGGGTCCCTGAACCCCGCCGTCCCTGGCTCGACTCGCTCGCCCAGACCTATAACCTGGAGAAGCTGCTGCAGCGCTCCGATGGGGCGCTGGCCCTGGGGGTACTCGACGACCCGGATCGGCAGGCGCAGTACACGGAGTACTTCCGTCCGGACGAGGACGGGAACATCCTGTACTACGGGGCCGGTGGGTCCGGCAAGTCGACGGCGCTGCGGACCCTGGCCGTCGCAGCGTCGATTACACCCCGGTCAGCAGGGGCGCAGGTCTATGGGATTGATTTCGCGAGTGGGGCGCTGAGTCCGCTGGAGGCGCTGCCACACGTCGGCGCTGTCATCGGTGGAGAGGATGAGGAGCGAGTTACCCGCCTCATCCGTCGGCTGAGAGAGATCGTCGAGCTGCGCCGAGAGAAGTTCAAGCCGGTGCGCGCCTCGACCCTGGCGGAATACCGAACCAACCCCGGATGTGAGAACGAGCAGCGGATCCTCCTTCTCGTCGACGGCTTTGGCACCTTCCGGACGGAGTACGAGTCCACGACCGATCGGCTCGCGATCTACAACGCTTTCCAACAGTTGCTGATAGACGGACGCTCAGTCGGTGTTCACGTCGCGATGACGGCCGATCGTCCGTCATCCGTGCCCACGTCGATCGGGTCGGCCTTCCAGCGCAAGGTGATCCTGCGCCAGGTCGACGAGGATGCCTACACCTATCTCGGCGTTCCACGAGATGTCTTGACACCGACAAGTCCTCCAGGTCGGGCGTTACAGGCTGACAATCCGATGGAATTGCAGCTGGCGATCCTCGGTGAGGATGTCAGCATGGCTGCCCAAGCGCGAGCCATTGAGGAACTTGCCGTGGAAAACGCTGCCCGGGTCAGGATCCGTCCGGAGAAGGTCAGATCGTTGGGGACCAGCATCAGCCCGGCAACCTTGCCCGCGGTCGCGGGCGGCAAGCCGATCCTCGGCGTTGCCGACGATGTCCTCGCTCCCGTGACATTTGAGCCATCGGGGACTCTGCTCGTCGCGGGACCGGCGCAGTCCGGTCGGACCAACGCAGTGCGGTGGCTGGCTCACTCTGTGCATCAGGCATTCCCGGAGACGCCGTTGATCCACCTCTCGGCACGCCGCTCTCCACTCAGCGACCTCGGCGGCTGGACGGGGCACGCCTCCGGAGTGGATGCCTGTGCGGACCTGGCCAGCAAGGTGCGCGACGTCGCCGAGACCCCCGGCGACGGGGGCGTCCCGGTGGTGGCGATCTTCATCGAGAGCCTTCCTGATTTCATCGGTACTTCGGCCGAGGCGCCGATTCTTGAGTTGGTCAAGCTCAGTCGTCGCAATGGCCATTTGCTGGTCGCAGAGGGAGAGACCACGACCTGGGTCAGCCCATGGCCGCTGGTCCAAGAGGTGCGCAACGGTCGTATCGGTTTCCTCCTTCAACCTGATCAGCCGGACGGTGATTCGTTGCTGAGGACCTCGCTTCCTCGGGTCCGGCGAACGGATCTGCCACCCGGACGGGGCTTCTATGTCCGGGCCGGCCGCGCTCGCAAGATCCAATTGCCATGGATGGAATGACATGGGCAGGGCTGCCCATCGACCACATTCACAAGTGCTAGTAGCGTTCCCTCAGAATTAGTCGCATCTTCGAAGGTGGAGGAAATCATGGCCGAGCGTCTGGTCATTGCAGGAGCCAGCCTCTCTGCGGCCCATGCGCAATTGGTACGACTCCGCGGAGAGTTCGAGTCCGCGACGGCGCGTGCTGACGATGCGTCCGAATCGGTCGGTCATCCGGGCCTGGCGCAGGAGTTGCGTAATGTCGCGTCCGGATGGAATCTCCATCGCAAGAAGCTCCTCGATACGCTCCAAGCACTTGAAGGTCATCTGAAGGGGACGATCGACACTTTCGAGAAGGTCGACACGGACATCGCCAACAACCTTCGTCCGGAGAGCGGGCCGTCGGGCTCAGTGGCCCCTGCTCGCCCTGGGCCAGGGTCCCCGACGTCTGGTCACCGTGATCCACGCACTCACGGAACGGCCCCGGAGGGTGAGGAGGTTTCGGTGCCGCCCTCGGCGCCCTCATCGGCACCGCCATCACCAGCGCATGCCCACCCGCACCCTCAAATGCCTGACCACGCAGGTTCCCCCGATCACCCACACGCCGACCATAGCTCTCACCACCCCGATGGGTTCCCCGAGGACGGGGGGAAGGAGTTCCGCCCCGACGACCACCTTCGCAGCGGCATCAGAGGGATTCCCGAGTCCCCGGGTTCCACCTCCCTCCCGCCCTACACGCTATTTCCCATCGACAGCATCCCTCCCGAGGTCCGCGACGTCGCTGGTCGGCTTCGGGAACTCGTCAGTTCGCCGGAATTTGCGGCGAAGTATCCCGCCTTCACGGCTGGGGCACTGGCCGGCGCGCTCATCAGCCTGGCGGGAGCGAGCGGACGATCCGCAGGGCCGACCGCGTCCGCAGGAAGCGGAGCGCCCATCTCGCCGCAGATCCGTGCTACCGAGGCCATCCGTGCCGCCGTCGCTGACAGCTCACCTGCTGCGATGGACACCGGTGCGGCCCGCATGAGCCCCGCCGAGGCACGCGCCGCGCTGGACGCCAAGTTCGGTGACTCAGGTGCGCGGCCTATCCCATCGGCTACTGCGGCGGCGTTGACAGCAGAGCACTCCGGGGTTCGAGGCGGGGGGTCTGCCGCCGACCCCAAAGCCGGAAGCGCGATGTGGCAAGAGAACCCGAATGCCGTGGGAGTCGTGCCCGGTGGGGACGGGTCCGCTGCGGGGGCCCGCCCGGCAGGCGGTGCTGCAAGCGACTTCTCGGCCCCTAGTGGTGTGCACAGGTCAGGAGGCGCTCCCGCGGGGGGGCTCTCCGCGGGAGGCGTCCCGAGCGGACAGGCGGCTCCGGTCCCCCCCAGCCAGCCAGCGGACGGCACTGCCCGCTCCGCGTCAGCCATGCCTATGGCGGCTGCTGCCGCGATGGGACCCGGGGGGCCGGGTGCAGGCGGTGCTGGCGGGATCAGTGCTGGCGGCGGTCGTAGCGCCCTCACCGACGAGCGGCTCAAGGCCGCGAAGAAGCTCCTCGCCGAGCTAGACGGCAAGAACGAACGAGAGGCCCAACGATGAGCGCGCGACCGTGTCACGACTGGTCGGTGTTGAAGTGGAACTCGGATCCGGTGCCGGGAGACCCTGACCATGTCGAGCAGGCGGCCACGAACTACCGCAGCACGGCAACCGCCATCGACGGTGCCGCCAGCAACCTCCGACGGCTGACGTCTGACTCGTGCTCGGTGGCGGTCGACGCCATCCTCAAGCAAAGTCATGAGGCTGCCGAAGCGCTGGCCAAGGTCAGCTCGCGGTACTCCGGCACGGCATACGCGCTGGCGGGGTACGCCCCGGAGCTGAGAGAAGCTCAGCGGATGGCCGACGAGGCGTGGCGCCTGGCCGCCGCTGCCGAGCCGAAGCGGCGGGAGTCGTCTGCTCGGGCTCATGACTTGTGGCTCGGGTGGCGCACGTCATTCAATCCCGACGATGCCGCGAACTTCGAGGAGCTCTATCACCAGCAGAAGGCTGCGGCCGAGACCCATGCCGGCGAGGTCGCTCATGCCAGACACCTGCTCGAGCAAGCAATCAAGAAGCGTGACGAGGCCGCGTCTGTCGCTCAATCCAAGGTGCGCGACGCCTTGGAGCACAGCGAGGTCAATGACACCATTCTCGACTACTTCAAGGAGATCATCGACAAGGGCGCCGATCTCCTGTCGAAGATCGGCAAGTGGATCTGGGACAACATTGACACCATCGCCCTTGTTCTCACCGTCGTCGCGGCGATCACTGCGTTCATCCCCGGAGTCAATGTCATTGCTCCGGCGTTACTCGCCATTTCGAAGGGAGCCCAGCTGCTCGCCAAGGTCAAAGCAGCGGTGACAGCAGTCCAGGCGGTCTGGAAAGGCGTCAAGACCGGCAACTGGGGCGACGCGATCGGGGTGGGTGTGGGTTATCTGCTCGGAAAGGTCGTAGGGAAGGTGGGGGGCTCGTTGGTCATGAAGGACAGACGAAGTATCCAGTCTCTTGCGCGTAAGTACATCGGCCTGTACAACGGGAAGCTGCACGGGCGAGTGACGGGAAACCTCAAGGTGATCGAGACCCAGCGGGTTCGCATGGGAATCACAGAGCGAGACATCGCCAACCGGGTACTCCACGGCCAGGTAGACAACCGACGCGCGGTGCGTGAGGCGCTCGCGACGTTCAATCACTCGCCTAATGCCGCCTTTGCCTCATCCACGGTACAGAGAGTTGAAGCCACTGCTGGATTGATGAAGGGCACCGATCTTACGAGCATCAGGGGCGAGTTGTCCGAACTAGCCAAGCTGAGTGGTAGACCGACCGTCGTAGGGCAGCAGGCGCACAACGTGGCCGAGGGCGCAGCCTTCGTGGTCGAAACCGGCTTCGAAGAAGGCGGCAAGTTCGCCGTATCCCAGGTCCAGAAATACATGAACGCCTACCGGCAAGCCACCCAGACGTGTGGGTCAGGTGCACGATGAAGGCGTTCGCGATCAACCTGGCGCCCGGGTGGCTGCAGTTTGACCTGCTCGGCGATATCGATGAGCAGATCGCTCGCTTTGCTCGCAGTGTGTGGAACAACGCCCCCCCTGCGACGCGCGCGCGTGCCGAGGCCGCTGTCAAGGAGGGATTCGGCCCATTGTTCACTGGCTTGGCTGACGGAGGGGCAGTGGCGGTGATCCTGGCGGCCAAGCCATTCGACGGCCTTGTCGTTCAGCCGATGGCCGTCGTCATGCCGCTCAACGCGCCTGAGGGCCAAACGCCGCTGGACCTTATGGTCGCCGTGGCTGCATCCGATCCCAGCGCGACAGTCGTTGACCTTGACGACCTGGTCGGGCTTCGGGTGATGTCCGTCGCCGATGCATCTGAACGCGTACGCTCGGGCCTGACCGACGCCGCGGCGATCGTCGGCGCGACACTCGTGCCGGACGACGACGGTCGTAGCTTCGACGACGTCGCTGCCGCGGATACTCGCGTTCGCTACTTCATCGGCGACCCCGGTGACGAGGAGCGCTGGGTCGATGTGCTCATGAGCGTGTCCCACACCTCACTCCCCGGCAGCGAAGAGCTGGCGGACGCCTCTGTCGAGCTCTTCGACGCCATGGTCTCGACATTCAGGTGGGTGTCATGACGGAAATCGCACCTTCCCTCTTCCGTGGAAACGCCCCTTGGCTACGGCTCCCGTTGGCAGAGGACCTGTCTGATGTCGATGGGTGGGCCCGTGAGGCGGCCCACCTGGTCGCCGAAGCGCAAGGGTTCACCGACGACAAGGACGCTCTGGAGCGGGTGACGTTCGGACTGCGTCAGCTGGTCGAGATCGAGGCACTACCAGGTTTCGTCGGGCGGGTGTTGTTTGCCCCCGACATCAACGATGGCTCCATTGTCGTCCACTTGACAGTCGCCGCGGTCCAGGCGGACAGCGTGTCCGATCAGCGCGCCCTGCTGGGGATTGACGACGTGGAGGCGTCGGCCGACATCAACGGTCAGGTGGACGATCTTCGGGCGCTGGGCGTGGAGGGTTACCAGATCCTTCGCGTGGACGAGATGGCCGCGATCCATCCCCCGCCAGGCGAGACGAGCAACGTCAAGGTCCTCGCGGCTACCCTGTCGACCGTCGTGCGTCGAGAGGTGCCCGGCCTCGGCGTCGTTGATGTCGTCGCCCTCACCCAATCCACCGAGCTGGTCATTGTGTTCGCCGCGCTCGTGCCGATCATCGACCTGCTTCTCGGTGACGACCTGATGCATGTCCTGGGAGGCGCCTAGGGCAGATGGCTCTCCTCGTCAGCGGCCGCCAACGATGCGGCGCTCTCATCAACCTGGCTCTACGGCATTCCGTCGATGCCATCACCACATCACGAAGTTCCCACATGGAAAGGTCACCACAATGGCAAACATCAACGTTTCGTACCAGGACATCGTTGCCCAGGCCCAGGCCCTGACGCGGGGCAAGGAGGAGATCACCTCCCAGCTCAACGCCCTGCGGAACCAGATCTCGAACCTGGTCAGCGGCGGCTTCGTCACCGACTCGGCGTCCGGCGCCTTCCAGCAGAGCTACGAGCAGTTCAACACCGGCGCGACCACGACGATCGGGGCGCTGGACCAGCTCGCGTCCAACCTCAACATGGTCGCCAATACGCTGCAGCAGACCGACCAGCAGTTGGCTCAGCAGCTCGGTAGCTGACACCACTGCGACTTCCCACGCCGTATGCCGTGCAGCGATCCTGCGCGGCATACGGCGTGTCGGCTTTACATTTGCGTCACAACTGCACTCACGACTTCCCCGGGCGTCACACCAGCCCCTAGAGTTGCGTCGCACGCTCGTGGCCTCCGCCGGCGGGGAAGCCGGCGGCGCGGGTGTGCTCGACGATCGAGGGAGTTCCATGCAGCCAGAGCGCCAGCTCTCCGAGGTCCGGTTTCTCACCGTGGCCGAGGTCGCCTCGATCATGCGCGTGTCGAAGATGACGGTCTACCGGCTCGTCCACGGGGGAGAACTCCCGGCGGTGCGAGTCGGTCGCTCGTTCCGAGTGCCCGAGGACGCGGTCCACGCCTACCTCAGCTCGTCCTTCGTCGACACCGCGTGAGTTAATCGACGCCGCTTTCCGGGGCGGAACGGCATACCTGGTATGCCGGGTCCGCCCCGGAACGGGCCGCGGTTCCGGATGGGTCGCCGACGCCACGTCTCGCGCCGGTCGGCGTCGCTAACGGCCCGAAGCGCGCACCCGGCTGACGATCCGGCTCAGGCCGACGGGGGTGAGCCCGAGGTAGGTCGCGATGTCCTTCTGGGCGACCTTGCCCATGAGGTCGGGGTTGGTCTGCACGAAGTGGCGGTAGCGGTCCTCGGGAGAGCGGGTCAGCAGGTCGCGCTCGCGCTTCTGGGCGGCGGCCAGCTGCAGCAGGGTCATGACGAAGAACATCCGCGCCCACTCCGGATGGGTGATGGACAGCTGCCACATGACCTCGAGGCTGGCGGCAAAAACCACCGTGTCATCGAGAGCTATCGCACGATGGTCGGCGCCCTTGCCTTCGGCGATGCCCAGCAGCGAGGGGAAGTCGGTGCCGGTGAAGGTTCCGGGGCGCCCGAAGGACGCAAGCTTGGCCATCGGCATCGGCGAAAGCGCCTGGTTCTCGCGGATGAAGCCCGTCGTCCACTCACGGCCCTCGCGCACGATGGCGGTGCGAAGGCACCCACGTTTGACGATGTAGGCGGCCGAGTCCTCATCGCCGATGTCGAACAGCAAGCCGCGCGCGGGCACCTCGATGGTGCGGATGCTCCCGGCATACGTCTCCCAATCGGGCAGCGTCGCCCCGGCGATGAACTCGAACAGGCCGCGCAGGCCGCCCAGCCCGAAGGGCTCCTGCACCGACCCCGTGGTCGGAATGGTCATTCCATGCACCCCCATCGAATGCCCAGGGGTGGTGGTTGGCCCGCCCCGAGCATGGCGTGAGCGAAGCCTATAGAGCATGAGCCGGCTGTGAAGGACTTTGACGCTGTGAGATCCACCCGGTCGGGCCGAGATTCCCCGGTAGGCTGACCCCAGCTCCGGTATGCCACCATGGTCCGCCGGCAGGCGACCGGCATCACCCGTGTCTATCGACGCGAATCTTCAGCAGTTTTCTCACGCAAGGATGACCTATGGGTTCTGTGATCAAGAAGCGGCGCAAGCGGATGGCCAAGAAGAAGCACCGCAAGCTGCTGCGTAAGACGCGTCACCAGCGTCGCAACCGCAAGTAGGCGCCGCCCTTCGGCACTCGCGGCCCCGGACGCGACCATTGGTCGCGTCCGGGGCCGCTGCTGTCGTCTCGCTGTCGTCTCGCTGTCGTCGTTCTCGCCGTCGCGGCCGTCCCTGAGCTCACCGGATCGGGGGCGGGTGTCGCTACGCGCGAGTAGGATCGGAAGGACCAGTCCAGGACGGAGGTGTCCAGTTGGCCGACGTCGTGCTCATCACGGGGGTCTCGCGCTATCTCGGCGGGCGGTTCGCCCAGGCCCTGTCCGCTGACACCTCGATCGAGCGGATCATCGGGGTCGATGTCGTGCCCCCGCCGCATTCCATCGGCCGGGCCGAGTTCGTCCGCGCCGACATCCGCAACCCCATGATCGGCCGCATCATCGGCCAGTCCAAGGTCGACACCGTCGTGCACATGAACGTGCTGGCCACTCCCACGTCCGCCGGTGGCCGGGTCTCCCAGAAGGAGATCAACGTCATCGGCACCATGCAGTTGCTGGCGGCCTGCCAGAAAGCCACCAGCGTCCGGCGTCTGGTCGTCAAGTCGACGGCGGCGGTCTACGGCAGTTCGCCGCGCGACCCGGCGATGTTCACCGAGGAGACCGGCCCCAAGACCATGCCGACCAGCGGGTTCGGCAAGGACTCGGTCGAGGTCGAGGCTTATGTGCGCGGCTTCTCACGTCGCCGCCCGGACGCCGAGATAACCATGCTGCGCTTTGCCAATGTCATGGGCCCGCGGATCAAGACGGCACTCACCGACTACTTCTCGCTGCCGGTGCTGCCGGTGCCGCTCGGGTTCGACGCCCGCCTGCAGTTCGTCCATGAGCAGGATGTCACCGCTGCGCTGCTCCTGGCGGTCTCCGGACCTCCCGTCCAGATCGTCAATATCGCCGGTGACGGGGTGCTCACCGTGTCGCAGGCCGCGGCCATGGTCGGTCGCCCGACGGTCGGAGTGCCGTTCGCAATCTCCATGCTGGGGGCCGTCATCCGGCGGGCCGGCCTGGCTGATTTCTCCTCCGACCAGCTCTCGTTCCTGTCCTACGGGCGCGGCTTGGACACCACGCGCATGCGCACTGTCATGAACTTCCAGCCACGCTGGGACACTCGGGCGGCCTTCCGTGACTTCGCCGAGCACGCACCGCCGATCGTCCCCGGCGCCGACACCGCGATGGATCTGCTCGGCCAAGGTGCCGGTGGCATGATGCGTCTGGCCGGCGCCGGCGTGGGCCTGGCGTCCCGACTTCGAGAGGTGGTGCGCTGATGCCCGACACCCCTCGTGATGCCTTCGCGACCGGAGCGGCCCGCGCGGCGGGTGAGCGTCGCCGTCGGCGCGCCACGCCGCTGGTCGGCGCCCCACCGGTACCGGTCGTGCCCGGACCGCTCGTGGGACCGACCGCACCCAGCGCGTCTGACACCTCACTGACGCCAGGTATGCCGTCCGTCCCAGACCCGGTCACCGTCGCCTCCCCGGCGGCGGCCAGTGCGGGAGCCGGAGCCGCGACACCGCCAGTCCGCAAGCCGCGGGCCCCGTCCCGTCACCGCCCGGTGCCCCAGGTCACGCCCGTGCCCGCGACCGAAACCGCGGTCGACGTCCGCCCGCGGACCCGACCGCCGGTTCGGCGGTTGCGCTCGGTCCCCACGCCATCGAGCGAGTCGACAAGCGGCCCCCAGGTCGCAAGCCCGGCCGCCACTGCCGGCGAGGACCTGGCCGCCCGGGTCGCCGAGGCCCGCCAGACCAGTGC
>Ga0208823_1002719_pt1 | contig 13034 bp, 8 predicted proteins | sample AD_UKC075_MetaG_FD_184440 | JGI IMG/M metagenome (GOLD analysis project Ga0208823, IMG submission 184440) | Active sludge microbial communities of municipal wastewater-treating anaerobic digesters from USA - AD_UKC075_MetaG (SPAdes) (version 2) | ecosystem: Engineered > Bioreactor > Anaerobic >... | reverse complement strand
ATTTTGCAAACACTACAGTTCAAATTATGGATCCAGTGAATTATGAAGCAAGAGACCTATTAACTGACCTTGCACGAACAGAAATAAGAGCATGTGTATATATGGAAAAGAAAGGTGTTTGGGGTGTTCCTGACGGTGTCCTTGATCATCTACATGCACTTGCTCACGTATACAAAAGTAGGGTAGAATATCAAGAAAGTATCTATACATTGGAACAGATCGTTGAGTGGTACAAGAATTCATACGATATGATCTCTCAGAAAGTGGCAAAGCCGGAAGAATGGAAAGCAAATTACGAATCACAAATCAACGATTGGAAGGCAAATCTTGACAAGATCTTATCAGACGAAGAAAAAGGTTATTTGTCTAACAGCTTAACACCGATTTTCGTTGATAAGCTTAACAGAACATTTGATTCATTCATTCAGACAGATTTTGAGACAGTTGAAGCAAGTTTTGTGCAAGAACTCGACAAATACCCTGCAAATGCTTGGCCACAAGTTAACAAGGCAAGTATATGGAAGACCATTGCAGCAAACGCAATGAACGATTTCCAGACGCAGACAAATGCACTTGGATTCTCCGATAGTGCAAAACAGCAACTTACTAGTTTACTGCAAGGAGTCATATCTAATAATATGATGCTCGTATATGAAAGATATTTAAGATTTAAAGGACACTACGAGTCTGTAAAAGCAGAACTAGTACAGATGGCAAATGACCTACTGCAGATGTACATTACTATGAGCGAGGAACAAGTACTTTCAGATTGGTCAGAAGTTTCATTTAATTCACCAATAATGAAGACAAAGCAGGAAGTTATGGATCATTTAAACGAGATATTGCAAAAATATGGTGAGTAGTATCTGAAATATCTATATATATTGATAGCAAAAATCATGCCGATGCTTAAATGCATCGGCATGGTTTATATGATAGCCCAAAAATCTCCATGTAATCTCCATACACTTTGGTGTATAGCTTAGTGTTTACAGACGGATTTTCTTTTCTCGAACACCCATTCAATCATTTCTTTCGTTCGATAAGCAGGAATCCAAGATGCATGTGGACCGACTCCCAAGGAACTCATGTATCCTGCAGGATATTCCGTGTACCGCACTTCAGTAGCTTCCAATTTCCTAAGCGTTTCGACAACCTCTCTTGAAAGTTGAACAGGTACCACATCGTCATCTTCAGCATGGAACAACCACAGTGGGATATGCTTAATTCTATTTAATTTTGCTACATTACCTCCTCCACATACGACAACACCTGCAGCAAACTCCTCCGGATGCAACGTCAAAAGCGTAATCGTTCCAAATCCACCCATTGAAAGACCTGTTACGTAGATTCTATCAGTATCTACTGGGTATCTATCAGCCACAATATCTATGATGATTGACACAGTGGCAAGAAGCGAATTAGGCCTGATCTCATCTGCTGAAATAGTACGAAACGAAACGCCCCAATACCCGTCCACTGGACACTGCGGAGCCAACACAAAGCATGGATGTTTCTCTTGTACTTCATCACTTGCCCAAACAGTTGCACCCTCATTTGCTATTATCTGTGCTTGATTATCGTTGCCCTTTTCACCAGCGCCGTGCAAAAACACGACCAGCGGATATTTCTCGCCAGATTTAACTTCCGGTTCAAACAACCTGTAAGGCATAGTTACATATTCATCTTCGTACATAAAAGGCTTAAAACACTCCAAATAGTTTTTTTCTGCCATAATAAAAGCACCTCCTTCACTCAAGGAACTCTTATCGAGTTTACTACAATTATACTACAGATAGTTATAGAACCCAGATACTTCAAACATCTTTCCAAACACTTTCCAAATTCAACACACCGCCTCAAAGAGACGACTGCAAAAATCCAACATAGAGTAATACGCAAAACTCAACAATATTCTACACAACCACATATTGTATTAGTGTCACAACAGTTATTATATAAATAAAATATACTATGCTTTTGTTCACTTAATACATAATGGATATTAATTATCAATTATATACCTACAATATTTTACCTTATTTATAATATCGTATATATCTAATGCTTGTATACATACTACATTTACACATTACATATACTTAGATAGAACTTATTAACTTTTCTCACAAGTGTTGCTCACAATCGTATTGAAGAAAATCCAGGGCAGTCAATAGAAGAGTAGGTAGTAAAGGCGCATCTTCAGAAAGGGCAACAAACAAGGTTGTTCGGTACTTTACCCCATCATTTCAAGAGCTTTTAGACCAAGGATTAATGCAGTGTTAGGAGTAAAAAAACTTTAGCCTCATTTAAACGCCCCATAGACGATTTCTCAAAACGCATACAGGGAAAAACTCAACTCTGCTTGCTGGAAGCGTCTATGGACCATTTTACGAGGATGATTTAGAACGTCACTGCATTAAACAATAGATGCGGTATCAATAAAGATAGAAACACGGAATTTGCCACTGCAGCGGTATCAAGAGGGTCGGACACACCATTTAAAGCTACCTACTTCCTGCCAGAATCTCTCTTGCTCTATCAGTCTGACCTGGGAATAAGTCTGCAGGTACCCTTTCTTTGCCAAGCCTTGATGCCACCATAAAGCGGGCACATTGCGAATTATCACCAAGGCAGTAACGCTTCTTCAGAAGTTCTGCTGCTGCAGGCATATCTTTCATTTTGTTGTTGAAAAACGGACAGATCCTTAATGATGGGCACTCCATAATTTTTCCTCCTTCAACCTTTGCTTTTCATAACCATACTTAACAATACACAACGATACGATATGATCGTCCGACCCTCTTCAACCAACAAACCGTGACAGTTATCAAATAGGACTATATTGTATCACAGCATTGCTATAAATTCTACAACATTTGATACATTCCCAAAATAAGATATCTCGGAAATACCAACTTATACGATTGTTAAACCAAAACCAGACGTTGAATAGTGCTGTCATTTTCAATATGCAATATAAGATATATTATATTGCATTTCACTTGAAGCCTTAAACATTCAAAAAATTAAGTATTCAAGCCATTAAACAACTTTACTTCTTGAACTTTCTTCCTTTCTTGCCTGGTTCGATTTTCTCCAGTTCCTGTTCAAAATAAGCTTCAATTCAGGGCCGAGTAATTCCCGTATCCTTAGCCGTTATAGATTCTTACCAAGCTGCACGCATTTTTCTGTAGGAAGCAAAGTTTTGCCTTATAACGACGCATCCGTTAGTGGTGCATCTTTATGTTTAATCTTTTCTACAACGTTTAAGGCTGTAAGCTGATGCATTTCTTTAGAAACATCTTCATAAAATCATAAAATACTAATAAAGCTTACAGGTTCCTTGAATTACAAGCGAAAATGTTATTTAAGGAGGCCTCACAGTTGATCTATGCTCTTATATATGCAATTATGTATGCGAAATATACCTCAGTTGTTGGACATTCATTTACAGAAGTCAGAAAGTGCCTTTTCAAAATCACTGAAGTTATCAAACCAGTATGCTTTGTATGCGTCCAAAACATCGGCTATTCCTCGCATCGGTTTAAGTAAAAGTTTTGTGCTTACGGTGTATCCGTTGTATGAAAAATCCCTGCTTCTATTTTCTTTATTAGCAGGTTCAATTTCAAATATCTTTGAATATCCGTCAATTTTTCTGTATCCGTCTGTATGTTCTGTCCCTTTAGGATCAATAAACAGAATCAGGTAGCGTTTGCCTTTTTGCATCCAAAAGATAAAATCTGGTTTGAATTGCGAGAGTTTATTCTCTTTTGAATTGTAATAAGGGATAGATACTTCGTCAAGCGTTTGGTCAAGTTTTGAAAACATCCACCAGTCAAAACGAGAAAAGACATTGTCGCGTTTGGATAAGTATTCTTCTAGCTGCTCAATGAATTTTACCTCGCTATCGACATTGATAATATGGGTAAGATAATTGTTTTTTACAGTTTCTGAAACTATCACTGGGAGATAATAATGGTTAGCCAAATATTTGATTTTGATTTTTAGATCGTCCATTTCAAGATTCTTTACGTGTATAAGTGCTTCCATCTCTTCTTCAAATTCTTCTTTAGAGATTTTTCCGTATCGCGCATCTACCTCTTTCTTCTTTTCTGGATACTGTAACACCTCTTCGATTTTCTTCTTGATCTCTTCATATTTTACACCATCACTAAACTCGATTCTTTTGAAATGGACGATTTCGTTTTCTATTTGTTTAAACCCCTCAAGGTCTTTAGCTTTTACACAAAGATAATCAAAAATCCGACCAAGTATTAGCTCTGGTTCAAAAAGAGAATTACTTTCGTTAAAATCATAGTATTTCTCTTGCTCGTTCTCTTTATGTTCAAAGGTTTCTTTAGCTTTCTCTAAGACTTTAGGTTCGCAATCGTACTTAACTAAAGTAATTTTGTCACCTAGAAATTTGTAAAACTTCAATGTTATATCAAAATCCTCACGGCTTATGGAATATTTTTGTTCCTCTGCTATAATTTTCTCTGTGGGTTTATAGACTGGTATCAAAAGAAGACGTTCTTGCGCTTCAGGATTTAACTTAAACAATTCTCCCAAGCTTTTGTCTTGTTTTTCTTCTTTTAGCGTTTCGATTATTTCTTTCAGGTTGTTAGCATTAGTCCCAAAAACATACAAACTCTCGATTGGTAAAATCAGATTTTTAACTTTTTCGAATAACTGCTCGTTGATTTCTTTTGCGTTAAGCAGATCCTGAAGCCGCTTTCTTTTGTATTTCTGTGGCTCTATTCTTACACCTCTGCCAACCGATTGCAAAACAAACTTTTTAGCATCGCTTCCAATCCCGATGTTTATAAATAATAGAATATTCGGTCTGTTAGAATCCCAACCCTCGTAAAAAGAACGTGACCCCATTAAAATGTTTATGTCAGAGTCATCACTGTTTATCCGTTTAAAGTAACTTTCGTTTTCAAAACTTTCGTTTATTTCATATCCTTCAAGTTTGTCTTTCAGCCAGCCTGAGATGTCACCAATTTTGATTAAGGCAAACGGTTTTTCAGCAGTCATTAACCTGAAAACTAATTCATTCCTGTTACCTGGGATTTTTAAAACCTCAATTCTACCTGGAGTTTCAGCGTTAAAAACATATCTTAAAATATCTTTGTAATCTAATTTCAAGATCCAGTCTTTGTCGATAGTGCACGTAAGCTCTTCAAATTGAAATTTTGCATCACTGCTAAACTCTTCGATAAGTTCATCTTTTGCTTTTTGGAGCAAATCAGCTCTGATTTCTTCTTTTGCCACTTTTTCTAGTTCTCTGAAAAATAGCTCTAAATCCGAATCTTCTACAGAAACAGAATTAACAAGCGTTAGAAGTAATGGTCGATGATATAAAGTGTTATCAATATCTCTGATCTTTTCAAAATGCTTATTGATGTAGGTTAGAAGCAAAAGAGTTTTTAAAACAATCTTTTGCTTTTCAATTGGAGAAAAATCGTCATGTTCGCGAAAAGCGTTAATTTCACCAGATGATACATAAATATGTTTTCCGTATCCTTCTTCTACAAACTTTGAAAGATTGAAGTTAAATACACATGTTGCGAAATCCCTTGGGTCAGTAAATGTAGCAGAAAAATTAAACAAAAAGCCGTTTCTTGATAGAATAGAGTATAAAATCTGGCGCTTGCTGTCTTCTTTGTCTCCTTTGTGAGCTTCATCTAAAAGAATGTACCAATTGCCATTGTTATCATAATTTTTAAAATCCACGATCTTTTCTTTCTGCTCATCAGAAATTAAATCGGAGCGATAATAAAAAACGTTAATTCCGTTTTTGACTAATGGCAGAGCATTTTCGTGTTTTACACTGTCGTAATCCTTCAAATTTTTAAGATTTATTTTTGTGTCAAAATTAAAGCGGTTAAATTCTTCAACATGGTTTTTGAATTGGTCTAAAAGGTCATCACGATGCGTCAAAAAGAGAATATCGTTTTTTGGAATTTCTCCTTCTGAAATAAGCATTCCTAAAAACTCAATTAATTTGACAATAACTAGTGTTTTACCAGAACCAGTTGCCATCCAAAAACTCATCCGATTTATAAAATACGAAAAAGGTATCTTAGAGTCTACGGGTGGATAGTCTTTATCATATTTTAAAAGATACTTCACGACTTTGTTGTTTTGCTTCTTTTTTAGATCATAGTCAAAGTCTTCTTTAAATCCATTCAGTTTATAGTGGTTAAACAAACTTTGCTTATCTGCATTTTTATCTTTGAAATAAAGCCATAAGCCAATCAGAGCATTTTTAAGCGCATTCTGCTGAAAATCAAAAAGTTTTTTGTCTTTTGAAAACCGATTAAAATCAAATCCTTGCCATTTTTCAGGTAAGGTCTCTAAACGAATATCGTTTACGATATTTTGTAAATATAGAGTAGCCATGCGTCTTTCTCTCCTTTCACTCCCACCAGATCAAAGGCTTAATAAGTCTGTAATCTAAATCTTTTGTATTAATTTTCATTCCATCTTCAAATTCTACTTCATAATTCCTCTCTTGTAGCGGGGGAAGGGGTGTTATCTTCTTAATCCATTTACCAGTAAGATTTGAGAGTGTCTCTGCGATATCTATGTTTTGGTATAGTTTATCTAAATCTACTTTAACTTTGTTGTTTTCATAATCAATCTCCAGTGCTTTGAGCATCTTTTCATCTTTCATAAAGACATATTCTTGATACGGCATCTTTGAAGGTGAATTAAATAAATCTCCATCTTCGTATTTGCAATTTGCAAGTGTTTCTTCATATTGTTCAAGCTCGTAGTATTTGAAAAATCCACCGCCTTGCCAGTTAACTTCTTTTGATATGCCACAGGGTTCATTCTTACCATGAGCGCAAAGAACCTGTTTCATCCTAAAAAGAATGTCAGTCTCGTAATATTTTCCCATTTCAACGCCAATCCACTTTCTACCCAGTTTATGTGCTGTAGCAATTGTCGTACCGGAACCAGAGAAGAAATCAAAGATGATGTCATTTTTATTAGTTGTTAATGAGATAATTCGTTGTAATAATTGTTCGGGTTTCTGCGTTATTTCAGATCCGTTCGGAGTATATTCTTTCGCATTCCGTTTGATTTTATTGGAATGCAAATCTTCATATTCACTACAATTCCAAGTATCTTCTATATTATATTCTCCAGATGCCGTCTCGAGCCCAATTTTGTATACTTTTCCAAGATTGTCTTTAATAACGAGCTTAATATTTTTAATTTCCTTACTATTTATGCCCCATTTCTTGATGATATTTGAAAGCTCATCATCAATCAATGCTTTGTCAAATGAGTTATACGGTATTTTAGAATCGGCTTTCTTAAAATAATAGTCTTTGCGACTTGTCTTAGCAAAAATATAAATTGTGTCGTGATTACGGACAAAGGCATCTACTTGTGTCTTATAGCCAGAAACCCAGCCAATTCGCCATATTATTTCATTAATAAAGTTGTCTTTACCGAAAACACTTTCAAGTATTAATCTTCCCAAGTGCTGAGCATTCCAATCCAAATGAAGAAAAATGCCGCCAGTAGTTTTAAGAAAATCTTTAGCCGCTTGAATCCTATTGTGCATCAAGGTCAACCAAGTGCTATCTTGAAATCTATCAACATATTCAAAATCATCTCCCGTATTAAACGGCGGATCGATGTAAATTGTCTGCACTTTTTCTTTGAATTTTGGCAAGATGGTATTTAATGCCTGATAGTTTTCACTCTTTATCAGCCAGCCATCTAAAGCTTTGTCTAAATCTTCAAACTGATTTAAAATTTCAAGTTCCAAGTCTTTGAAATACTTGGTATCAATGGGCAGATGTTGATATTTTTCAGACAAATACTTGCCCATTAAATTACTTGTAAAAATATCATCTACTTTAAAGTTTCCATCTACTATTCCAAGCTCTTGCCATTCCTTTATCTGTTCTTTTATACCTTCATTTTGTAAAATTTTTTCTACCAAGTCGGCATTTTTTTCAAACACGCGGTCCAGTGTAATCACATAGTTTGAGTTTTTGACAAACTTTGGTTTATTCCAGATTTTTACCAGTTCATCTTCAAACTGACTAATAAAATCAATGATTTTGAACGCGATGTCTTTTAGGATTTGCAATTGATTTACTCTGTCACTACTCCACTCTTTTGCACCTTCCCAGAAGTATTGGTAACTCCAAAGCTTAAACTGTTCCTGTAAAAATGCTTTAGCGTTTTTGTTGATGAAGAAATCAACCTCACTTTGTTTTTCAAAAATCCTAAATGCGCGTTCTAATTGTTCTTCGGTAATTGTAATTCCTTTTCTATTTAAGGTTTTTAGTATCTCGTCTTGTTTTGTTTTTGTGCCTTTTTCGGAGTATTGAACGTCAAAAACAATTGTTTTGTCTTCTTTAACTTCATTCAGTTCATATATTAAACTTCGTTTTTCGTTTGCCTTTTTGTTTTCTATCTTTGAAGCGTCAAAGTAAAACTTGAATCCGTCAAACTCAACAGGCAAACTTCTGAAAATCCTGTCAGTTTTTACATAGTAAAGCATCTGCGTTTTCCAAAAGAGGATGACATCCTTTTCATCTGTGTAAACCTTCTCGTAGATGTTGTTGTGGAATGGTGTTGAATTAAAGTAAATAGATCCACTCTCGGTAAAGTACCGACTGAAAAAGGAATAAAGTTTGTCAAAGAGTTCGTCTCTAAATGAAGGATATGCTTTTAACGCAGATTCGATGTCTTTTTTTAGAATGTCTTCAATCTTACGGTAGTAATTTGATTTTATCTTCATCAGATTAATAAAACCGCCTTTACCTTCAATTTCCGCGCCGATAAAAACATTCTGTAGTGCTTTGTAAAATTCTTGTTCTTTGGTCATTTGCCTTTACCTCCTAAAGTGTCAGTTCAATGGTATCCTGTCTCTCTTAAAGTATACCATAACTATACGATAGTTAGCATGTTAGAATAAAAGCGAAGGATTGTGAAATTGAAAATTATGTTGTGTTTAAATTGTATTGTATTTATTTTATAATCAGATATTCATCTAAAATCACTTTAAATTAGTGTAGTATAGTCTAATATGTTGTGATGTACATTTTTTGTATCTCATATCTCAACTTACAAAATTACATCTTGTAAACATACTGATAGACTTCAAAAATCTCAGCAGCTTTTACACCTATGAATTGTCCATAGAATTGATTCAGCTGCAGGTATGGACCAATGACCCACAACTGTGATTCATATATGCTAATCAGTTTTGCTTTCTCATCGTACACATCCGATATGTCTACATATAATCTCTTTTCCGGCATTCTCGTGGGGTCTGATGTGAAAAGCAGCGTGTTATTACACACATGCGGTTCGTATTCAAGACCTTCAACACCAACAGTTGCTAAAAAGAGACTATCTTTGACGCATCGACCAATTGCAGCATGGTCTGGGTGACGATCGTTTGACGTATGAGTAAGTAGTACGTCAGGTTTGTATTTCCTTATATATTTTGCAAGAGTCATAGGCAACTCACTCATCGTGCAAAGTGCACCATCTTTAAGTCCCACATATTCAAAGTTATCTACGTTCAAAAACTGCGCAGCACGCTCCGCCTCTGCCCTTCGCACGTCGTAACCACCGGTACCCGCAGTGCCATCGGTCAATATAACGGTCGTAATATCAACGTCTTCCTTCTTTCGTAGCTTCAATAGAAATCCACCGGCCCATATATCGATATCATCAGGATGCGCACCAATAAACAAATACCGAACCTTCTCGCCCATAATCTCCACCTCCAAATCATCAATAAGTACATAGAGCATTGCGTACATCCATTATACAAAAACTGAACAATAAATCCAAAAAGCAAAAAAAGAGGTATGACAGAGTGTTGATCACTGGTTTAGACTGAAGAGAAAAAACTTAAACACAAATTCATCGAATTTAAATCCAAGCTTTGACAATATTAGTATATAGTGATATAATTAGGTTGTACTAAGACTAAAATAATTTCTAAAATGTTACAGCAAAAAAGGGGATGAAATTATGGAAGACACGCAGGATATGCAATATACTCAAGATCAGGTACTTGAAATAGAATTTTTCCACGATGTATTATGCGCATGGTGCTATGCGCTATCACCAAGGATGCGAAGACTTGTAAAAGAACATCCTGAGATCACAGTAATCCACAGAGCATTTGCACTTGCACCAACTCCAGAATCCTTGATAAACATGTTCGGTTCCAAAGAAAAGGCAAAAGAAGAGATACTCAATCATTGGAGAGCAGCAAATCTTAACGATGATGAACACAGAGACAGACCGGATCTTATGGAAGACAAACCATTCGACTATCCATACTCAATGCCAGGACTTGTTGCATGTAAAGCTGCAGAACGTCAAGGAGGCCAAAAAGCACACTGGGACATGTTCGATCGAATACAACGTGCTCACCTTACTGAAGCGCAAAACATTGCCGATTACAACGTACTCAAGCAATGTGCAATAGATATTGGACTTGACGTACAACGATGGGAAGAAGATTACAGATCAAGAACAATCATCGATGAAGTAAGAGAAGACCTGTCACGTGCGGAAGAATACGGCATAACCGGTGTACCTACGCTTGTAGCAGCTGGGCAATACGCATTAGTTGGCGCACAAAAATACGAACAACTTGAAAGATGGTATGAACAAGTCTTGGAACGACTTACAACAACTAACCAAAACACATAGTATTCAAGAAAATAAAACTAGGGCCAGCAATGGTATATGTTACTCACATTGATGGCCCTTATTTATTTATATGTACGCATTACACAAATTCACGTCCTCAACCTTCCAAAAAAACATCAATAATTAGACAGTCAGTGCATCTATGATCTTTTCAGCAAAAGCTCGAGCACTTTTAGAGGATACATTTTTAGACGATTCTTCAAGTAATCTATTCGCTTCGCGTTTGGCAAGTCTATCAACTTCATTATTTCCCTTGAAACCTCGATGTGCAGGCACATATTGAATAGTGAATGGAATTGACAATCCTGACATAAGGTTAACGTACATTAAAAATTGTTTATTTCTAACGCCCCATTCATGTGTGAGAAACTTGAAACATCCATGGAAATCCGTGTACACAGAAACACACTTCGCACCTAACTTTTGGGCAGTTTGGACTGCTCTATAGCATGCTTCAAGTTCGCAGCTAACATTATTGTGACCAGAGAAAATGGTACATTCTCCAACTGATATGAACACTGGAATAAGAGATGAACCTTCTTGAACATTCAAAGTGAATGCGTAGACATATATGCCATCTTTGAATGATCCATCAGTGTACGCAACAAGTTGTTCACCTTCAGCAGGTCTGAGCAATTTAGTCACCCAGCAACACCTCCCATCCAGATTTTTCTTCCATTCCAGCACGTTACATAAGCCGAATAACATACCGCACACGCTATCCGGTTGACATAACAGAAACTACTTCATGGAAATTGAAAACTGGAAACTGGGTGTTGCTATGGTTTAAGGCTCACAATGGAAAGGATTAAAATCCGTTAGAAGAGTGAATTAGAGGCTCGTAGAGAAGCTCCCTAATCTCATATTCAGATTTGCCATCGATTACTTTGTAGACGTGCTTGCCAGAATAGACAGTTAGAGAGGAATTTGTTTGCACAAGATTACCAGCATATAGATAAAAGTTGGGATGATAGTTAACACCTTGCGGCACAAAAACTACTCCTGAACCACCCGTGTAAGCAAGGAGTGCGTATCTCAGGTTGTTCCTTCTCTGCGTAAGATCAAAGTATAACTGATTTGTGCATAGCCACTTCATCGATTCCGGTGATTCATCCGAATACAAATACAACAACCTGCGTTCTTCATAGTCGTTGAGCGTTGAGCCTAAGAAATATATGATGTGTGGTACAAAAAAATGAGTGACGAGCGTTCTACTCTCATCAGCGTATTTAATCAAAGCGGAAAACTCCATCTTCCCTTTCTTGTACACATCAACTTCAATAGCTGTATCTCCTTCCGCATCTACAGATTGTTCATACTCTCCATCTTCATTGCTTACAAGCTTCACTAAAAAATCAAGAATTTGATCATTTAACAAAGATGCAAACATCTTGATAATCGGAATGCCACCATGTTCAACTACGAGTACATCATCGAACTCGGTGTGTTCCACCCTGTAAGCAAATCCGTGATCGGGCACATTAACTGTTAAGCCTGAAAGAATGCTATCATGATTCAAATGCGATATATTCACACCAGTGAAATTAGAACTATCGAAGTCCATCTCCACATTCATTCTGTCACCCCCTCACGAATCTTTTCAGATCTTGGCCCGACTTCGCCCTACAAATATAAAGACTAACAAAAACCCAATTTTCTGACAAAAATTATTAAATAATTTATCTTTTGCCTCGTCACTTGTAAGTGCATGTACAATCAATTCAGTGTTTTTTCATTTATTCATCACTGTTTTCAACACTCTATTTTTCATAGCCCCTTAGTAAAAAAAGAGCGGGGGTGATACTCTTAATGCAAAACAAAAGATCTTCACACCTCCTTCCGTTATTGATACGAACACAAATGAGAAGGCCTTTACAATTAAAGAGGTAGAAAAATCAAAATGTTGAACAAAGACTATGAAATAGTACAAAAAAACTTACAGGAAAAGTTGAAGAACCCGTATACTTAGCATGTATTAGTTAATTATGTATCAAACCACTTTTAATAAAAACTCGCGAATCTAAATATCCCCATACACTCGCGAGTTTTTATTATATTTCTCTCCTCAATTACCGCCTTACAAAAACTCCCCACCCATCAGAATTCAAGCAAAAAACACTACAAACATCACAATCCCTACCGTCGATAAACATTCGATAAACATTGCATCTTCTTTGACTTTATTGATATGCATCAAAATGACCTCTTTCAGAGAGTAGTGGGTTTCCGACATAGGTTAAAGGCCGCAGAGTTGGCAACACTCTGCGGAATGTTTCCATCTCTTTCAGAGAGTAGTGGGTTTCCGACCGTAAATCGTGTAA
>Ga0208823_1002715_pt1 | contig 13041 bp, 16 predicted proteins | sample AD_UKC075_MetaG_FD_184440 | JGI IMG/M metagenome (GOLD analysis project Ga0208823, IMG submission 184440) | Active sludge microbial communities of municipal wastewater-treating anaerobic digesters from USA - AD_UKC075_MetaG (SPAdes) (version 2) | ecosystem: Engineered > Bioreactor > Anaerobic >... | reverse complement strand
AAAGGATCGGCCACGGTCCGCCAGAGCCCCGAGCAGCGTGCCCGCCTGATCGCCTTTGCCGCCGAGCAGTACGTCGCGGGACGTTCGCTGCGCCAAATCGCTGAGCTCACCGACCGAACCCAGACCGCCATACGGCGGGCACTCGCGGCGGCCGGCGTCCCAACTCGCGGACCAGGTGCGCCCGCCCGGCCTCGCCGTTGAGCCCGTTCACCCCGGGCTCGGGAAGTCCTCCTGCGACCGGGCGTCCGCGGTCAGCCGGGTCCAGGACGCTCCCGGCGAGCCGGTGGCCTGCGCGCGTCGACCGGCCGGATGAGGTCGACCACGAGGTCCGGGCGCGCCGCCACTCGTGGGGTTCTGGCCAGCATCCGGCGCAGCTGCTCTTCCATGAGGGAGCCTGGAGTAGTGGGCGGGTTCACCGGGACACATGCCTCTCGTGGTGTCTCAATCCCTAAAGCGGACTCGATCTCAGGGCGGATCAACGGCTGCGGCCGCCTGGGGACGCGTGACCAGACTTGGACCCTCAGCGGGCGAGCGGGCCGTGTGCAGGTGGACGCGGATGAAGTGCTCTGGACGCAGCTCGGCGAGGGCCACCTTGACGAAGCGCTCACCGTCACGGAATGCCTCGTCGACCTGTGCCAGATCCTCCGGGACGCGGACCTCGACGGCGGCCTCGCCGTAGTGCAACGGTCCAGCCGCTCGGCCGTCACGATGGGTCGAGAAGAAGGCGAACGGCAGGTCGACCGGGGCGGCTGAGATCATGCTGCGGTCGCGCAGGATGGCCACAGCCGCTGCGTTGCTGGTGTGGTGATACAGGGTGAGCAGGCGACCAGGCATGCCTACCTCAAGCAGGTCTCGCCCCATGGGCGGTTCACGGCCTCGAGGGGTGTGGGTAGCAGCGCCGCAGGATCGTGCGCTAACGGCGGGCGGCGCCTGTTCGAAGCGACCCCACCCGGAACTCCCCACCCGCAACTCCCCCGCACCTTAGGTTCCCGTCCACGGGAATCAGGCCGCCCTGACAGTGACCGACCGAACCCGGGCGGAGACATGTGACGCACTCGACCTGCTCGACCAGCTCCTGGGCGGCATTCTGGCCCGCGCCGACCGCGCTGGAGCCAAGGAACGATTACGAACCTTGCCGACCCTGGACCTGGCCGCGACCCAGCTACGCGACGCCGTCAAGGTCCTGCTCGATCCGCCGGCAGGCGACCTGGCCGCAGTCTGGGCCGTGATCGCCCGCACCGTCTCCCGCGAACAGCTCGCCGCCGCCGTCCAGGCCGTCGACGCCACCACCCGCCCCCCAGCCGACACCCACCTCGACGACCTCCTGGCCCGCTACGGCACCCTCACCGATGAGGGCTCAAAGTGGCGGCGCCAGGTCGGTGCATAGGAGTGCCGGTCGCGGTAGACGAGTTCCGTCCGCTGCTCGCCGGGGGACAGCCCCGGAGCGCCCAAGACTTCCGGCCCCAGACATGCGTCAGGTCGGGCGCCTGATTTGCCCCAGGAAGTGACAAAGCATCACGCATCGAAGTCGTCGTGAGTCGCCACGCGCGCGAGCTCGATGTCTCCGTTGGGCAGGATCCAGTAGTGCAGACGTCTCGCCGAGGGTGTCTTGACCTGGAGACTCGCCCTCCACGCCATCGCCCCGTCTTCCCTGACCCTGACCGGATTATCTCCGCCCGCGCCGATGCGAAGGTGGTGGACCTCCCGACCGGGGATCTGCGGGGCAAGGCCGGTGACGACCTCGAAGACAACATCAGCGACCTTCTCCTCCTTGATGCCTTCGAGCCGACTGAGGGAGTCGAGGAAACGCGGCCCAACGGAGTAGCCGGGCAGCGGACGATCGTGCTGCTCGCTGGGCAGCGTTCGGGTAGCCCATTGGGTGAGCACTCGATAGCGGAAGCCCTGCTCGGCGTCGGCGAACTTCGGTCCTTCGGGCGCAGGAGTTGCCGACTTCGCGTTTCCGGCCTTGCGCAGCCGCGAGCGGGTGGCCTTCAGGTCGTTCTCGGCGCGGTTGGCCCGCCGCTCCGCCTGGTCGAGCAGGTAGCGGAGCGTCTCGCGCTCGTCGGCGCCCGCAAGGAGCTGGTTGCGGAGGGTTTCCTGCTCACGCTTCAGGCCACCGACCTCGGCGGTGAGGCCGTCAATCTTGAGCAGCAGCGACTTCGTTGATTCGGCGGCTTGCGCGGGCACTGATGGCCGCGCAGGCGGCCTCGGGGCAGGCCCCAGCCGATTCCGGTCGAGCATCGCCGGGTTCGGCCTTGGCGGTGAGAGGTTCGGGGCCGGCGCCTCTGGAGCAGGATCCTCGGCCACCACCTCGGGCACGGGGACTCGCGACACCGGTACCGGCACCTGCGGCGCAGGAGGGAAGAGCGCCCCTGGTTCGTCCTCGACGAAGCCTTCGCCCTCCTCGACGAGCCAGGGCGGCCCCCCAGTAAGGAGCGACGGGGCTTCTGCAATCGGCTCGTCATCATCAACATCGTTGAGGACGAGCGCCCACTTCGGCGCGGTGGCGACAACCCGCGCGGGGACGACCTCGCCCACCGTCATCAACGTCCCCAGGTCATCAGCCGGGTTGAACGTGACGTCTGCCCGCAGCACCGTTGTCGTCACCGCTGGTGTGCTGGTCTTCGGGAAGAGCACCAACTCGGCCTTGCCATTCCTCACCATCGCGACCTTGGTCAAGATGACATCGCCGACGGAGTACGTCGCGAGCGCATCACTGGAGCGTCGGAGACTCATCGTGACGTCAATCCGGTTGGTCTCCACGTCGAACCAGCCGCTGATCTTCTGACCGACTCTCACGATCCGGTCTATCAGCACATCCTCGACAGTGAGTTCCTCAGCGATCGAGGCCGGGAACGTGTTGCCGACGTCGACCAGAGCGCGACCGGCGACAACCCCCGTCACTGAACCACTGACCTGCCGGAGCTCGCGGGTCGGACGCTGCTGAAGCAGGCCCGCTGTTGCCGCCATGCGCAGTGCGTCAGAGATCAGTTGCTGCGTGGCGCGTTCGCCATCCTTGGCGTCGAAAGCGAACCGAAGCGGCGACCTGGAAAGGTCCGCCGACCACTCGTGGCCAGTGGGATATACACGCCCCGCCCCGCCGTAGACCTGCGTTCCCTCGGCCATGCGACGGGAGAACTCCCACGTGAAGTGACCGGTCGGCATCAGGTAGATCTCGGCAAGGTTGCCCGCCTCCCGAGCCAACTCCTCGACGTTGATCCATGGCTCGCTGCGGCCAGCAGGGATGGTCACCACAACGACAGGCCGACGACGGGCGTTGCCATTGAGCAGATCGGCGAGTGCTCCTGCGGAACGCTCGTCGTCGATGTGCTGGACGCTGGCCACGGCGCCAAGCCTATGGAGGACCCCCGACAGATCTGGCTCCCTTGATTGATCTGTGGTCACGGTCGTCCGGAAGCCCGGACTGTGGCTGCCGAGGTTGGGTTGGCCAGGGGGCGTTGAGGCGCCGGGTACCCCAATGCCGAAGGTGGGATGCCCTGATCGTCACGGGCAACGGCAGCCACCCACCTACAGTGGAGAACCGAGCCAAGGATTCGACGGGGTGACGCATGTGACGACGATCTACACGACCAACGAGTGGTCCGGCTACGGCAAGCAGAACTACTACTGGAACGAGTACAGGCTTGAAGGCGGCGAGGTCGTCAAGTACAAGTGCCACCGCCAGAAGTTCTTTGACGGCAAGGAAAGCACTTGGTCACAAGACGAGCAGGTCCAAGAATCGTGGGCAACGGATGACCCCAACATGCCCGACTGGTTGAACCAGTACATCTGAGCCTCGAGCCCGCCTGCGCTGGCTTCTCAGGACCCCTGGATGGCGGCCTCGAGGACAGTGGCTAGTCGCGGCCGCTGCTGGAGCAGGGGGTGGAGAGTCGTTCCTCCAGGGGCGGGTGTCGCGCGACACCGCGGCCATGTGCCTGGAAATGGGGCTCTCCTGACACACCTGTGGGTCAGGAGAGCCGGAACTGTCGTCCCTTGTGGACCTAGGTGGCCTCAAGGCAGTCGCGACCCGCGCAGCCTAGGCCCTGAGCTGATACTGCAAAACTCATTTCAGACAGTACTATTGCAGTATCGGAGGTGGATCAAAGTTGACGACAACACTCGTGCTGGGAGACGTCGCGGCGGAGCAGTGGGGCCTTGTGACCACCGCGCAGGCGCGCGCGCTCGGCGTGCCCGCTCAAGCAATGGCGCGCCTGACCGAGCGCGGGTCGCTGGAGCGGATGACTCATGGCGTGTATCGGGTGGCAGGGGCACCTGCAGAGCCGCTGGACAGCCTGCGCGTGGCCTGGCTGACGCTGGACCCCGCGCGCCGCGCATCGCAGCGAGTGCGCGATACACGCCCCGAGGTCGTCTCGCATCGGTCCGCTGCGAACCTGCACGGGCTGGGAGATCTCGAGTCGGACATGCACGAGTTCATCACCAGCACGCGCAAACAGACGCGGCGAGACGACATCCGGCTACACCGAAGCCACCTCGCCCCGGACGACTGGACCGTGGTCGATGGCCTTCCCGTCACCACGGTTGCCCGCACTGTCGCTGACCTGGCAGCTTCCCGCGTCGACGGCGGACACCTCGCCAAGGTCGTGCGGGACGCACTGGCCGTGAAGCAGGTCAGCGATGACAGGCTCAGTGCTTCCCTGGCACCGCACGCGCATGCCTACGGCGCGCCCAAGGGGGAGGGAGAAGCGCTGCTCGTGCGCTTCCTCCAAGAAAGTGGTGTCTCAGTACCGCTTGGGCGAGCTGTCGCCCTGTCCGGCACCCTCACAACCGCAGCGGTCCAGACACTGGCGTCGTCGCCAGAGATGGTTCGAATGCGCGAGACGATGGCAGAGCTCGCCCGAACCATTGGCTCGACTGCCACCACTCCGGAGCTCACTCGCAGCATCCACCAAGCCAACGCGGCGATCAGGCAACATCTGGGCACTAAGGACCTTGGCGCGATGGCCCGTGTCGTTGACCAAACCAACGCCGCGATCAGAGAGGGCCTGAGCGCCAAGGACCTCGCCGCGATGGCCCGCGTCGCCGAGGAAGCCCGCAAGCTGTTCGACACCCCCGAGGGCCGACGCCTCCTGGAGCGGCAGCGACAGGACCGTCCGTGATCGTCAACGGCTCCCCCCAGTACGCCACTGCGGCCGCCTTCCGGCGCGCGGTAGAGGACCGGCTAAAGGCCAGCGCGAAGGCCACCGGGTCCCGGCCAGCACGTGCCCCATCATCTCCAGGTCCACGTCGTCACCGCAGCCGCGCTCGACCATGAGCTTGAGCTGGTGGACGGCGCCACGGGCCTGCACGAGGTCCTCCACAGGGACGGCTACGGCTTCGTCGCGGTCCCTGTAGAGGGGAACCCTCCACAGCACCCCGTCCTCCCCGCGGTACAACGCGGTCGGGTGGCCTGGGTACTTGGCCAGGGTCGGGTGATCTCGAGGCTGCTCGGCTGCGTTCATCGCCCCACCTGCGTCTCGAGGTAGTCGATCGCACGGTCCAGCTCGGAGCGCGCCACACGCAGCCTCTCCAGGACGTCAGCCATCTCGGTGGTCGGGCTGTGCTGGGCCAGCACCCACGCGCCGACACCCTGCTCGGTGCGCAGCAGACCTTCCCGGACGAGGACCTGTTGGGCGTCGCGGACCGTGTTCAGACCTGGGACGTCGAACTCGCGCATGAGCTCGGTGATGCTGGGCAGCTTCGTGCCGACCGGGTACGTGCCGTCAGCGATTCGGGCCCGCAGCGCGTCGGCGATCGCGCCGTACTTGGTGGTGGCCATGAGGTGAGTGTATCATGCCCTTTGCGCCCTCTCAGAGGAGTGATAGGCGACATAATCTATATTATCGGCGTTTGATGCGGTAAACTCATACCTGGGCGCGTGAATCCTGCGCTTGACGCCAAGATAACCCGTCAGCCAGACTGACCGAGTGATCGAGTGGCGACTCCAGGTATGCATGGCCAACGCTGGCGTCCGGTTCGCCTCCGAGCTGCACCGCCGCCTGGTGAGCGTGCTCGGCGACGACGCACCGTCCGAAGCCCACGTCTCCCGGCTGGTTCGTACACCGCCCGAGCGGCTCAATCTCACCACCCTCGCTGCGTTGTGCACCGTCCTCTCGTGCAGCCCAGCCGACCTGCTTGTCTACCGAGACACCACGGACAGCCCCGGGACAGCGCGATGATCCGCAAGGACGTCGAACCGGCCGGGTACGCTGCGACGCTTGCCCATCTGAAGGCGCAAGTACGGGCGGCCCAAACGCAGGCAAAGCGCGCCGCCAACGCCTCGCTGCTGGGGCTATACTGGACGATCGGATCGGAGATCCTTTCCCAGCAGCAACAGCAAGGGTGGGGCGCCAAGGTCATCGACCGCCTCGCCAGAGACCTGCGCGCCGAGTTCCCCGAGATGCGCGGCCTGAACCGGTCCAACCTCTACGCGATGCGAGCTTTCGCCCTGGCCTGGCCTGACCGCTCAATCGTCCCAACAGCGTTGGGACAGTTGTCGTGGGCCCACGTCCGGTGCCTGCTAGACCGCCTCGACGATCCCGTCGACCGCACCTGGTACGCCGCCGAGGCCACCGACCACGGCTGGACGCTCGCGGTCCTGGAGCATCAGATCGCCACCAACCTGCACCGTCGAATCGCGGCCGCGCCCTCAAACTTCGCCGAGCAACTCCCCACCGAGTCCGACCTCGCCCAACAACTCACCCGAGACCCGTACGTCTTCGAGTTCCTCGACCTCGCCACGCCGGCGCTCGAGCGCGACATCGAACAAGCCTTGATGGACCGACTACAGCAAACACTTCTGGAGTTCGGCCGCGGCTTTACCTTCGCCGGTCGCCAAGTCCACCTCGACATCGACGGCGATGCGTTCTCCATTGACCTGCTGCTATTCCACGTACGGCAGCTGCGCTACGTCGTCGTCGAGCTGAAGATCGGCCGGTTCAAACCCGACTACGCCGGCCAACTCGGCTTCTACGTCGCCGCCGTCGACGACAAGATCCGCGACCCCGCCCTGCACGCACCAACCGTCGGCATCCTGCTATGCGCCAGCCGAAACGACGCCGTCGTCCGCTACGCACTCGGCCAGAGCACCGCCCCGATGGCTGTTGCCAATTACGTCGCTACCGCAACCGAGGCGGCGCGACTCAGTCTCCCCGGCCCAGACGAGTTTGAGGCGATCCTGTCGACCCCCCTTGCTGGCCGCCCCGGCACCACGTTGGCCGACGCGCTACCCGAGGACGACGAACAGTAGGTGGCCTGGCCTTCGCGCTGCTCTCCGTGGACCGGGTTGCCCGGGCTCGGGAGGCAGGGACGACGGTAAAGCAGATCGCCAAGGATTTCGGGATCTCGGAGTCCTGTCTGACGAACGAACTGGATCGCAATGCTGACCGACAGGACGGGAGCAGACCCGCCGCGCCGCCGGCATCAAGTGTTCCTGGCGTTCCTTCAAACAGGTCGCTCGGGCCCACCCCGAGAACGAGTTGCGGCTGGTGATGGACAACTGAGCCGCCCCTAGACGGGTTGAGATCCGGGACTGGCTTGAGGCGAAGCCAGCCGTAGGAAAGCTTCAACACGACCTACTAAAATAGTCCGCTCATCTGATCTACCTGCTAGCCTGGTCGGGCATGACGGCAAATACCCGAAAGGCCGCTGGCGATGCGGCCGCAGAGCCAGACATCCTGTTGCAGACCTATCGCTACCTACGGATGATCCTCGTCTTGCCGCCGGTCTTCCTTTTCCTTGCCACAATTGCGGAGGCCGTCGATCGTCACGCCTGGCGCGATTCCATCAGCGACTCGTACGCCGGCCCCGTCCGAGACGTCTTCGTTGGCGCGCTCATGTCCGCCGGCGTGTGCATGATCGCCTACAAGAGCCGGTCAAAATTGGAGGACTACGCCCTCAACTTTCGCGGGCTTCAACGCATTCTTCGTCGCGCTCGTCCCCAATAACTTCCAGGCGCGCCTCGATTCTGCGCCGAACCACGTGCCTCCGAAATCCGATGTCCTCACCTACGACCAGATGCTCGGCAGTCTGCACTACGTACTTTGGGCCTTTCTGATCACCGCCGCCGTCTTCGTCTACTGCGACTGGCGATTCATGAGCTGGCGAGCCTTTAAATGGGGCATGGACGAGACCCGATTCGCGAGCGCCCTGGCAATGATCTCTATGGGGGCGCAGATCCTCTATCTCGCTGTGGTGGTGGTCGGCTTTCAACTCCTCGGGTCGCTAACTTTCCTCGGTGTCAGCTTCTTCACCTTCATGCACTTCGCAGCCGCAGTCCTGCTCATCGTGAACCTCTCCTTCGCGGCCGCCAGCCACGCCTTCCCGACGAAGCTCAACAAACAGATCCAGGGCGGGAAAGGGGCCGGTGCCCCTCACCCGACGACGCAGCTGGCACTTGTTGCATACCGGATCATCACCGCCTTCACGTGGGGCGGGCTGGTTATTGGCGTCATATGCATCGCCAATAACGTGCCTTACGCGGTAATCTGGACTGAATACTTTGAGATCGGGATGTTCCTCGCCTACTGGCTTATGGCCACGCGTCGCGACTGGCAGAGCCGCATATGACCGTTGGAATCGCAGGGAAGCCTAACCTCGGCCCTTCACGATTGAGGTCATGACACGCGCCCCGGAATGCACCAAAGTGCCTGTCCTGCAACGAGATACTTGATGCGTTGTCGGGCGCGGTGGCCCGGCGAGGGTTCACCCCGCGCCATGACCGGGGACGGGTGCTGGTCGATGTCGCGACGATGATCACCGTTGGCGGTGAAGCGATCGCCGACATCGACACCCTGCGCCACCAGCAGGACGTGCTCGGTCCGGTCGCGTCGGCGCCGACGGTGTGGCGGGCCATGGACGAACTGAGCCCGGCATCGTTGAAGCGGATCGAGAGAGCACGGGCGGGCACCCGGGCCCGGGTATGGGGCCTGATCCCCGGGGGCCTGCCAGCCTCGAAGGTCGCCGGAACGACCCTGCCGGCTGACGTGGCCGTGCTGGATGTGGACGCCGCGATCGTGGTCGCGCACAGCGAGAAGGAGCAGGCCACGCCGGTCCCATCCCCGGACACCACCAACCCCGTCGACCACGCCGCACTCTTCACTCACCAGGTGTCTTCCCGCTTGAGAACTTGTGTCGTCACGGGCGCTGTGTAGAATGTAATTCATGGCTTCCGTCGTAGCAATGATAAAGGAGTAGCAGATAGTCATTATGGTAACACGTGATCCAAAACCACGAACCGGAGCCGAACGCGTACCCGGATGGGTAAAGGCGGGTGCTATTCTTGCATTTGGCGCAAGCGCCTTTTCTGCCTGCGGCCCATCTAGCGCAGATAAAGCACCAACCCCAGCTCCAACCACCAGCTCAGCCGACAGAACACCAGGCGCAACACCAACAGCGAGCGCAACCGAAACTACTAAAGATGCGTTTCCGGCATCGCCAGATAGTATCACTCAGGGTGAAGTTTTCTCAAAACTTACGCACGAGCAGCGAGCTATAGTCTCGAGGATCGATGGCTATACAAATCTTGCCGATGCCGACAAAGAGTCAGCCGAGAATCGGGCACTGTATGCGACTGTATTTCTTGAAACATATCGTAAATCCGTCACAGATAACCTAAAGGAGACACACACTGGCCAGGCGGGAACGCTATATGGCTTAGCCAATGCCGTGCCTGCTGGCGATACAAATACCGCAAAGCAGGTGCTTGATCAGTTGACTCTCAATAACGCCATACTGTATGGGTCGCTAGCCCCTGATGGCGACGATTCAACTATTGACAACACACGTCGGCTAGCTGCAACGAAAGCGGCCGGTGGTTTATTCACCAATCCAACTGACCCGCTCTGTGTAAAGTTGCGCGCGATAATTAGCACGACTACCGAAATAAAGAATGCCCCTGGTAACTTTGGAACAGACGGCTACATTCCCTATGGAGCCCTCGATACCTCAACGAGCGTTACAAAAGACCCAGCTACCGGCAAGAGTACGATACGAGCCGATAAAGTCAACACCCTCAATAAGACGGCCGATACTCATACGTATGTGCTTGTATCGCCAGGTAATGGTATTCAGGTGTGGCAGCAGGAAGAAAGCGCAAGTATCCCATACCCTCTCTAGTGGTCCATGTTTGAAGTGTTCTTACGGTTGGCCTTCTTGAGGGTTTCGTCGGCGGTTTTGGTCCAGACGAAGGGGTGTTTGCGGTCGTTCCAGCCGTCGATGAAGGCGCGGATCTTGGCGTTGAGCTCGCACACGGATCGGAAGGTGCCGCGGTGGATGGCTTGGCGTTCGATGATGCCGAACCAGACCTCGACGAGGTTCAGCCAGGACCCGGACGTGGGGGTGAAGTGCACGTGGATGCGGGGGTTCGCGGCGAGCCAGTCGCGGACTTCGACGCGTTTGTGGGTGGAGTAGTTGTCCATCACCAGGTGCAGCTCGTCCTCGGGTAGGAGCGGGCGACCTGTTTGAGGAAGGCCAGGAACTCTTGATGTCGGTGCCGCGGCTTGCACGCAGCGGTGACCTGCCCCGTCGCGATCTCTAACGCCGCGAACAGCGTGGTGGTGCCGTGTCGGACGTAGTCGTGGGTGCGCCGCTCGGGCAGCCCGGGTTGCATCGGCAGCATCGGCGCGGTCCGGCGGACGTGGCAGCCCCACCAGCTACCGGCTGTTCACCACTGTTCTGGACCCCGACGAGATCACGACGGTCGACCTCGCCGCTGCCTACACCCAGCGGTGGGAGATCGAGCTGGCCTTCGACGAGCCCAAGACCCATCAACGCGGGCCACGCACTGTGCTGCGCAGCAAGTCACCTGAGCTCGGCCTCCAAAAGATCTGGGGCCACCTGTGCTGCCATTACGCGATCAGGTCCCTGATGGCCGAGGCCGCCGCCCATAGCGGTCACGACCGAGACCGGGTCAGCTTCGTCGCCGCACCGCGGATCACCCGCGCCAGCATCGCCCAGCCGGGCACTTTTCCCCCTAACCACCACAACGGCGACAGCCCCGGATGGTTGCACTTCCTCCAACGACTCCTCGCCCGGCCCAGCCCGGCCGCCGCCAGCCGCTCGGCACCACCCGTCATCAAACGCAAGTACGCCATGTGGCACGTCAAACGTGCGCATCACTCGACCTGGCCGCAACCCAAACACGACGCGTCCTACCAGATCCTCAGGCCTAACTGGACGGTATTGAGGTTGGCCTCGAAGTCAACCCCAAGTGTCATCGGCCGATCTTGCGCGGCTGATTCGGCAGTCGAGTCCCTTCGGGTAGCGGCGGCAGACGCTGACCGGCGCGTCGGTCAGCGTCGGCGATCGCGGCTTGCACCGCGTCCTGGATCCATGCTGAGCGCGTCAGGTAGCGATCCTCGTTCTCGTCGGATCGGATCGCGTCGTCGATCTGCGCAACGAGGTCGGCGCGTAGTGGGTGATGGCGGGTGAGGCCGACGACCCGCTCCGGGTGCGCTGGGTCGGCCTTGCCTGCGAGCTCACGACGCGCTGGCAGTTCGAGCAGGCCGCGGCCTCGGACGCCTCGACGGACGTGTAGTTCGAGGACCCAGTGCAGCCACTGGATGAAGCCGGCCGGCCCGTCGGGGTGATGGCGCAGGTCATACATGTAGGCGGCTCTGGCTCGTTGCCAAGTGTCGGGGTCCCACCACGCGCCGATCGACTCGCGCGACTCACCAGGCACCGTCTCCCCCTCCCTCTCGGCTAACACCCACCCGGGTGCATTGACGGGGGGGCGCAGCCCCCAAAAACGGCCTGGGACAAGGAGATCCGCGCCCCGTCATCCACAGGGTCAGTCCCGCGAGCCCGTCGTCCACAGACGCTCATCGGCTGCTGCGGGGTGCTGTTCACCCGGCGAGGATAGCAAGTATCCGTTCCATCTATTCGACAGGGGTCGAAGCCATGAGCAACATCACCACCGCCTACGAGGTCGGCCACCTCTACGAGGTCGACCCGGGCGCGCTGAAGATCGGCGCGAACGTCCGCACCGACACCCACCCCGACGCCAAGGAGTTCACGGCGTCGATCAAGGCGCGCGGGGTGCTGGAAGTCATCAGCGCCTACGTGGACGACGACGGCGACCTCACCGTCCTGCGCGGCCAGCGTCGCAGCCTCGTCGCGGCCAAGGTCGGCACGCCGACCGGCACCGTTCCGGTTCGGGTCGTGTCCGCGCCCCACGAGGTCGACCGCATCATCGACCAGACGAGCGAGAACCTGCACCGCGCAGGCATGCACACGCGCGAGACCCGCGACGCAGTCGAGCAGTTGGCCATCCTCGGGGTCTCCGCCGCGCAGATCGCCAAGAGGGTGGCCCTCCCCCGCGCCACCGTCGACGCCGCGATCAGCGTGACTCGCAACCCGGCCACCAAGGACCGGATGGACAACTCCGGCATGACCCTCGAAGAGGCGGCCATCTTCGCTGAGTTCGAGGACGACCCCGAGGCCATCGAGACCCTGACCCGCACGTGGGCGGACACGTGGCGCCGCCGCCAACTGCCGCACATCGTGCAACAGCTGCGCGACGAGCGAGCCGAGGCCGCAGCCCTACTCGCCGAGGTCGAGCGGCTGCGCAGTGAGGGCCTTCCGGTCCTGGACCCCAACGACGTGCCTACCGATCTACACCGGCATCTCCTGGCCCACCTGCGCACCGAGGACGGCGAGAGCGTCCCCGAGGAGGGATGGCCCGCCATCATCGGAGCGGCAGTGGCAGTCACCGTCGAGTGGATCGAGCCCGACGAGGAGGAGACCGACGTCGACGAGCCGGGCGAGACGGAGGCCCGACAGGTGTACGTCCCGGTCTGGGTCTGCACCGACCCCGCCGCAGCCGGACTCCACTACGCCCACGAGGTTGGTCATCCCCGCAGCGCCGCCGAGTCACGGGACGAAGAGGATGCTGCCGCGCAGCAGGCAGAAGTGGAGGCCCGCCGGGAGGCCGAGAGCGCCGAGCGGCGCCGCGTCATCGCCAACAACAAGGCGTGGAAGGCCGCCGAGGTCGTGCGCCGCCAGTGGCTGACCGGGCTGCTCTCTCGTCGCACCGTCCCCGCCGGT
>Ga0208823_1002709_pt1 | contig 13050 bp, 13 predicted proteins | sample AD_UKC075_MetaG_FD_184440 | JGI IMG/M metagenome (GOLD analysis project Ga0208823, IMG submission 184440) | Active sludge microbial communities of municipal wastewater-treating anaerobic digesters from USA - AD_UKC075_MetaG (SPAdes) (version 2) | ecosystem: Engineered > Bioreactor > Anaerobic >... | reverse complement strand
GTCGGCGGGAGCGGGGCCGGCTCGGGGCCGACCGCCGGCCGCGGCTGCGCAGCAGGCTGGTGCGTCGGCGGCAGGTTCACGCGCAGCGCTACTCCGATCATCCGCAGCAGAAAGCAGGTGGCAGCCCCCGTGGCCATCGCCACCCCGGCGCCCGTGCCCAGGAGCGGCGCGACGGCCACGACGGCCGCACCGGCGGCGGCGGGCACCGCATAGAAGCCCTCCTTGAGCACCGCCGGAACCCGCTTGGTCATGACGTCGCGCAGGATGCCGCCGCCGATGCAGGTGACGACGCCCAACCAGATGGCCGGCACCGGGCCGAGCCCGTGTTCGAGGGCCTTTTGGGCTCCGACAACGCAGAACAGGCTGAGTCCGATGGAGTCGAGCATGCCGATGGTGCGTCCGAGTAGCCGCCGGGGACGCCGCAACACGATGGGAACCAAGGAGCCGACCAGGGCAGGGTGGGGTAGATCCAGGTGGCGAGCGCGACGGGCTGGACGTCCAGCAGGACGTCGCGGATGATCCCGCCGCCGACGGCCGTCACTGACCCCAGGACGATCAGCCCGACGATGTCGACTTTCGCCGCCCGGACCGCCGCGTAGGCGCCGTTGGCGGCGAAGGCGAAGGTGCCGAGCAGGTCGATGACCCTGATGGCTTCGGTGATAGTCATCGGCAGGACGCCCGATCGGCAGGGCGCTGTTCCGGAGCTGAACCCGCAGCAGAGAGCCGGGACGAGAAGATCACCGGACCACCCTATTCGGGTTCAGTGCCACGACTGTTCGTCCACCACCCTGACGAGGGCCACCGGTCCACCGGTCAAACCGGACCGTCGCACGGCGTTCTCGACGACGCTCCACCACGGATGGCTGACACCCAGCCTGTGCGGGCGTCCGGCGTCCGGAACGAGGAGGTGCCCCTCGAAGCCCCACTCGGGTCCGGGCCAGAGGCGGAGGAGTTCGCCGTTGAACGCGATGGCGCGCTTCTCGCAGAGGCTGAGCTGGGTGTAACCCATGGGCATGTCCCAGGTGCTCCACCTGCCGCGCGTCGTCGACGCGGGCAGGCATCTGCTCAGGCGAGTGGACGTGGCGACGAAGAAGCGCAGATCGTCGTGTTCGACCGAGAACGGAAGAGGCTCGCTCGTGGGCACACTGCCGGCGATGTCGATGGCGACCTCGAACTGTGGCATCGGATCCGCGACGAATGACGTCTGCTCGGTCAGGCGTGAGTAGTCCAGCACGGGCTCATCGCACCATCGGGTGGCCGGCCGGACTTGAGGGGTTCACCTGTTCCGGCGCCCGCGAGCGGCGGCGCCCGCGGAGTCTATCGAGGTTCACATGATCCCGGTTCGCCGCCGGCGTCCGTTCGGGGGACCATAGGGACGCCGACGCGCAGCATCGGCGTCCGAACAGAACAGGAGGGGACCGTGGGTGAGTGACCAACCCGGCCGAGCGGGTGTCGATGTGGGCGCCGCTCAAGCGGCGCGCCTTCTTCTGGCTGTGGCTGGGGATGATCGTCGCGAGCCTCGGCGCGTGGGCGCAGACCGTGGGCGCGCAGTGGCTGTTCGTCAACGACCCGAACGCGGCCACGATCGTCGCGCTCGTGCAGACCGCGAGCACGCTGCCGATGGTGCTTCTGGCGCTGCCCGCTGGCGTCCTGGCCGACTCGTTCGACCGGCGCTGGCTGATGATCGGCGTCCAGATCTACTTCGTGACGGTGGCGATCCTGCTGACGGTCCTCACCGCGATCGGGCTCATGCCGCCCGCCCTGATGCTCGCGTTCACCTTCGCCGTGGGCGTCGGAACGGCGATGTTGTCGCCGACCTGGCAGGCGATGATCACCGAACAGGTGCCACGGACGCATATCCCGGCCGCGACCAGGCTCGACATGATCAGCGTCAACGTGGCGCGCGCGGCCGGCCCTGCGATCGCGGGGGCGCTGATCGCCGCGTGGGGGCGACAACGAACCCCGAGTGCCAGGATGCTGGCGTGGATGTCGCACTCTTCGTCAAAGCCCTCGGCGGCTTCTTCGCGATCATGAACCCGTTCGTGTCGCTGCCCATGTTCCTCACGCTGACGAGCGGCGATGATCTGCGGCGACAACGGGCAACGGCCGTACGCGTTGCGCTGTACAGCCTGATCATGGCGGTCGTGATCATGCTGAGTGGCACCGCGATTCTGTCGTTCTTCGGCATCTCGGTGAACCACTTCAGGGTCGCCGGCGGTCTGGTCCTGGGCATGATCGGCCTGGGAATGCTCAACGGCGGAAGCGACGCCCACGACGGGACGCCGCACGAGAAGGCTCGCATGCGGGCGAAGGCCGCCCACCCGAGCGCGGGCATCGATCTCGAGCGGACGCCCGGGTCGGCGTCCGATCGAACCTCGCACGCCGTCGGCGACGTGTCCTTCTATCCGCTCACCTTTCCGATGCTGCTGGGTCCGGGAACGATCACGGCGCTGATCGTCTTCACCGGTCAGGCCAAGGACGTCCCGGGCGTGACCGCGATCGTGGCCGCGCTGCTGATCGTGCTGGCGATCCTGTTCGTGGTGCTGTGGTTCGCGCCAGCGATCGGCAACCGGATGTCGCAGACCCTCCGCGGCATCATGACCCGCCTGATGGGCATGATCATCGCTGCCATCGCGGTGGCGATGGTGATCGACGGACTGCAGGCGCTGATCCCGGCGCTGCGCTGAAGACGGGTGCAGTGGGGACGCCTTCGAAGTGGCCCGTCGCGAGTGAGCAAGGGGTGCGCGCGCTAGTTCTGCCGGGCCCCTCGCGCTCGTTCTGCCGCTGCGTTCACGCTAGATCTGCCGCTCATGGCGTCGGGGTGCGCAGTTGGCCAACCCGGCCGCAAGAAGGGCCCTCCATCGCGGAATAGCGCGGCGGCGTCCAAGGTTGAGTCTGATGAACTCAACCCTTGAGTTGAGCCTGCTAGGCTCAAGTCCCGAACGAGTGTTCAGCAGAACTCTTACTGGAGGTAACACACCATGGCCCGTGCAGTCGGTATCGACCTCGGCACCACCAACTCTGTCGTCGCCGTCCTCGAGGGCGGCGAGCCCACCGTCATCCCCAACGCCGAGGGCAGCCGCACCACGCCGTCGGTCGTCGCTTTCGCGAAGGGCGGCGAAGTCCTCGTCGGCGAGGTCGCCAAGCGTCAGGCGGTCACCAACATCGACCGCACCATCCGCTCCGTCAAGCGCCACATGGGCACCAACTGGTCGACTGACATCGACGGCAAGAAGTACACCGCGCAGGAGATCAGCGCCCGCGTCCTGATGAAGCTGAAGCGCGACGCCGAGGCCTACCTGGGCGAGCCCGTCACCAACGCGGTCATCACGGTCCCGGCCTACTTCGGGGACGCCGAGCGTCAGGCCACCAAGGAGGCCGGCGAGATCGCGGGCCTCACGGTTGACCGCATCATCAACGAGCCCACGGCCGCCGCGCTGGCCTACGGCCTGGACAAGGGCGACAAGGAGCATTCGGTCCTGGTCTTCGACCTCGGCGGCGGCACGTTCGACGTCTCGCTGCTCGACATCGCCGACGGCGTGTTCGAGGTCAAGGCCACCAAGGGCGACAACCGCCTCGGCGGTGACGACTGGGATCAGCGCATCGTCGACTGGCTCGTCACGCAGTTCAAGAACGCCAACGGCATCGACCTGTCCAAGGACAAGATGGCCCGCCAGCGCCTCCAGGAGGCCGCGGAGCGCGCCAAGATCGAGCTCAGCTCGGCGTCCGAGACGCAGATCAACCTGCCCTACATCACGGCCGGCGCCGACGGCCCGCTGCACCTCGACGAGAAGCTCACGCGCGCCGAGTTCCAGCGCCTCACCCAGGACCTGCTGGACCGCTGCCGCAGCCCGTTCAACTCGGTCATCAAGGACGCCGGCACGTCCGTCGACAAGATCGACCAGGTCATCCTGGTCGGCGGCTCGACCCGCATGCCCGCCGTCGCTGACCTGGTCAAGGAGCTGACCGGTGGCAAGGAGCCCAACAAGTCCGTCAACCCCGATGAGGTCGTGGCCCTCGGCGCCTCGCTGCAGGCCGGCGTCCTCAAGGGCGAGGTCAAGGACGTGCTGCTGCTCGACGTCACCCCGCTGTCCCTCGGCATCGAGACCAAGGGCGGCATCATGACCAAGATCATCGAGCGCAACACGACGATCCCGACGAAGCGCTCCGAGATCTTCACCACGGCCGAGGACAACCAGCCGTCCGTGATGATCCAGGTCTACCAGGGCGAGCGTGACTTCGCGCGCGACAACAAGAGCCTCGGCAACTTCGAGCTCACCGGTCTCATGCCGGCCCCGCGTGGCCTGCCGCAGATCGAGGTCACGTTCGACATCGACGCCAACGGCATCGTGCACGTCTCGGCCAAGGACACCGCGACCGGCAAGACCCAGTCGATGACGGTCACCGGCGGCTCCGCCCTCGGCAAGGACGACATCGACCGCATGACGCGGGACGCCGAGGCTCACGCCGAGGAGGACAAGTTGCGTCGCGAGGCCGTCGAGATGCGCAACGAGGCGGACGCCCTGGCGTTCCGCACCGAGAAGCTGCTCAAGGACAACGCCGACTCCATCCCCGCCGAGGTCAAGACCCCGGTCGAGGAGGCGCTCGCCAAGCTGAACGAGGCCGTCAAGGGCACCGACAACGACGACGAGGTGAAGGCGGCCATGGCCGACCTGAACGAGAAGGCGTCCGCGATGGGTCAGGCCATGTACGCCGCCGCCCAGGCCAACCAGCAGGCCGCCGCGGCGGGCGACGCCGACGGCCCGGCCGGTGACGTGACCGACGACGACGGCATCGTGGATGCCGAGATCGTCGACGACGAGAAGAAGTGATCGACCGCACCGGATCGCCGGACGCCTCGGGGCGTCCGGTGATCCGGGACAAGCGCAGGATCGACCCAGACACCTTTGAGCCCCGCCCGACCGTCGCGGCCGGCGGGGCCGACCAACAGGAGAGCCCCATGGCTGACAACGAGTTCGTGGCCGACGGTCAGGCCGTCGGCGACGGCCCCGAGGCGCCGCTCGTCCCCGGCACCGAGCAAGCGGACGCCGCGGCGTCCGACCCGATCTACGGTGCGAAGATCGCCGAGCTCGAAGAGCTGGCGAACGAGCGGACCGGCGACCTGCAGCGCCTTCAGGCCGAGTACGCGAACTACAAGCGTCGCGTCGACCGCGACCGCTCGCTGGCGCGGGCGGCTGGTGTCGAGGCGGTCGTGCTGGACCTGCTGCCGGTCCTCGACTCGATCGAGGCAGCGCGCGAGCACGGCGAGCTGGTGGGCGGCTTCAAGCTGGTCGCGGACGAGCTCGAGAAGGTCGGCGCCAAGTACGGACTCGTCACCTACGGCGAGCTGGGCGAGGCGTTCGATCCGACCCTGCACGAGGCGCTGATGCACATGCCCTACGACGGCGAGCACGATGTGGTCGTCATCAGCGGGGTCATGCAGAAGGGCGTCAAACTCGGCGACCGGATCATCCGGCCGGCGCGCGTCGGCGTGGCCGATCCTGAGTAGCGGCGGACGAGGAAAGGAGGCGCCGTGAGCACCAAAGACTGGCTCGAAAAGGACTACTACAAGATCCTCGGCGTCGCCAAGGACGCCAAGCCCGAGGAGATCAAGAAGGCGTTCCGCAAGATCGCCCGCGAGAATCACCCCGACCAGCACCCCGGGGACGCCAAGGCCGAGGCGCGCTTCAAGGAGGCGTCCGAGGCGAACTCGGTGCTCTCGGACGCGACCAAGCGCAAGGAGTACGACGAGCAGCGCTCGCTGTTCGGTGGCGGGGGCTTCAGGTTCCCGGGTGCCGGTGGGCAGCCGGGCCAGTTCCGGCAGGGCCAGGTCAACGTCGAGGATCTCTTCCGCGGCGCCACGGGCGGCAGCACCGACATCGGTGACCTGTTCGGCGGGCTGTTCGGCCAGGGTGCCGGACGCGCCACGCAGAAGCGTCCGCGGCGGGGCCAGGACATCGAGGGTGAAGCCACGATCGACTTCGTCCAGGCCGTCGAGGGCACCACGGTGTCCCTGTCGACCTTGTCGGACGCCCCTTGTGGCGTCTGCCACGGCACCGGTGCGCGGTCGGGCTCGACCCCGCACATCTGCCCGACCTGTCAGGGCTCGGGCGTCCTCATGAACGGTCCGTTCGGCTCGGAGCCCTGCCCCGAGTGCCACGGACGCGGGATCGTCGTCGACGACCCGTGCCCGGCCTGTGACGGGTCGGGGCGCGGCAAGTCGGCCAAGACGATGCAGGTGCGGATCCCGGCGGGCGTGACCGACGGGCAGAAGATCCGCATCAAGGGTAAGGGCGCGCCGGGCGAGAACGGTGGCCCCGCGGGTGATCTCTACGTCGTCGTGCACGTACGTCCGCATCACCTGTTCGGACGCAAGGGCGACAACCTCACGGTGACCGTCCCGGTGCTGTTCACCGAGGCCGCGCTCGGCGCCGAGATCGAGGTGCCGACGCTGTCGGGCGCCAAGGTTCGGATGCGACTCGCGCCCGGCACCCCCAACGGGCGCACGATGCGCGTCCGCGGCAAGGGCGTCCCGCGCAAGGACGGGCACGGCGACCTGCTGGTCACCGTCGACGTCCAGGTGCCGAAGACGCTGTCGCCGGACGCCTTGGCTGCGCTCGAGACCTATCGGGACGCCGTCGCCGCGGCTGATCCGCGGGTCGGCTTGTTCGAGAAGGCGTGACCGTGGCCGACTTCCTGCCCCAGCAGTTCGACCTGGACGCGCCGCTGTTCACCGTGACGACCGCGGCCCGGCTCGCCGACATGCACCCCCAGACCCTGCGCGGCTACGACCGCCTGGGCCTGGTGGTGCCGTCGCGGGCCAAGGGCCGCGGTCGCCGTTACACGCTGCGCGACGTCGGACGCCTCCGGCACATCCAGGCGCTGTCGGGTGAGGGGATCAACCTCGAAGGCATCCGACGGATCCTGGCGCTGGAGGCGCAGGTCGAGCAACTGCAGGACCAGGCCACCCGGTTGCTGGCGCTCCTGCAGCGCGTGGAGGCGCCCGTCGGCATCCGGACGTTCACGGCTGGTCCGACCGGGCAGGTCCGGATGGGCCGTCACGCGACCCTGTCGCGCAATCTGGCCCTGACCACCGGGGCGTGACCATTCGACGCCGCAGCCGACGGCGTCCCCTCTCTGATCTCGTGGAGAACTTCATGACTGACTCTTCGGGCCGCGTCCGCCCGCCGCGGCTGGCCAGGACCGCCGCCCTGGCCGCGGCTTTCCTGACGCTCGCGACGGGCTGCACGCCGTCCGGGCCAGCGAGTTCGCCCACGCCGCCGGCCTCAGCATCGGCCGCGAGCAGCGCCGCGAGCGCGGCGTCAGCCCCCACGGCCTCGACGCCGACCCAGCAGACCTCGGCCGCCGGGTCGAAGCTGTCGGGTGCTGCCGACGACCCGGACGCCTGGCGCAAGCTCGCCGGTGTCGCCCTGGACGGCGGGGCATTGAAGGTCGACTACTACGCGTTGGTGATGGGCGTCACCCCGGCGGCCGACGGCGGCGCCACCCTCAGCATCGATCGGGTGGAGCGGGTGACGTCCGGCAAGCCCGAGGACGGCGTCTACCGCAACGACGTCGTCACGTTCGAGAACCTCTCGCTGCCGGCCGGCTCGGTCATCCTCGTCGACCCGGGGAATGCCTATCAGCCCTTGTCAGCGACGGACTTTGCGGCCTACGTCCCGATGAACGAGGGGGGCGTCCCCGTCGCGGTCCTCAGCGCGAAGCCCGGCAGCCCGCTGGTGCTCATCGAGCTGTACCAGGAGTAACCCCGCCGCCCGACGGGCTCAGCACTGTCCGGGATCGGCCTTCTCGGCGTCCCAGATCTTGAGGACGCCGGCGTCGCGCTTGAAATACGCCGTCTCGGCCGTCATCTTGCCCTGGCTGACGACCGTCGCGCCTTTAACGGCCTCGGCCTTGGTGGCGTCGATGCAGGCGAGCAGCGCGGTCTCGTAGCCGTGGGAGGGTCCGCCGGCGACCGGCACGAGCTTCACCAGCTTGACGTCGCCCGTGATCTTCAGTCCGTCGGTGGCCAGCCGCGCGAGGTTGGCCTGCTGGGCCGCCAGGTAGGGCCCGCCGGTCACCGCGCCGAGCGCCGTGCTCGTCGTGGTCGAGCCGCCCTTGCGCTGCTGAGCGACGAACTCGGCGAAGAACCGGCCGTACACATCCTGCGCGTCGACCGCGAGTTGCGCCTGGGCCTGGAGCTTCGAGAACTCCTCGGCGGTGCAGGGCGCGGGGGCCCCGGCGAGCGGCGTGCAGACGTACGTGGGCGTCGGGGACGATGCCGCCGACCCCGTCGCGACCCAGGGCGTCCCGCAGCCGGACGCCGCCAGCACGAGCCCCACCACGCCGGCCACCGCCGCACCCCGTCTCATCCGCGTCCCCTTTCGTCGGCGAGCCTTTCACGAGCCCGGACGCCTCCGGCGATGACGCCCCGACGAGGGCTGGATCCATGTCGCTCGGCCGCACGGATTGGATAGCGTTCGCTCGACATCAACTCGGACATGGGGGAGACGGCCATGAAGATCTTGGGCCTCGGGGAAGCGCTCGTTGACGTGGTGCACGCCGGCGACACCACCGTCGAGCACATCGGCGGCAGCATGCTGAACGTCGCCTGCGGTCTCGGACGCCTCGGCCACGACTCCACCCTCGCCTGCTGGATCGGTCCCGACGATCGCGGACGCCGCATCGCCGACTACGCGGCGGCGTCCGACGTCGTGCTGGCGGCCGGCAGCGACGGCGCTGACCGGACGCCGATCGCGTTCGCCGAGGTGGACGCCGCAGGCAAGGCCACCTACACCTTCGACTTCGTGTCCGACCTGCCTGTGATCGCTGACCTGGATGCCTACGGCCACCTGCATGCGGGCAGCATCTCGGCCGCCTTCGAGCCGGGCGGCACCAAGATCGTGGAGGCGCTCGGGGCGGCGTCCGGTACCCGCTCGTACGACCCGAACGTGCGTCCGGCCCTGCTCGGGACGCCCGCCGAGGCGCTCCCGCGCGTCCACGAGCTGGTGGCCCTCGCCGACGTCGTGAAGGCGTCAGACGAGGACCTCGCCTGGCTCTACCCCGAGCTGTCGGACGCCGACGCGGCGCGCGGCTGGGCGGCGATGGGTCCGGCACTGGTGGTCGTCACGCGGGGCGGGGACGGGGCGCTCGCGCTGCTGGCGTCCGAGGGCGTCGTGCACGAGGTGGCGCCCGGGGCGGCGTCCGTCGTCGACACCGTGGGCGCGGGGGACTCGTTCATGGCCGGACTGATCTCGGGACTGGCCGACCTCGGGCTGTTGGGGTCCGCGGAGGCCCGCGCGCGGCTGCGCGAGGCGTCCTGGATGGACGTCGAGCCAGCCCTGAAGCGCGCGATCGCGACCTCGGCGATCACCGTCGGCCACGCGGGGGCTTACGGTCCGACGCGCGACGAAATCGGTGCCGACTAGCTGTTACGCCCGAATGTCGAACGCCTGGAGGCGCTTGCGATCGGCCTTGCTCGCGGACGCCTGCAGCGCCAGCAACTCCGCGTAGATGCCGCCTGAGGTGGCCAGCTCGGCGGGGGAGCCGATCTCGTCGACGCGTCCGTTCTTGAGGGTGACGATGCGGTCGACCGAACTGATCGTCGAGAGGCGGTGGGCGATGATCAGGGTCGTTCGATCGGCCATCAGCTCTTCCAGCCCGGCCTGAACAAGCCGTTCGGACTTGGAGTCCAGCGCGCTCGTCGCCTCGTCCAGCACCAGCACCGGCGCGTTCTTGAGCATCGCCCGCGCGACCGCGATGCGCTGCTTCTGCCCGCCCGACAGCTTGATGCCGCGTTCGCCGATCTCGGCGGCGTAGCCGTTGGCCAGCTTGGCCACGAACTCGTGGGCGTTCGCCTTGGTCGCTGCTGACTCGATCTCGGACGCCGACGCGCCGGGGCGTCCGTAGGCGACGTTCTCGCGGATGGTCCCCGAGAACAGCGCGGCCTCCTGGAACACCACGCCGATCTCGGCGCGCAGCTGCTCGACGGGCACGGTCGACACGTCGACGCCGCGCAGGCGGATGACGCCGGCGTCCGGACGGTAGAGGCCGAGCAGGAGGTTGACGAGCGTCGTCTTGCCGCCGCCGGACTCGCCCACGAACGCCACCCGCTCGCCCGGCGCGACGTCGAACGTGATGTCGTGCAGGACCTCGGTGTCGGAGTCGTAGCCGAAGCTCACGCGGTCGAACGAGATCATCGGACCGTCGTCGTGGGCGGGCCAGGGGGCGGTGTCGCGGGGGGTCCCGGCGCCGATCGCGGCCAGCGGCTCGGGCGCCTCGTCCATGGCCTCGAAGAAGGACTTGCTGCCGGCGATGGCGCGCTGGGAGGCGTCCACGAGGAAGCTCATCATCGTGACCGGCTGCTTGGCCATGGCCACCAATTGGATCAGCAGCACCATCCCGCCCAGGGTGAAGGCTCCGGACGCCGTCGAGGTGAAGATGATCGCGTAGACGCCGAAGAAGATCAGGTTGAGCGCGCCGCGCCGGGCGACGTCCATGAGGTGCCAGAAGCGCGACTGCTGTTGGGTCAGACCGATGGTGCGTCCGTAGTGGCGGTCGAACAGCGCCAACTCGCGGAGTTCGGAGGTGAAGCTCTTGACGACGCGGATCTGTCCGATGGCCTCGGCGAAGCGTCCGCCGGCGATGTCGAATTCGGTGTTCTTCTGCTGCTCGATCGGCTGCCAGCGCTTCGACGTGAGGGCGGTCAGCCACATGAAGACCGGGTAGATGATCGCGAGCAACAGCGCTAGCCACGGCGAGTACAGCGCCGTGGTGACCAGCACCGCGATCACGGTCAGCAGCATCGGGAAGAAGCTGTTGGAGAACATTTGCAGGAACTGCGTCGTCTCGGTGATCGACCTGGTGAGCCGGTTGATGATCGTGCCGGTCAGGTTCGAGTCGAAGTAGCGCTGCGGCAGGCTCAGCATCTTGGCGTAGTAGCGCGACGACAGGATCGCCTTGAGGCGGGTCGTCATGACGTCGCCTAGGTAGCCGCCGATGTTCGAGACGACCGTGCCCAGCAGTTCGACGACCAGCAGCGCGACCGCCAGCCAGATCAGGGCCGGGACGCCGCCGCCGTTGCCCTGGGTCTGCGCGACCACCTCGTCGGTGGCGCCCTTGATGATGAACGGGGTCAGCAACGCGAGCGCGGCCGTCGCCACGGACGCCGCCGCGATGCCGACGTAGTAGGGCCACAGCTCGCGGGCGACGCCCAGGAGGCGGATCAGGCTACGCACGTGCTCTCCGATTGCATGCCGTCATGATACCCCAGGGGGTATGCGGGGTGGGGGTTACGGGTTGGCCGGTTCGGACGCGGAGGCGGCGTGTCCATCCAGCAGGGAGCGCAGGTGGACACGAACGCTCGGCCACTCGCGGTCCAGGATCGCGTACTGGGCGGTGTCGCGCAGTAGTCCGTTCGGCAGGCGCATGTGCTGGCGCAGGAGGCCCTCGAACTGTCCGCCGATGCGCTCGATGGCGCGGCGGCTGGTGGCGTTGAGGGAGTGCGTCCGGAACTCGACGCGGACGCAGCCCCAGTCGTCGAACGCGTGGGCGAGCATCAGCAGCTTGGCCTCGGTATTGGTGCCGGTGCGCTGTGCCGAGCGGGACTGCCACGTCGAGCCGATCTCAACCCGCGGCACGGAGGCGTCGACATTCATGAACGTCGTGGCGCCGATGAGGCGTCCGTCGGCGTTGCGGATCACGAAGGGGACCATGGATCCCGCGTCCTGGAGGCTGAGCCGTCGGTCGATGTCGGCGGCCATCTGATCCGGGGCCGGGACGAGCGTGTTCCACTGCTCCCAGAGTCGCCCATCGGACGCCGCCGCGACGAGTTCGTCGTGGTGCTCAGCCGCCAGCGGTTCGAGGACGACCAGGTCGCCGGTCAACGTCACGGGCAGTGCTTGCACGGCCACACCCTAGAACTCGCGCCCGCGCTGGTCGATTCAGTTCCTCGGCCTCGGCAAGGAGGAGGGTCAGGCGCCGGGCTTCGACAGGCTCAGCCATCGGGGTGCTTCGGGCTTCGACAGGCTCAGCCATCGGACCTGGCCTTGCCCGCCGGCCGTTCCCTGAGCTTGTCGAGGGGCCTCAGCGCCGCGCCCTAGGGTTCGACCATGGACGAGTTCTCGGTCGAGCGGGTGCTGCTGGCGGCGTCCCTGGTGCCGGCCGGGCGCGTGGCGTCCTACGGAGATCTCGGACGCCTCGCGGGCGTTGGTCCGCGGCAGGTGGGGGCGATCATGCGGGAGCACGGGTCCGAGGTGGCGTGGTGGCGGGTCGTGAACGCTTCCGGCGAACTCCCTGGCCACCTCATGGAGCGCGCCGTCGAGCACTGGGACGCCGAGGGCATCGTGCATGCCGACGGACGCGTCCGGATGCGCGCCAGCCGTGTCGATCCGGATGCCCTCGCGGCGTCCTATCGTGGCGCTGACTAGCGCTTCGACGGGTCGAAGCGACGCAGCCGCATCGAGTTGCTGACCACGAACACGCTCGACAGGCTCATGGCGAAGCCCGAGATCAGCGGGTTGAGCAGCCCGGCCGCAGCGAGCGGGATCGCCGCGATGTTGTAGGCGAAGGCCCAGACGAGGTTGCCCTGGATGGTCCGCAGGGTGCGGCGGGCCAGGACGATGGCGTCCGGAATGACGTCGAGCGTCCTGCGCAGCAGGATCACGTCCGCCGACTTGAGGGCGACATCGGTGCCCGAGAGCACGGCCAAACCGAGATTCGCCGTGGCCAGTGCGGCGGCGTCGTTGATGCCGTCGCCGACCATGGCGACGCGGCGTCCGGAGGCCTGCAGCCGCTCGATCACCGCCGCCTTCTCGGTGGGCAGCACCTCGGCGATGACCTCGTCCACGCCGACCTCGGCGCCGATGGCGTCCGCGGCCCGCTGGCGGTCGCCGGTGAGCAGGACCGTGCGTAGCCCTAGTCCGCGGAGGCGCGCGACGGCGTCCGGGGCGGAGTCTTTGAGCCTGTCCGAGACCACGAGCGCGCCCGCGAGGCGTCCGTCGACCGCGACCAAGACCGCGGTGCGCCCGGCCTCGGCGGCCTCGTCCAGCA
>Ga0208823_1002704_pt1 | contig 13062 bp, 8 predicted proteins | sample AD_UKC075_MetaG_FD_184440 | JGI IMG/M metagenome (GOLD analysis project Ga0208823, IMG submission 184440) | Active sludge microbial communities of municipal wastewater-treating anaerobic digesters from USA - AD_UKC075_MetaG (SPAdes) (version 2) | ecosystem: Engineered > Bioreactor > Anaerobic >... | reverse complement strand
GTCGTCACCGCCCGAGACGATCACGGTCCGTCCCTCGACCTGCCCAACCGCCACCGACCTCACCGGGCCAATGTGACCGGTGAACGGGGCCCCGACCGGGCGCCCAGTCCCCGCGTCCCAGACCCGCACCGTCCCGTCGTCACCGCCCGAGACGATCACGGTCCGTCCCTCGACCTGCCCAACCGCCACCGCGTTCGGCCAGTCGGTGTGACCGGCGAGAACTTGGTAGGCGGGCTGGAAACGCCATACCGCCCACGGCGTTGCCCACGTCAACCGAAGATGCTCCCGGTCGATCGTGTCGGCCAGTTCATGAGCGCGGGCACAGCGGGCGCTCAGTTGGAGGTACGCGGCCCGATCGCCGGGACGGCCGAATCGAAGCCTGGCTCGTGCGCGTCGGAAGGCGTCGCCCGCTCGCGCTGCCTGGTCACCAGAGACACTGGCTAGGGCGGCCTCGAGACGGGACGGGTCGGCCGCAAGTAGGAACCGCGGGTCCCCCACGAGGTCATCGAGGGCTCGGCCTGCGGCGGCGTGGGTAGCCAAATGGTCCGTGACGTATGGGTGCGCGTGGATCCAGTCAGGGGTTCCGTCCGCTCGGCGGGGGGTATGGTCGATCAGCGCCGCGGTGATCGTCGCCTCGTCGTCCTCGGCACTCGGACGTAGGCCGCGCAGATGCTCGGCGAGTGACTCGTGGTAGAGGCGGAACACCGAGCGGTGGTCGTCGTCGGAGCGTGACTCGGTGACGTAGTAACCGGCCTCTGTCATGAGCCAGTCCAGGTCGTCGTGCCCGCAGTTGTGGTCGCCGAGTTGCCGACCAAGCCTCGGCCAGATGTCCTCCCAGGGCAACCCGGCGCCTTTGGCATACGCCAGCGGCATCAACAGATCTCGCGCGCGTTGAGCTTGTTCGCCAAGGCGACGGTCAAGGTCATCACGCATGGCGTCTGCGGCTTCGCGGGGCAGCTTCTCACGCCATTCTCGGTCATACGGGTTCACCTGCTTCGGGCTCAGCGCAAGGCTGCGTGCGGTGATCAAGGCAACGAGGAACGAATGACCCGCCGCCGCGGCGAGGGCGTCGACCACGTCGTCGAGGTAGGCGGACGACTGGCCCTTGTAGGGCGAGGTCGCACTGATGTCGAGTAGGCACGATCGTATGTAGCGGCGGACGCTGACCGGGTCAGCGTATCTATCGTCGTCAAGATCGATCAGAGCCGCTATCCGTTCGGCTGAGCCGTCGAGGGGGGTGCCTAGGGCGGGGAGCAAGTGCTTGCGGGTTCCGAGCACGAGGCGTAGTCGGGTGCGTTGGGCGGCCGAGATCAGCGGCGCGAGTATTCGGTCAACGGCCGGCAGGGTGCCTGCTGCCTTCTGCTGAGGGCTGGCAGCTGTCTCGTCGAGTGCATCGATCATCACGGTGACTGTGGGGCCGTCTCCTAGTCCGGCCAACAGCTCAGCAGGGCTGGTGGTGGGCGAGGGGCGTTGGACCGCCTCGCACAGGGCCGTCATCATGTCCTCGGCGCTGAGGCCCTTGGCGTGGATGAAGCGGGCAAGTGATCCATCGGGTGGAAGCGTGTCGGCGGGCAGGGTGTGCACCTCAGGAATACGCCGTCGGTACTGTGCATCGCTGAGCACGAACAACCGAGATAGCACCGCCGACTTCCCCGACCCAGGGTCCCCGGTGACGACTAAGGTCGAGGGCGCCCGCGCACTCAGCCACGAGCAGGCAGAACGCAGGGCCTCGTGTCGGCCTTCGAACAGCCAGAGGTCATCACGGCCGGGTGTGTCCAACCCTTGGGCGCGAGGGATGACGTGGCTTCGCATGTCGCCGCGCCGCGCGGTCGAGACTTGCTCCCGTGTTTGTGTCCACACATCCAGTCCGCTAAGCCAGGCGGCGCGACGTGGATTCGGGATGAACTGGGACGCTGCCTCCCCGGTGAGAAAGTGGCGGGCATGCTGCCACGGCGGGGTGGTGTCGTTGACAACACCGACGATCCCATCCAGGGGGAGGAAGTCAGGCTCCACACCCCCGGTCGACCGATGGTGAACGGCGTCAACGAAAGCTTGGGTGAACAGGCCAGCCCCGGCTGACTTGCTCGGACGCGCTGCGACGACCATCCCCATCAGGCCGGCACTGTCCGGACCGGTAAAGCGGGCGAAGAAGCGCTCCGCGTTCGCTGTGGCGTCTCCTAGGGCCGCGCCCGAGAAGCAGGTGTCCAACATAAACAACAGCCGTTTGACCCGGATCAGGGGTTCGCCGGTCCCGAGGACAGTCCCTTCCAGCATCCGGCCCGTGAGATCGACTGCCGGCAACGAGCTGAATGAGACGTCGTCGCCAGCGTCAGCCATCGGCAGATGCAGGGCGTTCTGATCCAGCACGCCATGGCCGGTGTAGTAGACCACGACCGTGTCGTCGTCCGCCCTGGCCCTCAAGAAGCTACGCAGTCGAGCCTTGAACTCGACTCTGGCGAGGTTGATCTGGAACTCTGGGGCCGCAGTGAAGCCCAACTCGATGAAGAGGTCCCTCATTCGAGTGAGCTCGACATCCAGCTCTGGCAGGTCATCGAGCCCGGTCGCGTCACGGAACGCCGGGGTGTATCGCGTGGTGGCGGCGCCGACGAACCACAGTTCACCCATGGCGGTCTCTCGGCCACCCAGAACGGGCCCCCACGAGTCCATCAGCGATGGCTGCCCCGGTCTCCTTGGCGGTCAAGTAGCGAGTCACGTCGTGCAGTGAGGTGCCGTTGGTGATCTCTACATCGACGAGCTCCCCGCCGAAACATCGGTGAAGTCTCGGCACCAAGGCCACGAAGTCGAATCGGTCCGAGACGTTCGTCCACCGCCCGACAGCGCCGGGCCAGGCACCGCGGAGTTCGCCGTACTGGAAGTTGGGCCGTGGAGTGAGCCGGTCGAAGATGATGTTCCGGATCCCCAGAGGCGACCCCAAGGTCACCAACGTCTCGACACCCCAATCAGGATGGGCGCATAGCGCTTCGTATGCCACCACCGAGCCCAAAGAATGCGCGACGACCACTTTCGTGTCCCCGGCAACAACCTCCGCGAAACGGGCCTGTATGGCGCGTCGCGTCTCCGGATCCGTGAAGTAATCCCGCACCTGCTTAAGCCACAAGATCAGTAGCCGCTCCGACGCTCCCGCAACGAACCGCGATCCCGCCAGCGCGGCCAAGGCGGCCTTGACGGCTCCCCCGGCACCAAGAGTGCGGGTGCCCGGAGGCATGACAGCCGGATCATTCGCGGCCGCGTAGGCCCACCATTGGTCGACCAAAGCCAGCTCAGCAAGGTCTTGAATATCAGTACCGTCGAGCGTCGTGAGGTCATTGCCTCCCAAGAAGCGACCCGCAGGTCGGAACACGTCGCCGTAGAAGGCGCAAGACACGTCGTCGGCCGAGACGTTCACCCGGCGGTCCGAGAGACCGATGCCACCCAGGAGAGCCGGCACCCACTGCGCCGCCATCGACACCGAATCACGGTAGGTGTTGTTGATCCCGTGAACCACTGCGATCCGCGCCATGGGCACCCCCTGACCTGATTCTTCTCAACGCCAGATACTAGACCCGCAGCGACGAGCGAATAGGGGCAAAGGGGCGCGCATACGTGCACCGCCGAGTACGTTGGCCTACGCGCAAGCCGGCCGGGGACTCATCATCCTGAGGCCGACCTGATGTCAGGCCTAGGTGAGGGCGCCGGGTCAGTGTCGCGTCTCGCACTGGCCAACCCAGTAACCTCGCACCCTCTCGCTAGAGTTGCCGCAGAACGGACTAGATTTTGGAGAGGTGAATGGTCGACAAGGACTCCATCATCTGGCCCGCGGCCCCGCATACCTTGGCCAAACACACCGTGTATCGCCAGTACCTCAGTAAGTGGATGCCGATTATGGTCCACAGTTGGAAGGGCAACGTCACCTACGCGGAGGGGTTCGCCGGCCCCGGAATCTACACCGGAGGTGAGCCGGGTTCGCCGGTCATCGCCCTCCAGACCTTGATCCACGACCCGGGGTTACGTATGAAGGCGCGCGACCTGCGCTTCTTGTTCGTCGAGCAGGACAAGAATCGAGTCGCCAGCCTGAGGGAGCAACTCGCGATCGCGGCCCGCCCGGTGCCGCTTGAGGACCTGGCCCGCTACGGGATCGACCTCGCCGTGGAGGCCGGCGACTACGACCCCACCCTGTTGGACGTGCTCTCGAAGCACGATGCGTGGGGTCGGCCGATGCTCGTCGTGCTCGACACATTCGGCGGTGGCGTGAAGTTGGACATTGTCCGACGCATCGCGAACAACCCGTCAAGTGAGGTGATCATCACCTTCGAGCCACATCACTTCGTGCGGTTCCCGACCAACGACCACGGCGACGCGGTGTTCGGAGACCCGGAGTGGAAGCAGGTGGTCGAGCTGCCCAGTCCCGACAAGGCCAAGTGGGTCGTGCAGAAGTACCGCGGGGTGCTCCACGATGCGGGCTTCCCGTTTGTGCTCACGTTTGAACTTGTTAGCGCTAAAGGGTACTCGCTCTTCCTCGTGTTCGGGACCACCCACGTTCGAGGCCTCCAGAAGATGAAAGAAGCGATGTGGGAGGTCGACCCGATCCAGGGCGTGCAATACCGCGACCCGGCAGACCCCGCCCAGCAACTCCTCAACGTTGAAGTCGAACCTCACACCGAGCCGCTGCGGCGCGAGCTGATGCAGTACCTGCGAGATGCACGCAACAACAGCGCGAGCGTCGCCGACCTGAGGCGCTTCGCGCTCTACCGGACCGTTTACAAAGAGAGCCAGGTCAAACCGGTACTCGACCAACTGGTCGACAGGTGCTTGGCCCTCGGTGACGGCACCGACGGGCAAGTGCGGCTCGGCGGCAACGTCCGGCTCAGCGCAGCCGGACTGAACAGCGGAGGATGAGCATGGACATCGACTGGGATGCCGTGTCCGACGGCGACGAACTGAGCTCCATCCGCGAACCGGCCGCGCTGTTTGACGCACTGCCGAACAAGCAGTCCGGGCTGGGGTACCTGCGCCAGGTCCAGGCGACCGTTCTGGAGCGGTGGTCGCCGCGGCGCGATGAGACCGACCTCGTCATCAAGATGAACACCGGCACGGGCAAGACCATCGTCGGGCTGCTCATCTTGCAGGCGAGTCTGCACGATGGGACAGGGCCTGCACTCTATCTCGCTCCTACACCGCACCTCGCCGAGCGCGCTGCCGAAGAGGGTCGACGCCTGGGGCTGGCCATCGTCACCGATCCAGTGAGCGCGAAGTTCGGTTCTGGTGCCGCAATCTGTGTTACGACGCTGCAGAAGTTGTTCAACGGCAAGACGCGGTTTGGGCTTGTCGATGGCGGAGCACCGCTGCCAGTCGGCGCGATCGTCATTGACGACGCGCACTCTGCCATCACGCGGCTGGAGGAGTACAGCCGCGCTCTCATCCCAAAGGATGCGGACGCCTACGCGGAGCTACTCGCCCTTTTCCAAACCGACCTTGAGGCCCAGGGCGCCTCGACGCTCCTGGACATAATGGACGGCGACCGCAGCGCCGTCATGCGCATCCCGTTTTGGGCATGGCAAAACAAATCCAACGGAGTTCTGAAGGTCTTGCACCCCCTCCGTGGCACTCCGTTGCTGGAGTGGCAGTGGCCGCTGATTAGGGATCATCTGCCACTGTGCGAGGCGACATTGACTAGCAGCGGGCTGGAGATCGCACCTCCCCTGCCCCCGGTACAAAAGTTCCCCAGCTTCACCGACGCCAGACGCCGAATTTACATGACCGCGACTCTTGCGAACGACTCGTCGCTCGTAACGCACTTCGCCGCGGATGCCACGACGGTGGCTGAGGCGATCGTGCCCGACTCCGCCGCGGACCTCGGCGACCGACTGGTCTTGGTCCCGCAGGAGCTGGTGCCGGATCTGTCGGACGGAGACCTGCGCACAGCGGTCGCGTCGATCGCGATTACCGACAACGTGGTCGTGCTCGTTCCGAGCTGGGCGCGTGCCCAGGAGTGGGCCGAGGTCGCCAACGAGACGGTCTCAGACTCGAGAGAGATCGCGGCAGCCGTTGGCCGGTTGCAGCACGGTGTCGTTGGCCTGGTCGTGTTTGTGAACCAGTACGACGGCATAGACCTGCCCGACGACGCATGCCGCGTGCTCGTCATCGACGGATTGCCGCAGGCCGCCTCCGGGGCCGAGCGGCGGGAGTCGATGGCGTTGCGCGATAGCAGCACAATCACAACCCGCCAGGTGCAGCGCTTCGAACAGGGCATGGGACGCGGGGTGCGCTCCCGTGAGGACAGGTGCGCCGTACTGGTGATGGACCGCCGACTAGTGGAGTTGATCTCGCGCCCAGACACTGCGACCCGGCTCTCGCCCGGCACCCGCGCACAACTTGAACTATCGCGGCGGGTCGCGCGCAGCCTCGATGGCCGCCAAGGCGTCACGATGGACGGTGTGGTGGACCTGATCCGCAAGGTCGTCGACGGAGCTGAGGACTTCCGTTCGGCCGCACGTAAGGCCCTTGTCAACGTCGTTTACGAAACCGCACCACCCGAGCCGACCGCGCTCCCGATGCGTCAAGCGTACGACGCTGCCGCGCGTGGGGATCTTGAAGCCGCCGCCAACGCCGCTGACGTGGCCGTGAACTGTGCACGACGACAGATGAAGGATGAACGACTAGCTGGATGGTTGAGCGAGAAGGCAGCGGCCTACCGGCACGCCACCGACTCCACCCGAGCGCAGGCCCAGCTCGCAAGCGCGTCAGCGTCCAACTCCTCGATCCTGCGTCCGATGTCGGGCCTGACATTCCAGCCATCTCGCCCAACGCGTCGCCAAGCTGAAACCGCGTCCGCATACCTAGCTGAGAGATACCTCGACGGCGCCCGTCTTCGGGTCGGGGTTGAGGCCCTTATCGCTGACCTGGCCTGGAACCCCGACCGTACCGAACAGGCCGAACAGGCCTGGGCCGACCTTGCGAGCCACCTTGGCTTCTCCGGTCGGCGGCCAGAGAAGGAATCCGGTGTCGGACCGGACGTCCTGTGGGCAGACTCCGACGGCAATCACCTAGTCATCGAGGTCAAGAGTGGTGCCGAAGCAGCCCTGATCTCAAAGCGCGACATCAACCAGCTCGGGGGCTCCGTACGCTGGGCCGAGCAGCAACTCAACCGGACGTCGAGCATCGCGGCCGTGGTTGTTCACCCCGGACGCATCGCCGAACGCACTGGCACTCCGCCTTTCGGCGCCCGAAGCATCGACACCGATGCGCACACCAAACTGATGGCCGCAGTCCGCCAGTACGCAACCGCGCTAGCCGTAGAAAACCGCTACCGCGACGCGGCAGCCGTCCAACAGCAACTCGTCAGCCTTCACTTCAACGGCCGCCAACTCGTCGAGTTCTACGGCGCCGTTGTGCAGCTGGAGGGTTCATGAGGGAGACTCCCGCTGTGACCACTTCAGCACGTTTGAGCCTGAGATGAGCGACCGATCGCGGATCGAGTGGACCGAGGCGACGTGGAACCCTGTCACTGGCTGCGACCGTGTCTCGGCGGGGTGTGACAACTGCTACGCCTTGACGTTGGCCAAGCGCCTCAAAGCCATGGGCGCCGAGAAGTACCAGGAGGACGGTGACCCGATCACTTCCGGACCGGGTTTCGCCGTTAGCACGCACCCGGCGTCACTCGACCAGCCTCGCAAATGGCACACGCCCCGTACAGTGTTCGTGAATTCGATGAGTGATCTATTCCACGCCAGAGTGCCCGCGGCGTTCATACGTGACGTCTTCACGGTTATGGAAGACACCCCGCAGCACACGTACCAAGTGCTCACAAAGCGTCCACTGCGTGCCTCTCGGCTCGCCACTCAGTTGCCATGGCCCCCGAACGTGTGGCTCGGCGTCTCGATTGAGAGCATGGACGTCGCCCATCGCATCGATCACCTGCGGCGGGTCCCTGCCGCCGTACGGTTCCTCTCCTGCGAACCGCTACTCGGCCCGCTCGATGAACTTAACCTCAAGGGGATCGACTGGGTCATCGCAGGCGGCGAGTCCGGTCAGAACTATAGACCCATGGATGTGCGTTGGGCCCGGGGAATCCGCGACGCCTGTCTGGAGGCTGACGTGCCTTTTTTCTTTAAGCAGTGGGGCGGTCGCACGCCCAAGTCGCTCGGTCGTGACCTCGACGGGCAGACCTGGGACCAGATGCCGACCGGTCCTACACTCGCGGCAGCGCGACTTGTGGTGAACGTCGAAGGCCTGTCCGGGGTGCGTACTCACATTTGATCGCGGGCTTCAACCGCCGTACATCTTCGGCTGGTCGTTCGGTCGATCACGCAGTGTCCTGGTTGCGTGATCAACGGTCGCCTAAGTGGTTGCGAGCGACCGTCGGGGATTGCAAGGTGCCAGCCTATTCAGGCTCTACCCAATCGAGAGTGTGGGTCAGGACCCCGGCGGGTTGGCGCGTCGCTGTCGGGGTGAGGGTCGAGGTCTTCCGATGATTGAGGTTCCTACGCCTTCGATCTGGAAGACCCCGACGTGTCTGAACTTACCTGGCTCTACCCAATCGAGAGTGTGGGTCAGGACCCCGGCGGGTTGGCGCGTCGCTGTCGGGGTGAGGGTCGAGGTCTTCCGATGATTGAGGTTCCTACGCCTTCGATCTGGAAGACCCCGACGTGTCTGAACTTACCTTCGCGACTGCTGATTTGACGACGTTCGCCCGCGTGGACGAGCTTGGCCTCGAGGTCGTGGGGCAACGTGTTGAGCCTGGTCGGGCGGTGCTGGCGTGTCGGGTCGTGGAGCCGGATGACTGGTGCCGGCGGTGCGGCTGCCAGGGCCGGGTCCGAGACACGGTGCGTCGCCGCCTGGCGCACGAGCCGTTCGGGTGGCGACCGACGACGCTGCTGGTGACGGTCCGCCGGTACCGGTGCCCTGGGTGTGGGCATGTGTGGCGTCAGGACACCAGCAAGGCCGCGGCGCCTCGGGCCAAGATCTCCCGCCGCGGCTTGTGGTGGGCGTTGACCGGGATCGTCGTGGCGCATTTGAGTATGGCCCGGGTCGCGGCTGGGCTCGCGGTCGCGTGGGACACCGCCAACACCGCCGTCCTGGCTGAAGGGAAACGCATCCTGATCAACGACGAGCACCGCTACGACGGGGTCGCCGTGATCGGCGTGGATGAACATTGTTGGCGGCACACCCGCAAAGGCGACAAGTTCGTCACGGTCATCATCGACCTCACGCCGGTGCGCGACCGGAAGGGTCCAGCACGGTTGTTGGACATGGTCGACGGCCGATCCAAGAAGGTGTTCAAGACGTGGTTGGCCGCCCGGCCCCAAGCGTGGCGCGCCGGGCTGGACGTGGTCGCGATGGACGGGTTCACCGGGTTCAAGACCGCCGCCGCTGAAGAACTACCAGCCGCGACCGCCGTCATGGATCCGTTTCATGTCGTGCGCTTGGCTGGTGAAGGGTTAGAGAAGTGCCGCCAACGGGTCCAACAAGACACCCTCGGCCACCGCGGCCGACGTGGCGACCCGCTCTTCCAAGCCCGGCGGACACTGCACACCGGCGACGCGTTGTTGACCGACCGACAACGGGAACGACTCATGGTGTTGTTCACGGCTGACGAACACGCGCGGGTCGAAGCCACCTGGGGTGTCTATCAGCGGATCATCACCGCGTACCGCGAACCAGACCCACACGAGGGGAAACGACTGATGCAGGCCGTGATCGACAGCCTCCGCGAAGGGGTCCCCACCGTCCTGACAGAGACCCGCAAACTCGGCCGGACACTCAACAAGCGCGCCGACGACGTCCTGGCCTACTTCGACCGACCCGGCACATCCAACGGCCCAACAGAAGCGATCAACGGCCGCCTGGAACACCTACGCGGCTCAGCCCTCGGCTTCCGCAACCTCACCAACTACATCGCCCGCTGCCTCCTCGAGGCCGGCGGATTCAGACCACGGCTACACCCTGCTTTGGGATGAGCCCCTTTGCGTCGACGTCCGTCGTCCGTAGCCAGGGCTTGAGCATCGTCGTCCACTCACGTGTCACACCGTTGCTCAGCATCTGCTCCGACGGGATGATCCAGCCGTCGTCGTCGTAGATCGGACGATCGGGGCGGCCCCAGACGAGGTATGGCCGCTCGAGTCGGATTTGTTCTTCCGCCGTGTAGAGAAGACCGCGATCAACCACTTCGACGATCTCCGCCGTTTCGCAGGCGAGGAACACGCCGCGGAACTCGCCGTGCCGTGAGTAGTCCGGGTCGATGCGCACTGGCCCGAGGGGGCGCACTCGGTAGAGGTCGCCGGGTTGGACGGCTCCGGCAGGATTCACGTATCGGCCGGCGTAGGACCTGGCCACGTCCTCGTCGGTTGTGATGTAGACCAGTCCTGGGTCGTAGGTGGCCATGGGGTCCAGGTATGAGTACACGGAGCTCAGCTCCGCTGCTGGCAGCAACACATCGCCTACAGCGAGCCCGGGGGCTCCCCCATGAAACATGCCGGCTGTGCCGCCAACGAGCGGTCTCTTGCCGCGCGCGTGCCGCGATCGCTTACCCAAGATTCACCGCATCGCCGGCCGACTGCGGAGGTCCGAGCGGACCCTCCGTCCTCGAGGTCACCACTGCGGATCCGCTCTTCCGCGGTTGGTTCGGCAGACGAATGCCGTCCGGAAGCGGTGGGAGCCGGCGGCCGGCGCGACCATCGGCGTCCGCGATCGCCGCCTGGACGGCGTCCTGGATCCACGCGGATCGAGTGAGGTAACGGTCGTCGTCTTGATCGGCTCGGATAGCGGCGTCCATAGCGACGACCAGGTCAGCGCGCAGGGGGTGGTGGCGGGTGAGGCCCACGACCTTGTCCGGGCGCTGCGGGTCGGCCTTGCCGGCGAGCTCTCGTTTCGGCGGTGTCTCGAGCTCGCGCCGGCCACTCACGCCGCGGCGAATATGAAGCTCGATGACCCAGTGCAGCCACTGAATGAACCCGGCCGGCGCCGCCGCGTGGTGACGCAGGTCGTACATGTAGGCCGCTCGAGCTCGCTGCCAGACCTCGGGGTCCCACCAGGCGCCGATCGACTCTCGAGATTCAGTCGCCACGAGCCACCCCGCTAACACCCTGCCGGTTGCATTGACGGGGGGCTCTGGCCCCAAAAGCGGCTTGGGACAGGGGGATCCGCCTCCTCTTGTCCACAGTGCCAAGCAGGCTCCCGGGTCCTCCACAGACCCTCGGCGGCGCGGGCGGCGGGGTGCTCACGCGACGAGGATAGCAATCGTCAGTTCCATCTATTCGACAAGGAGTCGAAGCCATGAGCAACGCCACCGCCACGGCCTACGAGGTGGGCCACCTCTACGAGGTCGACCCCGGCACACTGAAGATCGGCGCGAACGTGCGGACCGATCCCCGCCCCGACGCCAAGGAGTTCGCCGCGTCGATCAAGACCCGGGGCGTGCTGGAGGTGATCAGCGCCTACGTCGACCCTGACGGAAGCCTCACCGTCCTGCGCGGTCAGCGGCGCAGCCTCGTCGCCGCCAAGGTCGGCACGCCCACCGGCACCGTCCCGGTGCGGGTGGTGCCCGCTCCCGAGGAGGCCGACCGCATCATCGACCAGGCCAGCGAGAACCTCCACCGCGAGGCCATGCACACCCGCGAGACCCGCGACGCCGTCGAGCAGCTGGCCATGCTCGGCGTCTCGGCCGCTCAGATCGCCAAGCGAGTGGCACTCCCCCGCGCGACCGTCGACGCCGCGCTGAATGTCACCCGCAACCCTGCCACGAAGGACCGGATGGACGCCACCGGCATGACCCTCGAAGAGGCCGCGATCTTCGCCGAGTTCGAGGACGACCCCGACGCCATCGACACCCTGACCGCCGCATGGGAGGACTCCTGGCGTCGCCGCCAGATTCCGCACATCGTCCAGCGGCTGCGCGACGAGCGCGCCGAGGCCCGAGCGCTCCAGGACGAGGTCGACCGGCTGCGGGCCGAGGGCCTGCCGGTGCTCGACCCCGCCGAGGTTCCCAGCGACCTGCACCGTCACGCCATGACCAATCTGCGCACCGACGACGGCGGGATCGTCCCGGAGGAGACATGGCCCACCGTCACCGGGGCAGCCGTCGCCGTCACGGTCGAGTGGGTGCAGGCAGACGAGCCCGAAACCGACGACGACGGCGAGGACGACGAGCCCGAAGACCGGCAGGTCTACGTCCCGGTCTGGGTGTGCACCGACCCCGACGCCGCCAACCTGCACTACGTCCACGACGCCGGGCGTGAGCACTCCGACACCACCAGCGGGCTGACGGACGAGCAGAGCGCGGCACGCTCCGCAGAAGCGGAGGCCCTCCGGGAGGCCGAGAGCGCCGAGCGGCGCCGCGTCATCGCCAACAACAAGGCGTGGAAGGCCGCCGAGGTCGTGCGCCGCCAGTGGCTGACCGGGCTGCTCGCTCGTCGCACCGTCCCCGCCGGAACCGAGGTCCTCATCGCCCGCGCAGTCGTCGGGCGGGAGTACACCCTCAGCCACGCCATGGAGCACGGCCACGAGGTGCTGATGACCCTGCTCGGGGTCGTGCCAGTCGAGCGCGAGGCGGCCTCCTACTACGGCAACCGCGCCATGTGCGCCCAAGTCCTCGACCAGGCCACCACTCCCAAGGCCGCCCTCATGCGCACCTTGGCCGCTGTCGTCGCGGCGTGGGAGCAGCGGGCCGACACCCACACCTGGCGCAACCCCACCGAGTGGGACGACGTGATCATGACCGCGCTCATCGGCTGGGGCTACCCGGCCAGCGATGTCGAGCGGCTGCTGCTGCGCTCCGACTCCGCCGACGCGGCCCGCTGATCCACACCCCTCTCCCCCGGCTCGCGGGAGTTGCCCCGACTGTGGACAACTCCCGCGAGTCGAATAGATCGAAGAGATTTGCAGTAGACGTACCCCACCCCGAAAGGACTGAGCATCATGGCCCACCAGATCGAGACCCGCGGCACCCGAGCCGCCGCCCTGTTCGCCCGCACCGACCCCTGGCACCGGCTCGGCACGACGGTCGCCGGTGCAGCCTTCACCGCCGAGGACGCCATGACGCTCGGCCACCTGGGCGGCTGGAACGTG